>WFLX010187586.1_pt1 | contig 23638 bp, 28 predicted proteins | sample 4967041 | NCBI WGS metagenome assembly WFLX01 (sample SAMN12857096, study PRJNA449069) | gut metagenome | isolation source: stool from male and female vole | host: Microtus ochrogaster | place: USA:Florida | collected 2017
AACTTATCCGGATTCACGCCTTTTAGGTACTATTAAGGAAAGCGTTTCCGCAATTATAGAAAAAGGGGAGAATATCGTCATTTACCCCGAAAACTCCGACAACGGATATTTAAAGGTGCTTGACTCTTTCCACGCGGGCTTTGTATTGCTTGCGGAAGCTTTAAAAAAGCTGGGCAGGGACGTAAAAATTTTCGTCGCCTATTTCAAGAAAAAGGAAAGAAAATTCATTTTTGACAAACCCGTACTTTTCAGCAAATTAAAAGAGCGGTTCGGCGCAAGGCAGGAAATGGCAGATTATCTTCTGCAACGCTGCAACGCTTTGGGACAGCAATAAATTACCGGTATGGATATAGCAATTTTAAAATGGTTTCACGAGGTTTTTCACGATCAGACCTGGTTGAACTATATTATGAAATACGTAACCTATATCGGCGAGTTCGGCGCGGGCGCAATGGTTTGCGCCGTTGCGCTTCTGATATTCAGAAAGACGCGCTGGGCGGGAGTGGCGGTTGCCATAGCTTTCCTGCTTAACGTGCTGATAGTAAACGTAATTTTAAAATTAAGCGTAGACCGCGCCCGTCCTTGGGTTACTTATCCCGATTTGGGCTTTCAGGNNTTTCATAATTCTATCGGCNTACGCGAACCGACCGACTCGTCCTTCCCGTNNGNACNTACGGCTTCGTTGTTTTGCGCGGCGGTTGCGCTTATTATGTGTTACAAAGTTAAAGCCTTGCCCGCGCTCGCCGTTGCGCTGCTTGTCGCAATTTCAAGGATATATCTTTGTATGCACTTTCCCACCGACGTTATCGGCGGAATGGTAATAGGCTCCGCCTGCGGCGTTGGCGGTTACTATCTGATGAAGTTAGTAAAAAAATTCATTTTAAAAAAATTCGCCAAAAACAAGGAAGATCCGCCGCCCGAAGAGGGGGATGAAGAAAATACTCAATAATTTTAATTAGCAAAACGCCGCCGACAGAGTTTGTCTGTCGGCGGTACTTAATTGTTTGTGTATTTAACGGTCGCTTTCGACTTTTTCCAACGAGATAATAAACTCGTAATCGTTTACCGTATTTCTGATAAACACANCGTCTACTTGTCTCTTTGTGTGAANTACCGCATTGTAAATTACTTCGCCGTCAATGCGTTCGGCTTTAAATTCGGTAAAGCTTGTTATTTCGAAAAGCTGTTTAATCTTCTGTAGGCAGTCGTCCGTCGGACTTTTGAACGAAACTCTTATTTCGTTATAATGCTTTTCCTTGAAGAGGCGTAGGGGCAAATGCAAAAACAGCTGTATTAAAATCGTCAATACGGTTGCGCACAAAGCCACGAGATACATGCCCGCGCCGATAGTCATAGCTATTGCCGCCGTAAGCCAGATGCCTGCAGCAGAATTGAGTCCGTGTACGGCGTTCTGTTTGTGCATAATCATGCCCGCGCCGATAAAACCTATTCCCGTAACAATCTGCGCCGCAACGCGCGAGGTATCCGTTTCGGGGAAACCGTATATGGAAATAACGGTAAAAAGCGCCGCGCCTGCCGCAACAACGGCGTGAATTCTTATACCCGCAACTTTAAGGCGAAGCTGGCGTTCAATGCCCAGCGCAAATCCTAAAGCTATTGCAATCAAAACTCTTAAAACACATTCCAGCCAAAGCAAATCGTCCGGAAGAAGCTGACTTACAAGCATGCGTTACCTCTTATATGTTCATAAGTATATTATATTAAAATTATAACACAAAAAAACTTTAAAAACAAGTATTACCGTAAATTATATTCAGTTCCACAAATTCCCTGATCGCTAAACAAATAAGAGAGCAGAAAAACCCGCTCTCTTATTTATGTGTACATAAATTTAACAGAAACCTATAAATCTAAAAAAATAATATTAATTATTAAGTTTAATTTGTGCAGCTCCAGCTATTAATTTCATTGTAAACAATTTTTTTCCATCTTTTTCAGCATTTTTAAATATAGAACTCGGGTTGGTATATCCATATAATTTTGCATTAAAATCGTTTTCTTTACGGTAAATTTCATTCATCAATGCAGCAAAATGCATCCAACCATCTATGCTAGCATTATTATTTATTATTTCTTTTGCAGTATTTATTAATTGTGAAAACTTTTTATCTAATTCTATATTTGTTTCTTTTTTTTCTTTTGTTGGTTTTATTTCTTTTGTCTTTGCCTTTAATAAATCGTCTATTGCTATAAATCTATCACACGCGTTTCTAAATGAAACAGGTGTCTTTTGCTCGCCAGCGCCTATAACAACCAAGTTATCGTTTCTAAAACGCATAGCTAAGTTAGTAAAGTCACTATCACTAGTCGCTAGACAAAAACAATCTACTTTACCTTGATAAAGAATATCCATTGCATCAATAATCATTTTTGAATCAGTAGCGTTTTTTCCTTTTGTAAAAGCTACTTGTTGTATTTGTTCAATAGAGAAATCTAATAGGGCTTGTTTCCAACCATTAGCTTTCGAATTAGTAAAATCGCCGTATAGGCGTCTATATGTAACTTTTCCATATTGACTTAATTCATCTAAAATAATTGAAAAATAATCACTTGAAATATTATCTGAATCAATTAATAGGGCAATTATTTTATCTTTAATTTCCATTTGTAACTCCACATTTTTACTACAATTATTATAGCATAAGAGTTTTTATGTTACAAATATATTTTAATTGAAAAGCTAGATGAGTTAAATATTTTAAATTTTATCCGCTTATTTAGCTTAATTTAAAGTACAAAAAATAAATAAGAGAGCAGAAAATCTACTCTCTTATTTATGGTTGAGGCGACGGGATTTGAACCCACGACCTTATGGTCCCGAACCATACGCGCTACCAACTGCGCTACGCCTCAATACGCTAATATTATATATTTAAAACCGCTTACAGTCAAACGATTTTAAAAACATTTATTGACAGGTTTAATTTCTTGTGCTAAAATCAGGCTATGACTATTCACCACGACAAATTAGCTTACGGCAAACTCGAAGAGAGCATGGAAGAGCTTGCCGAAGAAGATATCGCGAAAATGCTTGAAGAATTGGAAGACTGCGAAGAGCAGGAAGAAGAATAAAAATTTATACGCCTGAAATTTCGGGCATATTTTTTTTGCTGTCAAATTTAAAGGCAAGTATTGACAAAATCATTTCCGGCATATTATAGTATCAATATGAAAGATTTTAAAGATTTAAGAATCGTAGATAACTTTTACCAGACTTCGGCGTTCTTTCCCATGCCCACGATATTGGTAGGAACTGTTTCGGAGAGCGGACAAACTAACCTTGGCGCGTACTCGCTGTGCTTTCCCTATTACGTTGCCGGAAAAAACTATTACGCTATGCTTCTGGAGTGCAGAAACAGCTCTAACACCGCGCAAAACATTCTGCGCAATAAAAAGGTTTCGCTCAACTTTATAACCGACGATAAGAAGTATTTTAAAGAAGCCGTACGTCTGGGCTTCCCCGGCGACACCACTGCGGACAAGATGAAAAACTGCCTTTTCACTTTGCAGGACAGCAAAATCGAAAAGGGCAGACCGCAGATTGTCAGCGCGGCTTATCAGGTTTTCGAGTGTACCTGGGACGACAGTTTAGAGGACGCGTATCTGAACAAAGCCGGCAATTTAGAGGGGTACGAACCGCCTTACAGAAATTTTAACGGAATAACTTCAAAGTTCGGCGCGCACTTCATTTTAAAGATTGACAAAATTTTAATGAAGCCCAAGTATTACAACGCAATCGTGAACGGTGTCGATCAGAAAAATTTCCCCTCCGTTCCGGTAGATTACGGTTACCGCGACAGCACTAATTTCTGGTACACCAAATTCAGAAAACCCATCCCTGAAAAAATTCAGGCAAAGGAAGGGGACGTAAATTCCGTAAAATACGCCGCGTCGCGTATAGATCCGGACGTGAAATTCACCGACGGCGCCTGCGCAAGGCTCACAAAAATTCCGAGGATATTTTTAAAGGCGGCGCTGACCCAGATGGTCGATATCGCAAAGCAGGAGGGTATTACCCTGATAGACGAAAAGGCGCTTGAGATAATCAACGACAAACGCCGCAATGAAAAGAAGAAATAATTTCGCTATTTCAGCGCTTTGATTTTTGATAAATCACCGCTGCACAAAATTTCAAGATTATCAAATATTTTTTCTGCGGACCAGTTCCACCATTTCAGATTCAGTAAAAATTCTACCGTCTCATCGTCAAAGCGTTTGCGTATAATTTCAGCAGGGTTTCCGCCGACGATATAATAGGGAGGAACGTCTTTTGTAACGACCGAATTCGCGCCGATTACCGCCCCGTCGCCGATGTGTATGCCTGGCAGTACGGTTACGTTCTGACCTATCCACACGTCGTTGCCGATTACCGTATCGCCCTTTAAAGGTAAATCGCTTAACTGCGGCGTCGCTTTTTCCCAGCCGTTTCCCATTATATTGAAGGGATAGGTCGTCGCGGAACACATACGGTGGTTTGCGCCGTTCATAATAAATTCCACGCCTTTTGCAATGGCGCAGAATTTGCCTATTATAAGCTTATCGCCGTTAAATTCGTAGTGGTGGGTAACGTGCTTTTCAAAGTCTGCCGCGCCTTCGTCATCAAAGTAATAGGTGTAATCGCCTACGATTATATTCGGTCTTTTTATCACGTTTTTAATATAGCAAAGCCCGGGGATATTTTCGTTCGGAAAGGCTTTATCGGGGTCGGGACCTAATTTATGCATTGAGTTTACCTCCTGTAACCGATAAAAAAATTATATCATTTGCGCATTTAAAAATCAATTATATCATAATGAAAACGACGGGTAAAAACCCGTCGTTTTTTGTGTTAATTTAAAACTCTATCGTTTCGGTTTTAAAATCGCAATAGTACTCTGCTTTTTTGCAGGTAAATTTCAGAACGCAGTAATCGGGGTCGGTTACGCCCTGCTTGTAAAACAANTTATCGNCGAACCGCCAGATCATATCTTTTGTCGGCTNGTCGGTACAAATCTGCATTTCGCCGGTTATGGAAATTCCCTNATACTTAAATCTGCCGCGCTTGTAAAAATACACGCAAGCCTTTCCGTTCGCCGTAAACTGCTTTATCTTATTTGACGACGTATTCGTGGAAAAATAAATATCGTTTCCGTCTATCTTTCGGGGCGCAAGCATTGCGCGGATTACGGGGTAGCCCTGTTCGTTTACAGAGCCTATAAACGCCGTTTTCTGCTCGGTTATAAACTGAAATATTTCTTCTTTATCCATAGTAAATTCTCTGTAAAATTACATTGCGGGACCGGTGGCGGAGGGAGTATAGACGCGCGCGGCAAGCTCCTGATTGAGCGCGTAAAGACCTTTCGCGTCGTGTCCGAACATTTTGAACTTTTTAATCTGGTCCTCGGCGTTCTTTTCTTCCTCGCCCTGTTCCTTAATGAACCAGTCCAAAAACTGCATGGTTTTAAAATCTTTGGTTTCGAAAGCGAGCGCGTAAATATTATTTATCAGCGAGGTAACGTACTGCTCGTGTTCGTAACCCGCGTTCAACGGCTCGATAGCGGAAGAAAAAGTTTTGTCGGGTTTTGCGATTGCGTCAAAGGTAACGCGGATTCCGTTATCGATAAGATAGCGGCGTATCATCATTGCGTGGTCGCGTTCTTCCTGCGCCTGAATTTCGTACCAGTGCGCAAAGCCGTCCAGACCTTCGTCCGCGTAGTAGTTTGCAAATTCAAGGTAGAGGTAGGCGGAGTAAAGCTCCTTATTTACCTGCTCGTTCAAAAGGTTTGCTATTTTTTTGTTTAACATTTCAAATGCCTCCGTTTTTGCTATAATTATAATATCTTTATTTACAAAAAGCAATAAGAATATAAATATTACGTTGCTTTTTTGCCGTGGGATTTGAATTAAAATAATTTTTGTTTTGCAAGTTCGGTATACTTTTTTACGAATTCCGTTTTTGCGTCAGTGTAGGTGTCACGGTTATGCTCGTACTTTTTCCAAAGCTGCAGCTTCAATTTTTCATACTCTTTTGCAACTTCATAGTGTGAGTTTAAGTAGTCTCTGAAATATATTTCGTCTTTGTCGTTTTCAAGCCTTACGTGCAAATGAAAAACCTTTTCCGCAAATCCGTTTTCGGTATAACCCTTGTTCAGGGATACGCGCTTGCCGCTTTTTGACATAACTATGTATCCGTTTTTTTGCAATATGGCGGCTGTATCTTTCAGCTGATTTTCGAATTTTACAACTATCAGGATATCGATTATCGGCTTCGCCCAAATGTCTTTTACTGCCGTGCTTCCCACGTGGTGGTATTCCACAGTTTCGGGTAAGATACTTTTTAATACCGCAATTTCTTCCCTGTACCAATCTTTCCAACATGGGTTAGGTTCGGTAAGATAAATAGGGAACAGCTCCCAAAGTTCTTCAAGCGTCATTTCGGAAAGTTTTTTCATATTTCAAATATATCAAAAGCAAAAAATTTCTTCAAGCATATAGCGTATGCGAAAGGAAATTTGTGCTAAATTTACAAATTTTGTTAATTTATAAACATTCAAAAAAATGAATTTTTATACATAGAAATATTTGACTTTGCAGCAGGGCAAGAATATAATCATAAACATAAAAACGCAAGAAGGACACAAAAATGAAATTAAACAAAAAAGTTACATCATTATTGCTTGCCGGCGCGCTTTCCGCTTGTATTGTCGCGGGAGCAACCGGTTGTATAGAAGAAGGCAACGATCCCGCCGCGTCGGAGGGATACGCCGCGGAGTGCTACGCCAAACTCGAGTATATTGACGACGTTATAAGCGACAGGGACTGTATTGCGGGTGAAAACTTTAAGTATGCCCAGAAGTGGATTACCTGGACTTTAATGCAGGCGGGTTATCCCGAAGAAGAAATAGTTTATCAGCCCGCAACCTTTTCAATGTACTATGAAAAGAGCGATATCGTTGATGTGGATACAGACGCATTAAACGCAAAGTTTTCCGCAGTAGACAAGTACGAAGTCGGTGAAAAGTTTTATAACTTTGACATGGACAATTGGAAGTACGTTGAAGCCGAGGACGGTCAATACGCAAAAGTGGATTTGACTACGCCCAATATTTGCGTTACAAAAAAAGGAAAGAGCGATAAGCAGATTATTGTAGGCGCGCATTACGACGGCGACGGTACGGGAGACAACGGCTCGGGTGTGTCGCTTGCGCTTACCACCGCGGAAAAGATATTCGGTATGAACCTCGAGTATACGATTAAGTTTGTATTTTTTACCGCCGAGGAATACGGATGTTACGGTTCTTCCGCCTATGCAAACGCGATGACGGAAGAGGAAATTGCGAACACGCTCTATATGATTAACCTTGACTCGCTCGTTTGCGGAGATTACGCGTACATATACGGCGGCGTTCAGAACAATGAAACCAAAACTGTTACCCAGACCGAGGCTTATGACAACGCTATGGCGGTAGCAAACTCTTTGGGACTTTCTTTAAAAAGCAATCCCTGGACCTGGGAAAACCCCGCGCCGGGATTCGACGAACCTGATTATGCTTCTCCGTCTACCGGTAACTGGAGCGACCACAAAGGTTTTAAGGCAAAAGGAATACCTTACGTTTATTTTGAAGCGACCAACTGGGAAATCCCCGGACCTTATGACGAATACGACGGTTACGGTGAAACCTATCTCATCGGTATGCTTATGAATACGTCCAACGATTATCTGTCGTTTATCGAAAAGTACTTCCCAGGCCGCATTATGCAGCACTTTGAAACTTTCTCCAAACTGCTGTACGCGCTTGTAACGCAGACCAACGTAAACTTCTAAATAAAAGTTTAAGAGCCTCCGAAAGTTTTTAACTTTCAGAGGCTCTTTTCTTTTTTGTTTTAATTAGCCTTCGTAGCGGTCGAGGTTGGCGCGGATTGCTTCGATGAGACGTTTTTCCGATGCAATTTTTGTGTCTCTTGCAACCTTCGTGCAAACTGACGTGCTGTAAAGCTTTGAAAGGTCGTCTACGAGGTTTTTAAGGTGAGTGGTGTCAAGGATGTTCACCGAACCGCATATTTCTTCGGTAGTAGGCGCAGTAGTTGCAGACGTAGTGGTGTTTGTGGTGTTCTTTTCCATAGAAAATATCTCCTAATATGTATTGATTGCGTTACCACATAATATGTCCGAACCACCTCAAAAATTCACAAATCACTTACAAAGCCGGTAAAAAATATTAGTGTTACGCGTTTGTTCGAACGGCGTGGTGAAGCCCCGACGAACAATAAATTAAAACAGCACTCGTCGGGGTGCTGTTTTTTTAGTGGAGTAGTAATAAACTAAAACGAATTTTATTCATCTTCGGTTAGATTCGGTTTATCGTTTTTTGTTGCTACAGCGTCTATATACATAACAATCTTATCAGGATTTTGTTGAGCAATTTCTTGGTATCTTGTCGGAGAATTATAATTGATTTCATGTCTTAGGGCATATGAGAGATACACACGGAGCAAATCCTTGGCGTAAAGGTATGCTTCGCTGAGGTTGTATCCCTCAGTCCAAATACCCAAATCAAGGAAATCTGCCCTATAACCCTCATCTGTTTCAGTAAACATTGCCGGATATAAAAATTGATACTTTTTACCTATGTCTTCTGACTGGGATAAAGCGTTGTCAACCCACATATAAATTTGCTCTTCTTGCTCAGTATCAAAAGATTGATATCTGCGCAATCCAATAGGCAATTCTCCGATTTGCAACCCGTTTAACCGAAAAGTAAAAATATTTTCTTTTTTTCGTCCGGCAAGAACTTCATTTAAATAAGTATCCCATTCATAGCGAACCCATTCGTGTTCAAAAAATTCTTTGCAACTTCCTACCACAATTAAGCATGATGCTTCATCTAATGCTTCATCTATCTTTTTTTTATAGTTGGACGAACCCTTAGCTCGTAGAGAATCATTGCTCATAAATACTTTGTAATTCATTGACTTAAATTTATCACAAATGTTTTGCGCAATTTGAGAATCTAAGGTTTTTTTACCTTGATAAGTATTTTTAAATGAAATAAAAATATCCGTCATTTGTTTAATCCATATATAAATTTTAGTAATTATACATTTAATTCTGTTAAAAGTCAAGTGCTGTATTATCTCAGCGTCTGTGGCATAAACCGCCGTTGCACTTGACTAAAAAAGAAAAAGCAACTTAAACTTGCACTTTAAAAAGTGGTTCGTTTCGGGCTTCTAGTGGTGGGAGGAGGTGTGTTCTGCGCTACCGCGCAGAGCGTTGCTACGCTCGCGCGAACAGTGCTTCAAAACCGAATTCATATACAGCAAAAAAGACAAGCAAAAGCTTGTCTTTTTTGCTGGTGGAGAATTAGTAACCTGAAACGAATATTAAAAAGTTACGTTCTTTTAAGGACTTTTATCTTTTTTTACATAATCTTCTTTACAATTATCGATACAAAAGCAACCTAATACTCCGTTTAGCCAAGTTCCTGTATCAAGATGAATTTTGCAATAATCGCCAATCTCGTTGCCGTCAAAGCCTTGTCTTTTATAGGCAAGTATTTTATCTTCACCACAGATATAATTCGTGGGAGTATGCCCAAACAAAACGCATTTGCTCTCCTTAGGAAGAACATTTTTATTCTTGAATGTTCTGTCGTAGACGAGTTGTTCGCAAGTCGCTTTTTCTATCGGCAGAATACGTCCTTTATCGAGTGGCACGCCCGCGTGTACGCAAATAAAGTCTTTTTCCTCAATAAAATAAGGCAACTTTTCAAANTTATCAACCNTTTNCCNNTCANGCANCTTTNCGNCATAAGGGAAATAATTTTGCAGTTTTTTTAGCAAATTATCAAAATCAGTAGGGGATTCTTTCATTAACGCCCAATAATACTTCAAAAAAGTATATTCGTGATTTCCAGTTATGCACTTTACGTTTGGCATATTGAAAACGTATTTCGCAAGTTTAATTGAATGCCTGCCTTTGTCTATTATATCTCCGCAGATAATAAGTAAATCCCTGTCAGAAAATTTAATTTTATCAAGCAGTTTTAAAAACAGATCGTATTCACCGTGAATATCCGAAACGCAATAAGTCATCACATTAACTCAAACTAAAATATATTATTATTTTAACATTTGTAATTATCGTAGTCAATATTTAACTTGAAAATTCATCATTGAGATAATATTTCCTTTACTCAAAAAATTAGAGTAACAGTCGCATCGTTTAGGTACATAGGCTTGCTGTCAGAAGAATCATCGCCGAATATAAAATCTTGATATAAAAGCAACCTAAAGCAAACACAAGTGGTTCGGTTCAGGTTGCTATTGGTGGGAGGGGCGTATATTGCTGTTTCAATAAATAACAACTTTTCGTAGGTACTCCGAAAAGTTGAGGTGGATTCTCGCCTGCGGCGAGAGCGTCACCTGCAATCGGAGGTTTCACTTTATAATTATTTAACTGCTTTTTGCTCGCTCGCGCGAACCACCGATATTTCGGGTTTCTATTTACCGCCGCCGACCAATACACAATAAGACCTTGACAGAAGTCAAGGTCTTATTGTGGTGGACGAACATAGACCTAAATCGAACCGCTACTTATCAATAATTCTCCATTTCAACGAGTTGGCAATTACAAAAGAGGCGGAAGGCTCTTCAAATACGCTATTGTTTTTAATCGCTTCTTTAATATTAGTTTCGTTTGCCCAATCAGCATTATCAGACCAAACGATAAACGGCTGATTGTTGTTTTCAAATAAATTTCCTGCAACGCCCAAATAGGCTTCCGAAATCTCGTTATCGTAGCGGTCTTGGCACCCGACAAAATGGAATAATCTTACTCCGCTAAATAACAATTCTATAGAAATTGTGTTATCACTTGTTTGAAATAGCATTTTTAATTTGCAGTCAGGATTATCTCCTATAAACGATTGAATAGATAAATCAGGCAACCGTTTTATTCCGCTTTCAAATTTCAAATTTATTAAATGAAAATCGTGAAAGGCGTAGCACTTTTTAAGTAAATCTTGTATATCTGTTTCACTGTTAATTTTAAGCCAACGCATAATACTTACCTTATCTGTAAATTAAATAAGCGACCTAACCGAAAGTGGTTCAATTTAGGTCGCTATTGGTGGGAGGAGGTGGATTCGAACCACCGAAGTCGGAGACGTCAGATTTACAGTCTGATGCATTTGGCCACTCTGCAATCCGCCCGTATTTAGTTTTTTACCCCGCAATCAAGCGGCGGGGTAAGTAATGGAGCTGGTGATTGGAATCGAACCCACAACCTGCTGATTACAAATCAGCTGCTCTGCCAGTTGAGCTACACCAGCAAACCGCTAACAAAGTGGTGCCTTGGGGTGGAATCGAACCGCCGACATATGGATTTTCAGTCCACCGCTCTACCGACTGAGCTACCAAGGCGTTAAGCGCCGGAACGACGCTTTAAAAAATAATGGCGACCCGAAACGGGCTCGAACCGTCGACCTCCAGCGTGACAGGCTGGCGCTCTAACCAACTGAGCTATCGGGCCATATATTAATTGAGTTGTTTTGACGGAGCCTTTAACGGCTTGTACCTGAATTATTTTGTGGTGGAAGCCTGTACGGCTCGGACTGCGTTATCGGTTATTAGCCGATTAAAATAAACAATTTTTTGGTGGGCCTTCACGGACTCGAACCGCGGACCAATCGGTTATGAGCCGACCGCTCTAACCAACTGAGCTAAAGGCCCTTGTCGCAAGTACGCAATAAGACACGCACAACGCTAAATTATAATAATATACCCTAAAATTTTTGTCAAGTAATTTTTAAACTAATTTCAACTAATTTTTCAAAGGCGGATTTTTCTGTTTTGCTTAAATTTCTCGCCCGCGCGTTTGACAAAAGAATACAAATTGCCCGAAAACGCGACAAAATACAAAGCCTGCGGCGTGGTACTATTTTATAAAAATCACGGAGCGAGGAAATTTATGAAAGTTTCGGGACAGTTGCAAGAGGCGACCTTGTACATATACCTTTCCGGCGAAATGGACGAATGTTCCGCGCAGGACGCGCGCGCTCGCTGCGACAAGCTCATCGAGGACAACGCCAACGCGAAAAAGATTATCATAAACCTTTCGGACGTGGCGTTTATGGATTCCACCGGCATAGGTTTTTTAATCGGCAGATACAAAAAGGCGGCAAAGCTGAATACGCCGCTCTACCTTGACCAGCCCAATTTTGCGGCGGAAAAAATACTCAATTTAAGCGGAATTTATTCCTTAATCCCCAAGGCGGAATAAAAAGGCGGTTGTATGACAAGCAATTATTTAAAACNTCAATTCTATTCNCTTCCGCGCAACCAGNCGTTTGCGCGCGACGCGGTTGCCGCGTTCTGCCTTGAACTTAATCCCTCGCTTTCGGCGCTGTCCGACGTTAAGACCGCCGTTTCGGAAGCGGTCACAAACTGTACTGTTCACGCGTACAGAGGGAATCTCGGCATAGTCACCGTAGAGTGCGAAATCGAGGGAAACGAACTACATATAAAGGTAAGCGATACGGGCAAGGGCATACCCGATATAAGCAAAGCCGTTCAGCCCTTTTTTACAACGCTTCCTTCCGACGAACGCTCGGGAATGGGTTTCACCATAATGCAGACCTTTATGGATGAATTTTCGGTGAACTCGATTCAGGGCGAAGGCACGGTAGTGTATATGTCGAAAAGTTTTGAAGCGGAAGTGGAGAATGCTTGACGTCGGTCAGACGAACGATTTAGTACGAAAGGCAAAAGAAGGAGACGGCGCGGCGAAGGAAACGCTGCTGCTGGAAAACAACAACCTGATAAAAAGTATAGTGCGGCGTTATCTGGGCAAAGGCGTTGAATACGACGATTTGTACCAGCTTGCAAGCATGGGACTTTTGAAAGCGATAAACGGCTTTGACGAAAGTTTCGGCGTAAGATTTTCAACTTACGCGGTGCCTATGATTGCGGGCGAAATAAAGCGGTTTATGCGTGACGACGGAAGCATAAAGGTTTCCCGCGCAATGAAAAGCTGCGCAAAACAGATTAATCTTTTTATCGAACAGTATTCCACCGACAACGGCAAACAGCCCACGATTAAGCAAATTGCCGAAAAGTTCGGAATGCCCGAAAGCGAAGTAGTGTTCACTATGGGTTCGACGCATATGCCGCTTTCAATTTACGCGCAGGGCGAGTACAAGGATGAAAAGACGCAGGAGCTTCTGGAAAAACTGCCCGTCGAGGACAAGCAGGAAGACATAATAGAAATGCTTCAGCTAAAGACTGCAATAGCCGAGCTTTCGGACAGGGACAGAAAGGTGATAATGCTGCGCTATTTCCGCGACATGACCCAAAGCGAAGTTGCAAACATGCTGGGCGTTTCGCAGGTACAGGTTTCAAGGATAGAAAACAGAATAATGGAAACTTTCAGAAAAGATCTGACAGGTTAGCCTCTATTGGGGGAGGAAATGATACAGGGGCGGCAGCCGTACGGCTGCCGCCCCGTTTGCCATATATTAACACTTTTACAGGCAAGCTACGGTATGTATTTAACTTGACACAGAATACCTGTTATACTATAATATCTGTACTTTTTTGTATTAGGTGAGAGTATGAAATTACAAAACGATGCGGAATACAAAGAACTGTTATTCCTCAACAGGCGCTTGCTAACGCTTACAGATATGGTAAACTCGCTCAAAGACAACGTAAAGGCGTTGAAGTGCTGCGAAAAACTTATCAGGATTGAACTTAATTCTTTAAAAAAGTCGAAAACTCCCATATCCGACGAGAGTCTTAACGCGCTGATATGGCGTTATACCGATTTTGCTTCTATCGTTAAACGTTTGAGAAAAACAAACGATGCAAGCGTTTACGGCAAGGCTGCGTCGGACCTTAACGATTTAATTAAAAAGACTGCCGACGAAATTTCCGATCTGGAAGAAAAACTGATGTTTGATTCCGAAGAAAGCGTGAAAGATATTTATTCGCAGCTGGGCGCTGCGGCGAAAAAAATTGCCGAAAAGGTAACCGACGGTGCGAAGATAGTGGGAAGCGTAGTCGGCGATCAGGTAGAAAAACTAAAAAAAATATTAGCCGGCGACGAAAACTGCGAGTAGCGATTGCGTACGCCGGCGGCGTCAGTAACTGTGTCTATCAGATAGGCTTTACAANGGGTCTTTTAAACTATATTTCGCGCGANGAAATTTCCTCCGTATCGGGCGCGTCNGGCGGNATNTTNACCGCTTANGNAGTATCGTCGGATAAGCTTGACCTTGTCGAAAGGTTATACCGCAAAATAGATATTTCCAAAAAGGGCGAACTTTTCTGGCAGGTATTTGCAAAAGACCTTTTGTCAAAATATCTGAATACGATGTTATCTCCTGCGGACGAGCTTACCATACCTATGGTGTTCCCCGTGTGTTATATTCCGCTTATTACGCGTTATTACTGGATAAACGGATCTTATAACCGCATCTGGAAACAATATATGCACGCGGCGACAAATTATCCTTTTTTGAGGTTGGTGCCTTCGTCTATAAAGGGTAAAATGGCGATAGACGGCGGCGCGGTGGATAATATTCCGTTGTTTCCGCTATTGAAGAAAGAAACGCCCTTCGGTATAAACGAAGAACCTGACGTTATTCTGGTGCTTCACTTTGACGCCCAGTACGATTACCGCAAAACCTTTAAAACGGATATTCCCGTGCTTGATATAGACGTTTCTTACTGCAACGGATTTGAAAAGTCGCATTACAATTTCTCGGGCGAGGAAATAAGTACGCGTCTGCAAAAGGCTTACGAGTACGGCGAAAGTGTGGGCAGGCGTCTTTTCTCCGAAGATAAGACGAGGGAGCAGATGCAAGCCGCCGTGAACGAAATTTTTATGGAAGAACACACGGCAAGGCAGCAGACCTTTTCAATAGACCGACTGGTTTCCATTCTGAACGTAATAAGCAAGTGGTTCAGACGTGACGCCAGCTGTATGAAAAAATTATTTTAAAACCGCGCGGATACACGCGGTTTTAATTTTGTTTAAGGCAAAGCTGTTTGACAAAAAACGCGCGCGGTGATAAAATAAACTTATGGCTAAAAAAACAGGTTTCAGAATTTTATCGCTACTCGCCGTTGCCGTTATGTCGGCAATAATTCCGCTTGCGCTTTGCGCCTGCGAAGATGTTGTGACAGAGCCGCAAGCCGAACCCTATGATAAAGACTTTATGTGCGGATATTTTCTTATTTTCCACGACGGTAAAGAAGATATAACAAGTAGCGAGCTTGACAGCGCGGACGCGGTCAAAAATTATTTTTATAAAAACGTTGACTACGGCTATTATACTGTCAGCGAGAAAGGATTACCGGTAAACGACGGCTACGTTAAGTTTGAAGGACAGCCGCTTACGCCCGATAAAAGCGGCAAGGTGAAAATCTGCGATACTATCCGCTACACTTCCGAACTCAACGATAAATTTGTCGCGATTCTCGAACTGTATTTCGACGCGGAAACCGGAAATGTTTATCATTCCGACGCTGTAAACTTCAGAGCGTTCGGCGGTATTTTTAAACTTTCTTTCGGCGACAGTATGAGCGCGAAAGTGCTTGATAAAAGCGGCGCTTTGCATGAAATTACTTACGAACTTGACGTAACCCTTCAATTCGAGCAGGTTGACAAACTTCTTGAAATCGAGTTTTCCTGTTTCAACGCGGAGGGCGAACGCGTACACAGCGTTACCACCGACGAGTTGCAGGGAACGATTTCGGTCAGCGGCGAATACGACTATATGGTAATCGGCAAAAAGTACGAAAAGTCCAACGGCGAAACTTATTACAAACGCACTGTCTGCGACAAGTCCGAACAGCCCTATACCGAAAAGGTTTTTGTTCCTTACGGCAACGGTCTGACGATACCTGTGGAAATTAAAACAGACGGCAACGAAATAAAATTTACCCGTTAATTGTGGTAAAAGCGCAAAATCGAACGTATTATATAATTTGAAGTAAATTTTTCAGGTGGCGCAATGTTAAACGAAAAAAACGTAAAATTAGGCAAAGTCCGCTCGTCCATACGCGAGCTTTTCGAATACGGCAGAAAACGCAAGGCGGAAATAGGGGAAGACAAGGTCTTTGATTTTTCACTGGGCAATCCCAGTATCCCCGTACCTGCCGAAGTAACAGAAATTCTTAAAGAACTTTTAGTGAGCGGCGACCCCGTGGCTTTACACGGCTATACTTCCGCGCCCGGCGATTACAACGTCAGAAAGGCGCTTGCCGACTACGCAAATTCGCAGTACGGCACCAAGCTTACTGCCGACTGCTTTTATATGACCTGCGGCGCTTCGGCTTCGCTCACCGCAACTTTAAACGCGCTTTTAAACGAGGGCGACGAACTGATTACTCTGGTTCCCTGCTTCCCCGAATACAAAATATTCTGCGAACACGCGGGCGGCAAGTTTATTGCGGTCGACACGCGCGAGGACGATTTTCAGATTGACTTTGAAAAACTGCAAAGCGCTTTGACCGAAAAGACGAAGGCTGTTTTAATCAACTCGCCCAACAACCCCAGCGGCGTTGTATACGGCGAGGAGTCGATTAAAAAGCTTGCAAAAGTTCTGTCCGATTTTTCCGCAAAGCGCGGAAGTCCCGTCTATCTGATTTCAGACGAGCCGTACAGAGAACTGGTCTACGACGACAGCATAAAAGTGCCGTACGTTATGAACTATTACGACAGAAGCATAGTCTGCTATTCTTACTCCAAAAGTCTCTCTCTCCCCGGCGAGCGTATAGGCTATATCGCCGTAAGCAATCAGATGGAAGAGTGGGAGGAAGTTTTCGCAGGCGTAATGGGCGCAGGCAGGGCGCTGGGCTTCGTATGCGCGCCCAGCCTCTTTCAGCAGTTGGTTGCAAGAGTATGCGGAAAGACTTCGGATATATCAATATACAAGCGCAACCGCGACAGACTTTGTTCCGCGCTGGAAAGTTACGGCTATACCGTGGTTAAGCCGGACGGCGCGTTTTATCTTTTCGTAAAATCGCCCGAACCCGACGCAATCGCCTTTTCCGCGCGCGCCAGGGATTACGAGCTTTTAATAGTCGCAGGTGACGATTTCGGCCGCAAGGGTTACGCCAGAATTTCCTACTGCGTAGCGCCCGATATGATTGAGCGCTCGCTGCCCGCATTCAAGGCGCTTGCGGACAGCTATAAAAAAGGTAAAAACTGATGATAATTCTCGGACTTGACCCCGGTCTTGCGACAATGGGCTACGGCGTAGTTGAAAAACTTAAAAACGATAATACCGTTGCGGTGGACTACGGCGTGGTTCTTACCCCCAAGGACGAGAGTCTGCCCGTCCGGCTTGCAATGCTTGAAGAGGGCATAAACAAAATATTAACCAAGTACAAGCCCGAAGAAATTGCCGTGGAAGAGCTGTTCTTTTCAAAAAACATCACTACGGGTATACCCGTCGCCCACGCGAGAGGGGTCATGCTTTTGACCTGCATAAAGTACTGCGGCAGACTGTACGAGTACACACCCAACCAGATTAAGCAGTCGTTGACCGGCTACGGCAAAGCTGATAAAATTCAGATGCAGCACGTCGTGACATCGCTTTTGAACTTACAGAAAATTCCCCGTCCTGACGACGCGGCGGACGCGCTTGCGGTAGCTTTGTGCCACGCGCACACATCGCGCTTCGGAAAACTTTTCGGTATAAGGTAATAATATGATAGGATACATTAAAGGAAAAATTTTGTCTTTAACGCCCGAGACAGCGCTCATTGAAACGGCGGGCGGAATAGGGTTCGAAGTAAACTGTTCGGGTTCGGCTTTTTCCTCTCTTGCAGGAAAAACCGCGGGCGAGCTTTACACATATTTGCAGGTTAGCGAAAACGGTACCGCGCTGTACGGCTTTTCTTCTCCGGACGAAAAGAATATGTTTTTAAAACTTATTTCCGTTTCGGGCGTCGGACCCAAAATGGGCATTGCCGTGCTTTCGGGGCTTACCACGGGCGAGCTTGCCGCGGCGATAGCAACATCGGACGTGAAAAGGCTGTCCGCGGTAAAGGGACTGGGCAAAAAGACGGCGGAGCGCATAATTTTGGAGCTGCGCGAAAAAGTGTCCTTGAATGCGTCCGCAGTCGAAGGCGGCGTACCGCTTCCGCCCGTGACGAGCGGAGACGAGGACGCGGTGGTAGCGTTAATGACCCTCGGATTCAGCCGCTCGGAGAGCGAAAAGGCAATCTCGCGCGCAAGAGCGAACGGCGCTTCCACGGTAGAAGATATAATTATGCTTGCGCTTAAAGGAATGTAAATCGTTCACAAAATTTTGACGCTATTCTGTGCGACAAAATTTTCGTGAGTTTAAGAGGCTCTGCCTCTCTGTCCGCAATTTTAATGGCAAACTTATTATATAATTGCGGACATTCACTCTGCGGAGGCGCAGGTATGCGCAAATTGGGTCCGCTTGCAAAAAGTGTGATTTTTGCGCGCGGCGTTAATGATTTTAAATTAAGGTATAAATTATGTTTTTTGACGACGAAGAGGAATTTGAAGGCGAGGACAGGCTTGTAAAAAGCACCAAGGGCGAGTACGACGCGGAAGAAAACGTTCTGCGTCCCAAAACGCTTGAAGGCTACGTCGGTCAGACCAAAGTCAAGGAAAATTTAAAAGTATATATGGCTGCCGCAAAGGCGCGCGGGGAGGTGCTTGAACACGTCCTTTTATACGGCGCGCCCGGTCTCGGCAAAACCACCCTCGCGCACATAATTTCGGGCGAGATGGGCGGTCAGCTTAAAATGACTTCCGCGCCCGCGATAGAGCGCAGCGGCGACCTTGCCGCAATACTTACAAACTTAAACGACGGCGACGTTCTGTTCATCGACGAAATTCACCGCCTCAACCACAGCGTTGAAGAAATTCTGTATTCGGCAATGGAGGACTACGCGCTTGATATAATAGTCGGCAAGGGTCCCAGCGCCAGAAATATACGCTTTTCGCTCAAAAAATTCACGTTAATCGGCGCAACCACGCGCGCCGGAATGATAGCGAACCCCTTGCGCGACAGGTTCGGCATAATCTGCCGCCTTGAAATGTATACGCCGGACGAGCTGAAAGAAATCGTTCTGCGCAGCGCAAAAACTCTCGGCATAGCAATCGACGGCGACGCCGCGGGCGAGGTTGCGCGCCGTTCGCGCGGTACGCCCCGTATAGCGAACAGACTTTTAAAGCGCGTACGCGACTTTTCAACAATTAAGGGCAACTCGTCGGTTAGCCTTGCAGACGCAAAATTCGCGCTCGGCAAAATGGAGATTGACGATCTGGGACTTGACGAAGTGGACAGAAGTCTTTTGCGCGCAATGATAGACAAATTCGACGGAAAGCCCGTCGGGCTTGAAACGCTCGCCGCGACCATAAACGAGGACGCGGGTACTATCGAGGACGTTTACGAACCCTATCTTTTACAGTTGGGCTTTATAGCGCGTACTCCGCGCGGCAGAGTGATACTCCGCGGCGGCTACGAGCATTTAGGCTATAAAATGAGCGAAAAACAGCGCGAACAGGTAAGTATGTTCGACAAAGACGAAAACGGTTGATATGCAGTACAAAAAAAGCGACTTTTTTTACGACTTGCCAGAAGAATTAATTGCGCAAAGCCCTGCGGAACCGCGCGATTCGTCCAGACTTTTAGTCTACGACAGAGCGGCGGACGGCGTAGAGCATAAAATTTTCGGCAACGTAATAGAATATCTCAAAAAGGGCGACGTCCTCGTTTTAAACAACACAAAAGTACTGCCTGCGCGCCTTTACGCGCGTACCGAAAACGGCGGCGCTGTGGAGGTTTTGCTTTTAAAGCGGCTTGAAAAGGATACCTGGGAAGTACTCGTAAAACCGGGCAGAAAGTGCCAGCGCGGCAAAAGACTTATAATATCGGACGAGCTGTCTCTTTCGGTTGAGGACATTACCGACAGCGGCGAGAGAATAGTAAAATTCTATTACGACGGCGTATTTGAAGAAATTCTGGACAGGGTCGGCTCAATGCCCCTGCCTCCTTATATAAAGAGCAAACTCAAAGATAAAAACCGCTATCAGACGGTGTACGCAAAGCGCGACGGCTCGGCGGCGGCGCCGACTGCCGGACTGCACTTTACTCCCGAACTTTTACAGCGCGTAAAGGATAAAGGGGTAGAGATTGCTGAAGTTCTTCTTCACGTGGGACTGGGAACTTTCCGCCCTGTGAAAGAGGAAATTATAACCGACCACAAAATGCACTCGGAGTACTATGAAGTCGGCGCGGAAGCGGCGGAAACTATCAGCCGCGCCAAGCGCGAGGGCAGGAGGGTCATTGCCGTCGGCACAACCTCCGTGCGGACGCTTGAAAGCGTTGCGGACGAAAACGGACAGATTAAGCCCTGCAGCGGCAATACGGAAATTTTTATTTATCCGCCTTATAAATTCAAGTGTGTGGACGCGCTTATAACCAACTTCCACTTGCCCGAAAGCACTTTGATTATGCTCGTCGCGGCTCTTTGCGGCAGGGAAAAAGTTTTGTCGCTGTACGAAACGGCTGTAAAAGAAAAGTACCGCTTTTTCTCCTTCGGCGACGCTATGNTGATTGTATNAGCGGCGCTTTTNCTGCNTCNAACTTGCGTTTTGCTTCGGTCACGTACGTCTGTGTACGCTCCCGTCAGCAAATCCGCGTTCTTCTTGTCTTGCTCGCTTCTCCAATCCTCATTTTGGCTAATGTGGCAAACCGGAAACGAAAACTGATATAAAATATGAGTAAATTTTTTTCATACGAACTTCAACATATCGATAAATACACGGGCGCGCGCGCCGGCGTTTTTCATACTCCGCACGGCGACGTTTTAACGCCCGTTTATATGCCCGTCGGCACGCAGGCGACCGTAAAGGGAGTTCTTCCGCGCGATCTTAAAGAGACGGGCGCGAGTATGATACTTTCGAATACCTACCATCTGTACGTGCGTCCGGGCGACGAACTTGTCAAAAAGGCGGGCGGTCTGCACAAGTTTATGAACTGGCAACGCCCCATATTGACCGACAGCGGCGGTTTTCAGGTTTTCTCGCTGACAAAGCTGAATAAAATACGCGACGAAGGGGTATATTTCAACTCGCACGTGGACGGCGCAAAGCATCTCTTCACGCCCGAAAAGGTTATGTCCATACAGGAAAATCTGGGCGCGGACGTAATTATGCAGTTTGACCAGTGCAGCGCGTACGGCTTCACGCACAAGCAGGCGGAAGAGGCGATGGAGCGCACAAGCCGCTGGCTTTACCGCTGTCTCGACGCAAAAACGCGCGACGACCAGGCGCTGTTTCCCATAGTTCAGGGCAACGTATTCGGCGATTTGCGGCTCGAAAGCCTCAAAAGGGCAAAACCTTACGCAGTTGACGGTATCGCGATAGGCGGACTTTCTGTGGGCGAACCCAAACAGACTATGTATGAAATGCTCGATTTACTCCGCCCCGAACTTCCCGAAGGAGTCCCCAGATACCTTATGGGCGTCGGCAGTCCCGACTGCCTTATAGAGGGCGTGCGCCGCGGCGTGGATATGTTCGACTGCGTGCTTGCAACGCGAATTGCCCGCAACGGTACGGCTTTCACTTCACACGGAAAAGTGGTGGTAAGAAACGGCGCTTACCGCGAGGACTTTTCGCCGCTCGACGATAACTGCGACTGCTACTGCTGCAAAAATTACGGCAAAGCGTACCTTCGCCATCTGAACAATGTGGGCGAAATGCTTTCCGCAATGCTTTTGAGCTTACATAATATAACCTTCCTGCAAAAGCTTATGCGCGATATGCGCGAAGCGATTTTTGCGGACAGTTTTAACGATTTTGCCGAAAAGTTTTACGCGGACTACGGCTCGCGCGATTGAAATAAAAGTGAAAGTTTTGTGCAATATTGCCGGTAAGGCGTTAAAACGCTTGCAAATTGTCAATAAAAATATTATAGTTTAAAAGTAAATAAAATTTGGAGATAAAAAAATGTTAAATTCGTTGCTCGCAACCCCCAGCTACGTCACCTGGATAATTTTCGGCGTATTGATAGTAGCAATTATAGGTTTGTTTATTTTCTCGTCGCGCCGCCGTAAAAAGCAGGAAAAGGACGCGCAGGACTTAATTAACGCCGTTCAGCCCGGTAACAAGGTTAAAACTATCGGCGGTATCTGCGGAATTGTCGTTGAAGTAGACAACGAAGAACAGACTTTCGTTCTTGAAACCGGCACCGAAAAGTCGGGCAAATGCTTTATAAAGTTTGACAGACAAGCTATCTACCAGACCGACGCGGTAGTTAAACCCGCAGAAGAAAAGGTAGAAGCAAAGACCGAAGAAAAAGTAGAGGAAAAAGCCGAACCCGTAGCAGAGGACAAGCCCGAAGAAGTTGCAGCGGCTCCCGTGGAAACTGCGGAAACGACCGAAACTTCCGTAGAGGAAGCTCCCAAAAAGAAGAGCAAAAAAACCTCGCAGGAAAAGCAAGTTAAATTCTAAAATCAAAAACCTCCGCATACATTTAAAGCGGAGGTTTTTATTTATGAAAAAGCACGTGTTTCAGGTAATAAAAGCGGCTGCGGCGTCAATTATAATATCGTTGGTGTTCGTACTGATATTTACCCTCATAATCCAGTTCTGTTCGCTGTCGTCGTCGGTGATAAAACCGGTAAACCAGGTCTTTAAAATCGTTTCAATCATTGCCGGCGGACTTATATTCATCCGCGGCGATAAGGGCTGGTTAAAGGGAATAATTTACGGACTTGCCGCAGTAATTATTACCTATTTTCTTTACGCGGCAATCGCGCGCTCGATTTCGATAAGCTGGACTTTCGCGATTGAAATTCTGCTGGGCGCTGTCGCAGGCGCAATTACCGGCATAATCGCGGTCAACGTTAAAAAGCCCGTATAAACAAAATACTTTGGTTAAATTACTTGATTTTTTTCAAAGTGTATTCTATAATTGATTTAATAATTAAAGATATATACTTTAAAGGAGATTTTCAAGATGATTAAGACGATATCCACTCCTGCCGAAAAAAAGGTTACGGGTTGCGGCGAATGCAGAAGCACCTGCCAGTCCGCTTGTAAAACGAGCTGTACGGTAGGCAACCAGAGCTGCGAAAGAATTACCAGAGAACAGAATCCCGAAAAGAATAAATAAATCAATTAAGGAGCAGATGTTGTCTGCTCCTTAAATTTAATTTTAAGATGGTTCACGTTTTTAATTATAAAGATAAAAATTACATATACGACTCGGGCAGCGGCAGTCTGCACGAATGCGACGATAAAACCGCCGCCTACTTAAAAGGCGAAACGGCAAATCTTTCCGCGGACGAAATCGCGAAGATTGAAAAGGACGTCGAAGAGTTGAAGGCAAAGGGTCTTTTGTACAAAGAGGAAGTAAAGACCTATCCTTTGAAGTCAAGCGAGGTCAAGGCGCTGTGTCTTCATATCTGTCACGACTGCAATTTAAGGTGCCGTTACTGCTTCGCGGACGAGGGCGCTTATCATTCCGCGCGCGAATTTATGAGCGAGGAGACCGCAAAAAAGGCGATAGATTTCCTTATCAAAAGCAGCGGACAAAGAAAGGTTCTGGAAGTAGACTTTTTCGGCGGCGAACCTTTAATGTGT
>WFLX010030225.1_pt1 | contig 23629 bp, 15 predicted proteins | sample 4967041 | NCBI WGS metagenome assembly WFLX01 (sample SAMN12857096, study PRJNA449069) | gut metagenome | isolation source: stool from male and female vole | host: Microtus ochrogaster | place: USA:Florida | collected 2017
TAAGGAAGAGGAAGAATCTTTCCTCCGTACTCTTGACAAGGGCATAGGTCTTCTCGACAATCTTGTGGCTTCAGCAAAGAAAGAAGGTAAGACAGAAATCAGTGGTAAAGATGCTTTTACTNTTTATGACACCTACGGATTCCCTCTCGACCTTACTGAGCTTATCCTCCGCGAACAGGGTATGACTCTTGACCACAAAGGTTATCAGGAAGAAATGGATCGCCAGAAACAGCGTGCACGCAACGCTGCTGCTATTGAGACTGGCGATTGGGTTATCCTTAAAGACGGTGAGCAGAAATTCGTAGGCTATGACGTTACGGAAAACGAGGCGCGTATCCTTCGCTATCGCAAAGTGAAGCAGAAGGGGAAGGAATTCTTCCAGATCATTCTCGACGAGACTCCATTCTATGGAGAGATGGGTGGCCAGGTAGGCGATAAGGGCAAGCTCATTGATTCAAACGGCGAGGAAATCGAAATCTTCGATACCAAACGTGAAAATAATGTGAGCGTTCACCTTACCTACAAGTTGCCGGAAAATCCTGCCGACACTTTCAAGGCAGTGATCGATAGCGATGCCCGTGCTGCCATTTCGGCCAACCACTCTGCTACTCACCTCCTACATGAAGCCCTTCGCGAAGTGCTTGGCACCCACGTTGAGCAGAAAGGTTCTTACGTTTCTCCAGAATCCCTTCGTTTTGACTTCTCTCATTTCCAGAAAGTCACTCCGGAAGAACTCCGAAAAGTAGAGCATCTTGTAAATGCACGTATCCGAAAGGCTATGCCTCTTGATGAGCATCGCGAGATGCCTATTGCTGAAGCTAAAGCTCTCGGTGCAATGGCTCTTTTTGGTGAGAAATATGGAGATAAGGTTCGAGTGGTAAAATTTGGCGATTCAGTAGAACTCTGTGGTGGTACTCATGTAGCCAATACCGGCAACATCGGTATGGTGCGTATCGTATCAGAAAGCAGTATTGCAGCTGGTATACGCCGCATTGAGGCTGTAAGTGGAGAAGGTGTTGAGAATATCCTCGATGATTTCCAGGATCTTACTGTCGGTCTGGCTAATCTCCTCGGCACTAATGGCAACATTCGCGCTTCTGTAGAAAAAGCTCTTAAGGAAAACGGAGANCTTCGCAAACAGGTGGAGGAAGCTATGGCTGAAAAAATAAATAGTCTCGCTTCCGACCTTATTCTCAAAGCAAAAGACACNAATGGAGTCAAGGTTGTTGAGTTGGTAGGCATCAATGTTCCNGATGTTGTGAAAAACGTTGCTTTCACAGTTAAGAAGAAGAGCCCCGAACATACTGTTTTCGTTGGCGCTACTATGTCGCCGGATAAAAAGCCGCTTCTTACTGTCATGCTTTCTGACGATTTGGTGAAAAATGGTGCCAACGCTGGCCAAATAGTACGCGAAGCAGCTAAGCTTATCAAGGGAGGCGGCGGTGGCCAACCCTTCTTTGCTCAGGCTGGTGGTAAGGATGTCGATGGTCTCTCTGCAGCACGCGACAAAATTATTGAGCTCCTTGCTCTCTAACACTCGATGGATTCAGAAGCAGAAGGTATCGGCAATCTTATGGCGAATCCTGAAAGGGGAGGACTATATATTCACATTCCTTTTTGCCGCAAGAAATGTATCTACTGCGACTTTTTTAGTGTAGGCGATAGGATAGCCGATTGGCATAGATACGTGGATGCTCTCTGCTCAGAATTTGAAGAAAGACTAAAAGAAATGGCGTGCCCACTCCGTACGGTTTACATCGGAGGGGGCACGCCTTCGCTTATGCCATCAGATGAATTTACAAGGCTTTGTAATATACTGAGACCTCATATCCAAGACATTGAAGAATTCAGCATTGAAGCTAATCCTGATGATGTGTGCGAAGAAAAACTTGAATCTTGGAAAGCTTCCGGAGTCAATCGTCTTAGCATTGGAATTCAAAGCTTTGATGATGATGTGCTAAAAGCTTTAGGAAGAAGACACGATGCAGCGACAGCAAGATTAGCTTTCCAGCTTGCACGAAAATATTTTGATAATATCTCCATCGACCTTATGTTTGGACTGCCGGGACAAACAATAGAAATGTGGAAATCAGATATCGAAGAGGCTATTTCGATGCATCCTGAGCATATCTCAGCATATTCCTTGATGTATGAAGAGGGGACTGCCCTAACCCTCATGCGTGATGGAGGCCGATTGGATGAAGCTCCGGAGGAGTTGTCTGAGCAAATGTTTCTTCTGCTTATCGATGAATTGAAAAAGGCTGGGTATGAACATTATGAGACAAGCAACTTTGCACTCCCTGGTCATCGGAGCATTCACAATTCCTCCTATTGGCTCCAATTGCCATACATCGGCCTGGGTCCCTCTGCTCATAGCTATGATGGATGGAAAATAAGAAGAGCTAATCGGCCTGACATAAAAGGATACTTAGACCGTTGGACTCCACCAGATNCNGAAAAAAAGAGTCCCATCCCTATTTTTGAGATGGAACTCCTTTCATTTGGAGAACTAATAGAAGAATATGTGATGACNNGCATGCNAATGANGGAAGGTATTANTTTCTACGACTTTCGCAGCANGTNTNGAGANCAAGCATTTGACACACTTATGGTAAATTGTAGACCATTGCTTGAAAGGGGTGTGCTTGTTGCAAATGGCGAGAACATTTCAATCAAGGAATCAGAAATCTTGATTTCCGATTCGATCATTCTCGATATTCTCGCTGATGAGTTTCCGGATGTCTAATTCGTAGGTGGATTTTGCTTGTGCTGAAACTATTCCGGCTCCTGATGATACATTGCTGTATTCAAACACAGCGTCTCCCAATCCGACACCTCCCAAGGCTCCGCTTATGCCTTCCGTGGCTGCCCAAAAAGAGAGCAAAAACTTATAGTAATCTGTCGATATGTGACTCAAATCTATGTTTACACTAAGACTTTGATCTTTTGCGGGGCCACCCTTAAGGTCACACCTATAACGTCCACTGACGGGAATCACAAGACTATATTGTTTTCCTGAAATCTGGCGGTCAGAGAAGAACGTATATAGGCCATAGGCATCTGTTATTATGGTTTCCAACGGAGAGATATGTTCCGAAAACAATGGCTCGAATTCATAATCAGGAGTTAATCTNATTNATTCAGAATTGTAATGTATATATTCATCTTCAGTTTTAATCCTTATTACATCTTCTGTTTGCATGTCAAAACTGTAATAATTGCTTATTGAAGCTGGATCTGTAAACATCACACTGAGNACCATATCAAAATCTGCTGAATATGCTTCTTGNATATCATTATATGAATAATCAAATTTCNTTATATTAGTTTTCANATCCTCTATTTCTATTNNATAAGGAATCGTCACTTCNGCTNCGGCTTCTCCATATTTCTTNTCTACNGCATAAATCCTTATCTTGTCGCCTGATGAAGGAATATAATTTGCTGCATAATAGCAGTCANGTNCATTNAAGTGNGAGCCCCATTGCCAATATGTGTCTTCCTCCTCNTAATAAGTAAGTTCTAATTNTTCTTGTAGTTCATCATTGACANAAAGATACACCTCAGCATTTTTTAAGCTGATGTCAAGGTCTACTTTGGGATTTCCTTCACCGTATCGCCAAGTGCGGCTCAATTCAACTTTTATTTTCTCTCCTGCTGTAAGAAGAGAATTTATACATACCACAGGTGTACTTTTTATGTCCGGTTCAAAATAGGTGTAACACCCCGTCAGAAGTATTGCTGACGCAGAAATAGCAATAAAGTGAGATATTTTATTCTTGATTATTTTCATTTTCTATATATCTTAGAATTATTTAGAACAACCATGTATAAGATACTGATGGAATGATTGGTATGGCTCTGATATGTTGAAACATATCTCCAAACTCCCCATTATGCCAGCCAGAATCGCGTCTGACTGCTATCACATTCATATAGCTGTAGGCATTATAGACGCTGAATGTCCAATATCCTTTTTTTGTCTGTCGGGTTGCAGACAAGTCAAGTCGATGATAGAAAGGAAGCCGATAATTGTTCGTCTTCTCATAAAAGTCCATATCGAAATTCCAAGCCCCCAACATTGGGTCGCTCCAGCACTGCAAAGGCAACGTGATGCGGTTGCCACTCATACCAGTCCATGCTGCCCCGACACTCCATCTGTCATTGATTTTCCATGATATTGCTACATTGATCTTATGTCGGTTGTCAAAACGAGCAGGATACCATTCCCCTTTATTCTTCTCAGGCATCTTGCGGTAGGCCCATAGAAGAGAGTACGATATGTGACCCGTAATGTTCCCGAACTCTTTTGTCACTTTAAAGTCAATTCCCTTAGATCGTCCTTGTCCAACTCCTAATTTCTCAGTCCAACTACTTGTTGGAGGCACGAGATAATAGTCGTCTGTGTAATCAATCAAATTGTGCATCCATTTGTAGTATCCTTCTATCGAGAAGGTATATTTTCGGTCTGAAGTAGACCAATATGCTCCCAAAGCAATTTTGTCAGATGTCTGTGGTTTCTGATTCCCTGTTATCGGAATCCACTGATCTGTCGGTAAGGATATGCTGCTTTCTGATAATTGATGGACATATTGCGCAGATCTCGAATATCCCGCTTTGATCGCTAAGTTGCGCATTGGTGTCACTCNCNCTNNAAAACGAGNGGNGAGGTTGCTTTTTGTNTTTCCCTCTATATTNAACANACTGTANTGAAGACCTGNATTCACTCTTNGCCAATCGCCCAAAGAATAATCATCAGAAACATAAAAATTAAGTTCATTAGCATGGTAATGCGGTACATTATCATATACTTTCATCCAATCATTATCCTTTGTAATGGCCTGCATACCAGAAGAGGGGAGAAAAGAATGATGCGTATAAGAAGCTCCGAAATCTATCTTATTTTCAGGCGTGAGAAGCCAATTGAAGTCAGTCCTTAATATCACGTCATTGATATTGTTTTTATNTTTATAAGTCGAATTTNTGAANNTATTGNCTACTTCTCCCGTGATATCATAGTCTTCTTTATTATTACGCAGGGAGGAGAAATATCTTGTGAAAGCTCCAGTCACTTCACCGAAAAGTTTTGGAGAGAATACATACCTCCATCCGGCAGATGCTACTATATTCCCCCAGATAAGCTTTGCACGGTTGTCGGTGTAAGAATTATCCTTTTCTGCTTCTGGAGTGCTCGTGCCACNTNCGACCAAGCCGTAAACCGTATCGCCATAACCATAACCAGGACTATAATAATCTCCTAAATAATCTTGCTTTCCCTTNNCATCCTCTCCTGCATATAGAAAATCCTCACCATAATAAAACATAAGATACGCACTCGACCTGTCAGAAAAATGATGGTTAAGTTTTGCGTTGAAGTCTGTGAAGGCATATCTAAAGTGAGTGTTATAAGAGTGATTCAGTTTATTGGCAATAGCTAATGCAGGAGCTGAGAGCACTTCATACCAAGAGCGTCTTAATGCCACCGAATAGGATGTCCTGTCTTTGATAATGGGCCCGTTGATATCAAAGGCGCCGGAGGTGAGTCCAAGCCTGAAACTTCCATGATGCTCTTTCAGAGATCCATCTTTCNTGTGCACGTCCANAAACGNNGCNANGNNTNCATCATNNTTTNCCGGGNAAGTAGTCTTGTAGAAGTCGACATTTCTTAGAGCTTCAGTATTGAAGGCGGAAAAAAGACCTCCGAAATGATTTATCTGATAAAGTGGTATATTATCAAGCATATAGAGGTTTTCATCCGAATCTCCTCCATGCACATACATTCCTGCCAATCCCTCTATTCCTGCAGAGACTCCGGGTTCAAGCTGAAGTGTCTTTACGACGTCGCTTTCTCCAAAAATAACAGGAGTTGCCTTTATGGATGCATTCGTGAGATTCAGACTCCCCATTTCGGTGGTCAACATGGCCTTTGTATTGTTGACTGTAGCGTTGACTGTCACCTCCTGTAGTTCTCGGTTCATAGCAAGGGATATATTTAGTTTTTTATTGCCAGTCAAAGTGAAAGTGCCAGTGGAGTAAGGATCAAAACCTACGTATTGCACTTTTAAGTCGACTTCTCCCTCTGCCACGGTCAGTGAATAAAAACCATTTGCATTGGTCACTGTCCCCTTTCCTGACTTTAGATCATAGACGGTCGCTCCTACGAGTGCCTCATCGTTTGCAGCCTCTTTGACAAATCCGCTTATGGTAAACTTAGAGGTATTAGTTTGCTTATCTCGCTTCAGGGTCACATTGTTACCCTTAATTTTGTAAGTGATTCCAGTGTCTTTGAATATTTTATTCAATACATCCGGGAGGGGTGTATTATTGGCCTTAATATTAACATTTAATCCTTTGAGAAGATCTGCTGGATATATAAAGTTCTTACCGGTCTGTCGCATAAGCTCTGAAAATACTTTTTCAGCACTCCGATTGTTAGCTGTAATTGTGACATTTTGGGCGCATAGAGAAATCGAAACCAACCCCATAGTTACAGCTATAGAAACTAATTTCCTTTTCATATATTAATTAGTTGCAATCTTTAGGTGTGTATCAAATAGTTCGTTGATTGTCTCTACCACATCCGAGGCAGTGCCTTCGTAGGAGATAGTCACCATTATTTTGTCTTCTGGTATGTTAGTGATCCTTACTCCATAGACGCGTTCTATTTCAGCTATGACATCCGGTAAAGGAGCATTCTTGAATTCAATCTTAGCAGTCTTGGTTTCAGGAGGCTTTGGGGTCTCTATGCTCGCTACTTTGATAGATTCTTCTGAAGTTGACGGCTTGTCTTGTGAAGATAAATAATAGATGGAAGCGGATGCCGCTAATACGGCAATTGCTACGCTGGCGGCCGCAATCTGGCGTCTGAAAGTTGAAATTTGATGACTCAGCTTAAACTTACGCCACCCTTTGTCGGGTAGGAGAGAGCCCTCTATGAAATGTCTTGCCACAAATTGAAGGTCTTCCTCCATTTCCTTGTTTTTTGTCATTTAGGTTTTTGATTATTGTGAATTTATAAAATCTTTTCCCTATGACGGAATTTTCAAGAGAATCCCCTATCTTGTTTGGTAAAAAATTATAAAAACGGAAGAAAAAATACTTTTCCCTTAGATGGTTGTAAGACATCTCTAAGAGTTTTTAAAGCTTTTGAAATCTGATTTTCAACTGTTTTGACTGATATGTTAAGTTCCTCAGCAATTTCAGCGTGAGAAAAGCCATCACGCTTTGCCATAAGGAAAACTTGCCTGCATCTTTCTGGCAGCTTTCCTATAGCAATCCAAAGCCTTGCATCTCTTTCAGAAGTGTCGATTGCTTCCTCTGAGACTTCTGTTAAGTCAGCGACTTCTAACGAAACAAGCGCTGCTTTATCGTTTTTCTGTCGAAGTCTATCAATGGTTATATTATGAGCCACTCTATATAGATATGACTTTATATGCTCTGGCAGCTCTCTCTCGGAAAATCTGTCCCACACTATAGAAAATGTCTCTTGCACTATATCTTCTGCCTCATCGGCATCTCCACAAAATCGCATCGCATACATGCCAAGAGCAGTGTAATATTGATTGAAGTATCGTTCAAATTCTTTAATGTGTCTCATTTTATTTGCTCTGCGATGATGATAGTTGGAGTATTGTGATGCCTGAAAGCATAGAGAAACTTTTCTGAACCCGATATTAGTGTGTATTTATTTGCTATCTGTGGAGCGGAAAGAGGGTGATTTCTTGAAACTACATTCATCTTAGTTCCCCTGAGCTCCTTCAGAGCCTTTTTATCTGGTTCGGAAAGTATTGTCATAGCTCTACCCGGAAAATCGGCGTATAACGTGTCTGAGAGAAAAATATGGGTATTCATATCAGCCTTTTGGAGCCTCGGATATTTGTCGACGAGTTTTTTCCAGGCTCCAGTCTTCATCACTCCGGCATTTGGCTCATACAGATACTTGAAGTCAGTAACACTTTTAAGGTGGCTAAACGCATCTTTGGGAAGAGTTTCTGTTTCTAAAAACTCAGTTTGAAAACGCGAGATCTCTTTTTCTCTATCAAGGTCTACTACAGTGACTCCATTAAAGGAAGAATCTTTCTTAATGTCAATTAAAACTTCTTTGCATTCCCCTTTGAAACATACTACATGGATGTGGTTGAGATCCCTGACGGTATTTCTTATCAATGCTAAATCTAATAGGGGAGAACTCTTTACAAGCAAACGCGGTGCTATAGAAAGAATATTATCTAAGGAAGCAAGAATATCAGGTTGGCAATCGGATAAGGCGTGAACTTTGCTGCCCGTTGAGCTTCTGCGGGCTGGATCTGCAAAGACCATGTCAAAAGTCTTGTTTTGAGTCTTGATATACTCGATTGAGTCCTCACATACTACTAAAATATGGTCGCCCAGTCCCATTACCTTAGCATTATGTTCTAACGCTTCACATTTTATTTGGTCTATTTCACATGCGGTGACCGCGACTCCAGTCTTTGCTATACTCATATCATCGACGCCAAGCCCGGCAGTCATATCTAAGATTGAGGAGGATCCTGCAATCAGTTTGGCATGATACTTCGCAACGGCTTCATTGGATGCCTGTTCGGCAGATAGGAGAGTGGGGAATACGAAATATGGATTTGCAAGGAATCCTGGAATCTTTTGTTTTGCCTTCTTTCTTGCTTCTATTTGGATAAGCGCGAAGTCAAGGTCGAATTCAAAAGAAGTTGCCTTCTCCCCGGCATATTTTAGACGCATGGTAGTGGTGTCTTCGTTTTCGTGCTCCTGCACGAATTCTATCATCTTTTCTGAAACTTCCATATCTCTATAACACTCGACGAGAGATTTCTAATATTAAATTTCTAAGCAAGTTTAAGGCTTTGTCGAATGCTTTTGCAGTCTATTTAACATAATACGGATTATGGTATAATAATTAAACTTTAAATCTCAATAGGGAATATACAAAATAAATTAATATTATAATAATTATTCATTATTATATATTATATAGACTGTAACATTAAAATTTTGACTGTTTTACTCTATCCTGACCATTTTTTTTGGTTTTTTATAATCTTACTCAAGTGTCTGAAAAACATAGACAATAAATGGCTCTAAAAGCCAAATTAAGGCCTTCAGAATTGATTTTATAATCAGCATCAGGTCTCTATAGGGCTTTTTTAGATTTTCAAATTTAAAAATTGATGCATGCGACGGAATGCTGCCGAAAGTTTTGAACTATTCTCAAAGACTGTTGTGTTGAATACACAAGTCACTTGCTTTTAGACGGCACGAAGGTCTCAAAGGTGGAATCATCGTAATAAACCGTGATTTGGGCTACTCTTCTTGGGTTTTTCTGCAATTTTTCTATTTGAAGCTGGAGCTCAAGTATTTTCTTATTCTCTTCAAGTTGTTGATAGACAATGTCTTTAGGTGTAGTTTGTGGCTGATTTAAGGCTCTGAGATTTGAATTCTCACGAAATTCTTGGTCATTGTGCGAGGAATCTGCCAATTTTTTACTTTCCGTGCTCTCTGGGGCTTCTAAATTTGTCTCTTCGCTCTCTTTATTATCCTTGATCGTCAGCATCGGACCTTCTCCAAACATAAGCCACATTACTGACAGATCGGGATAGGCAGAGTGAATCTTCTTGATGAGTATGTCGCTTACCTTTTGGTTGCGGCCTGACAGTAGCTGAGAAAAAGATGGACGTGGAATTTCGCACATATCCGCGAATTGTGAGGACTGTACATGAATACTGTCCATAAAGAGTTTTAGACGAGTGGCGAAATTTTCCTCCATATTCTAAAAGTTTGCATTTATTTTTTACGTTGCAAAGTTACAAAAAAAAATGCAAATTTCAAATTTTAAATATCAATTTTTAAATTTTAAATTAGAAATTGCAAATGACCAATCTACTATTTGCGAAATTGATTTTGCAAATTTGATAACTCAAATTTACTTCAGGTTATACTTCTATCTTTGTGGCTTCTAAAGATCTCTTTACTGGGATTTCTATTATCTAAAAGAATTTATTATTATTCTATGTCGTATGTTGAATAGATTTAAAATACGTATATAGTAAGGTGTATAAATATTTGTAAATTAAGCGTGTAATTTAGATATTAATAAATGTTAATTGATTATTTTGACATTTTGCAAATAGTTGAAAAAGTGAATTTGCAAATATAAAACACTCGCATAGATCTTTCCTTAGTTTGATTTCTTGAATTTTCAAATTCAAAATAATTAAAGACGGTTTGTGAATTAAAATTGCAAATAGTAGTTTGCAAATTATAAAATGCAAATTTGAACTGGAATCTTTGAATCTTAAAAATGAGTTCCCATTTTGACCACTACTCCCCTCTCCTATCACTCTTTTTGAACTGGTTAATAAAGGAAAAACTGAACAATTCACAAGATACATTTGAATTTTTTGCAGTATAAACTGGATGCAATTCAAAATTTGCAAAAAAATATCATCCCTATTTGCTTATTAATCAGCATATATGGGATGATTTTATTTAAAATTAAGGCTCTGAGAGTTTCTTATTGCATATCCTCAATCCAGCATCAAGTAAATTTTAAACAAACTAGTGTCTTTTCTCATGAATTTTTCAGCTTTCCCAAGGTTCTTGATCATTGCGTAAGGCACTTTATTCGCGATTTCACTCTCTTCTCCACAAAATGGAACATTTAGTTTAAACTCACGATCTGGATACTTGATTCTAAGACTCGTCAGAATAGATTCAGGAATAAGTTTTTTTCGAGTTCCTTTACTCTCTTTCCTATAGTCGTCCTGGATAAAAACTCCTGATATTTTCCAGACATTACTTTTTTCATCATCTGAAGGCGATGGAAACACCACTGCCCTCACTTTCGCGAGAATCGGATTTTCTAAATCAAACGTACAATCGGTGAAAAATATTGAATTCTCGTTTTCTGTTATGATTGCTGTGAAGTCGGCTGGGGAATGCAATATCGTAGTTGTGTTCTTACATTCTTTTTCATGTTCGCTGCACCATTCTGCAACTTCTCCGATAAAATCACATTTCCCCATCTCCGAGAGTTCTTGAAATGTATAAATATACATTTCATAAGGAGTCCTACAGCTGATCTCTTCCAAGGGTTGTCTTATCAAAAATGACTCAGTTATGTAGCCTTTTTTTTCATAATATTCTCTTAGATGGTTATCTGCAGGGATTAGAAAAGTTAGATCAAAACCTCGAGCGTTGGCACTTTTTTCAGCCTCCTTCATTAGTTGGGCCATGATTNCCCGTCGCCTGTAAGTTGGAAGGGTGGCCAGACCACATAAATAAAGTCCTTTTAATATATCCTTCTTTCCTCCTTCTTCTTTCGTCTGAAACCGATATTCCACGCCTAATAGGGCTGCTACGAGCTTTTCTCCATCATAATAGGTAAAAGCATTCTCTGGCTGAAAATATGCGTCAAAAACTATGTCGATATAGCGAGTGGAGTCGTGGAAGGTTTTCTTCCACAACTCCATCATATCTCTTCTTACCTTATTTATATCAAAACTGTCTTTCATCATACAAATAGATAGGATCCAAGATCCGATTCTTTTTCTACATGGCATTCCGTCGGCAATCCTCTCACAAACCTGGCAATCCCTTCAAGAGAGTTGACACTCAGTGTCAAAAGCCATGGATATGATTCACTCCCGGTGGAAGAAAGCAACATCTCTGAGCCTGGATACTCCTCCTGTAGAAGCATGGCTGCATAGTTGGAGAGTTTTACCTTTACTTCATACAGTGGTTTGGATGGATCAAAGACAAATCCAAAGATATCAGGTCGTAGGTCTCGTTTTGAGCTGCTGCTCTGAGTACAATTTTTCTCAAGAATCTTAGCATCTTTCCATCTTAGAGTCTTAAAGAGCCTTACATCTTTTGCTGCAACATCATAAGCTAAGATACATTTCGATTCAGGAAATACCTGAAATACTTCTATCTCCCGGTCTCTGATGCCACTCCGCGAAGTGTAATCTTTCAGAAGCACTCGTTTTTTTGAGTTTCTTGCTTCGTATATGGCCGCCATGCCAATTCCTTCCTTATCTCCGGCAAGATGATATTTCTTTAGTAGGGTCTGGTCGCGCACAGTATGGCTCATAGGCACTGTCGCCCCACTTGTGCGGATATATGATTCCTGCACTTCCTCCGGCCTGTGGCAGTCAGGATGAAAATGCACCATGTCTCCTCTATAGCTGTCTACATGGATACGCAGGATTTCGAGACCTTCATTATTCATCTCGATGTTGTAGGTGATATTGGCTGTCGTGACACTCTTTTTTTGTGCTCTCGATTTATAGGCAATGAAGGCATTGTCGATGATATTCTTTAGATAAGTCCTGTATCGATCAGAGTTCGCTTCTGGGATTTTCCTATCCTCGTAGAGCAAATCGTAGTCGTGCTCTATTCCTGATGCAATTCCGTTATCTCTTACTCCAAGTAGCAGTTCTCCCCCTGTAGTGGAGTTCAAAAAGCCGCATATGGTCTTTAAAATAGCCCATTTTTGAGTTTCTGGTTCATACTCGGCGTTACCCTTTAGCTTGTTTTTTGGTGGGCATACAGCCGATGTCTTGAATTCCAGTGTGTCGCTCTCCACTCCATAATATGTCGTCAGGTCTGGGCTTCGATACTGATCGTCTACGTCAAGCGTTCGCGCTAATTCGAGCTTGATGCGTGAGATCTCTCTGTCGTCGATCTTTCCGATCAGACGGTTTGACGCATCGATTAGTCCGTCTACTGTGTCTTCCACGTTTTCATCTGTCGTAATTCTCTCCGTAGAGTGGTCTATTTCCGGCTCTTTATAGTTGCGTATCATAGCGATAATGCGTTCGTGCTTTTCCACTTCAAGGATTCCATCAAGTATAGGCCCATGGGTAAGTGAAATCGACATCGGGGATGCTCCGGCTGCAAATCTCGCTACTGATATCTGATATTCAAGTTCATGCCGAATATAAGCGCTTATCGTATAGTCTCCAGCCGCTATTGACAGCATAAGGGCAGTCTGGAGGCATAGCAGTCTTGGCATTGTATCAGAAAGCAAGCGTTGATGGCTCATAAGAATATTGCTTATTTCCATCACTCCACTACTGTTTATTTCGTTGATTTTAGAGTCTTCAGATGCATACGGAATGTTGTCTTCGCAATACTTGATGAATTGCTCAAAAATATAAATAAAGCACTCATGTTGATATGATTCCATATCCACAATCGGCTCATCAAGACCATAAATATCTATATCATCTACTATCGACCCATTGATCAAGATTGTGCCTGGAGTAGCCTTCGGAGAATTGATTCTTATGGTAAGAGGAATTTTCAGATCCATTGCCTCGAGAATTTCTTCTTTTGTTATCTTGCCCATGACATTGACCACAAATCCATCTTCAGTAAGCCATTGCGTACCGGCTGAATAGTCTCCTATATACACTCCCGGGAGTGATTCTCCTCTCATCTGATTGGCATATTCAAGATAAAACTGATTGAATCCACCCTTCAATTCAAAACAGAATTCTTTATTTTCAGGAGTATACTCTACATAAAGGCGCCTTCCAGGGCTGAAGAAAGATAAGACTCTGAATATATCAGCATATCTTAGTGTGTCGGAAAGATTTATGTTGATTTTGCCATATATCTTTTCGTAGTCTTGACTGATAGTTTCTGCTTCAACTTTTACTCCGTAGCTTGACTTTACTACCACTGGAATGATCACTCCCGGAGCATATTTTCTCTTTGTCTCTGTCACGCTCGTTTTGACTCCCCCTTGGGCTCTTGTCATGAATGTCATCCCCTCTGCTACGTCATCCACTGAGTCTGGGCTTTTCATATGGTCGCTTTTGGGAAGAAGTACTTTGATTCCTTTTCCTATGGTTATGTATTCCGTGAGATTTCCCTTCAAGAAATCAGTCTTATTCACAGGTGCGGCCAATACTTCATCTTCTGTGAAGATGATAGTGCCCTTCCCTTCAAAAAGTGCTTCTTTGCCTCCATTGACATCAAATTTAGTTCGGCTTAAATTGTGAAGTACCCGGATCGGACTAAATGTATCTGGATTCTCAATGTCATCCCATTTGAGCCCAAGGTTAATGATTGGAGACTTTCGAATACAATTTGTGGTGACATAGATTAGATCGTCGGCTATATCGGTATGTGGCATCTTTTGAGCTACTACAAGCAAATTGAGCAAACGTCTGAGAATCAAATGNTCGTCCTCTCCTNTCTTNTGAGCNGCAATTATTGCCNCNACTATGATTCTATAGGCCAATACGTCAGATACTACCATATCAGAGCCCGACAAAATAAATTCAGGGGAAGATATAAATGTTCGTTTTAATGCAAATGCTGATAATTCATCTGCAAGATCTACGAGATATCTACATGTAGTCAGAAATTCTCCATTCCCAGCATCTTTATTCCCTGAATACTGGTATCTCCGAATGTAATATAATAGTTTCTCAAAATTCTCAATTATGTACTCTTTTCTGATCTCGAGCCAAAAATCTGGTTGGTTGATTTTAAATGTTGACATGTTTAAATAATATTTTTAATTTTATGAGATGGGGTCTTATAGTTGGAGAGAAGAAAAGCAGCATCATATAAATATGTTTTTTTTACGATTTAAGTCGGGTGAAAGAATGTCCGAATCTTGCGATAGCAGATTTTTCAAGTTCTTCCCTGAATTCTGGGGCTGCGATAGATATAAGCAGTTTTGCTCTCTGTGCAAGATCTTTTCCTCTGAGATCTACAGCGCCGTATTCTGTCACTACATAATTAGTCTGAAATCGGGTAGTCACAACTCCGGCACCCTCTGTAAGCACCGGTTTTATTTTGTTCATACCCTTATTCGTTTTTGAGAGCATCGCCAGAAATGACCGGCCTCCTTCAGAAAGCTGCGAACCATACACGAAGTCGTGTTGCCCTCCGATCCCTGAGAATATCTTTGTCCCTATTGAGTCTGCACAAATTTGCCCCGTAAGGTCTATTTCAAGGCAAGAATTGATACTTACTACTTTAGGATTCTGTGCGATTATATATGGATTATTAGTCCATGCCACATCTTTGAAGACAATATCCTTGTTTCCGTCCATATAGTCATAGAGTTTCCTTGACCCGAGAGCCAAAGATGCCACTGACTTTCCTGGCATTACTTTTTTCTGACTATTGTCGATTATTCCNTTTTCTAATAATGGGAGCACTCCGTCGGTCATTGCCTCTGTGTGAAGTCCAAGATGTTTATGGTCATGAAGAGCACGGATCACAGCATTGGGGATCCCTCCGACTCCTATTTGAAGAGTAGATCCATCAGGGATTAATTCAGCAATATNATTGCCTATTTTTATCTCATCTTCTGTTGGAACTGCTGTTGGCANTTCTACNAGAGGNTCATCCACCATCNCCGNTGCTNAGAGCTTATCTATATGNATCNCTGNATCTCCATAGCTGAAGGGCATGTGAGNATTTATCTGAGCAATTACTCTGTCTGCGCATTCCACAGCCGCAGTTGCCAAGTCTGCTGATACTCCGAAACTTACTAATCCGTCTTCATTTGGCATAGAGCAATTAAGAAGCGCTACATCTACTCTGCATGTGCCATCACGCATCAGTGCCGGTACTTCTCCAAGGAAGCGCGGTATAGTGCTTCCATACCCTTCTTGAATCCATTTTCGAACGCCGTTTGAAACAAAAAAACTCTCCACATTAAATGCGTCCAGATACTCCTTTTTGCAATAAGGAGCCTCTCCTTTGCATACGGCGAAAGCTGAATAAAGAGTGACATTTCTTAGTTCTTTTCCTCGATCAGCTAAAGCGCGACAAAGCACTTCCGGTGTGGAAGTGCTGCCTTGTATGTAGATATGATCGCCGTCTTCGATGAGTTTTACAGCCTCATCCGCTGTCATATAGCGTGGATTAATGNTCATNCTTNAATGCTTTTAATCNTTGGTTTAANGTNTNGAAATCATCCTCCTGAGATAGTGTGGATACGCAGATTCTTACTCCTCTCTGCTCTGATCCGGTAGATGTGAGTGTGATAGCTGATATTCCATGTCTGAGGAGTTCCTCCTGTAGGGTTTTGCCATCCATATCCTCATATCCTACTGTAAAGAAGAATCCGTCAGAAATAGGTTGTTGCCCATCCATATCGTAGACTATATGGAAGCCATTGTCGCAAAAACATTTCTTCATTATTCCCGCTCTTCGGCCATATTCTGAGGTGTCTTTGACGAAATTAAGCTTTCCTTCGCAAGCTGCATTCATCATTGCTGCAAGTGCATGCTGGGCTGAATGCGACGTGCCGGAGCTTGNCGTATAAAGAACGCCGAAAATGTATGCATCTCCGAATGCTGGCATTTCATAGAATTGAGTAAATATCTCGTATTGGCGCTCATAGACATATTTGCTCATTGCTACGATGGCAATCCGCTGTCCCGCATAGCTGAATATCTTCGATCCGGATACGAGTGTGATATAATTGTCAGTATACTTTCCTACNCTCGGCACGTATGGTGACTCGAATGGGTGACTGAAATCTGTACGGAAATCCATGCCGAGATAAGCAACGTCTTCGATTGCGATGACGTCATGCTTTGTGGCCATCCGTCCGATGATCTCAAGTTCTTCGTCTGTCAGATTGATCCACGCTGGATTATTGGGGTTCGAGAAGAGCATTCCTGTGACATTCCCTTTTGATAGAATCTCCTCCAACTTTGCTTCCAAAGCCTCCCCACGGTAGTTATAGATATCAAACTGTTCGATACCTATTCCGAGCACTTTTGCCTGGTGTCTCTGAGCAGGAAATCCCGGATTGAAAAAGAGCATCGTGTCTCTCCCTTTAAGTCGTTGGCTGAGAAGAAGCTGCAAAGTAAAGCTTGCCTGCATTGACCCGACAGTCGGTATGATGGCTTTTTCAGGGATATCTAAATCCAAAAATGCTTTTACAAATCGAGATCCGGCTTTCTTTAGTTCTGGTATTCCGTTGATTGCCGGATAAGTGTTTGCAACTCCTGCCTGCAGAGCTTCTATTTCTGCTTCCACTCCTATTGAAGATGCTGGCAAACCAGGATTCCCCAGCTCAAGATGAACAAATTTTTCATTAGCTTCCTTTTCCAATGCAGCTGAAAGAGCTACTATTTGTCTTATGGTAGCAGTGGAAATATCCAAGATTCCAAGTTCGGATGCTGTTTTTGTCAATATTTCATGCGATAATGGAAACATAACGATAGTTTTTGATAAAGTTACTTGGCTATAAATGATTCNGCTTTTTCTCTTCCGGCACGGAATGCTTTTATATTTGCTTCCACAATAGTCTCTCCTTTTGAAGCAAATACACTCTTTATTGCATCCTCAATCTTGTCTGAAGTAATCTCAATGAAATGAGAAGCCGCTCCAAGAAGCACCATATTGCTCGATCTTGGAGAGGCCACTTCTTTTGCCATTTCTTCCATATCAAAAGCAATTACATTTCCGCACTTTTCGAGTTCATTCTCAATTTCTTTAATCTCGGGATAATTGGGGATATTGACAAAAGGAGCCGTTGATGTCACTATCCATCCTTCATATGAAAGAGATGGAAGATATCTTAGTGCCTCCATTGGCTCAAGGCTTACGATCAAGTCGGCAGTGCCTGACTGTATTAAGTCAGAATGAATAGGCGACGAGGAAATCCTCAGTGTGGATTGTACATCCCCTCCTCGTTGGCTCATCCCGTGCACTTCCGCCTGCTTAATGTTGAGACCCTCCTTGAGGGCTGCCACACCAAGAATTGTGGCGACGCTCAATATTCCTTGTCCTCCNACTCCTGCAAGTACTATATCTGTTTTCACAATGTCGTTATTTTAAAGCGGTTATTAAGCTGTAGTCTTTGGCCCTCTATGAGCCCCATGTCTTCTTGCTGTCTGAATGCATTCCCTTCTTGACACTACGACCGACAGACCTTTATGGTCAATAGCATTTTTGAATAGCTTCACCATCTCATCGTGATTCTTTGGCAGTGAGTCTATTGTGTGGAGATGATCTGGATTGACACCAAGCCCAAGACAAATCTCTTCAATTTTGCCAGTGCCTTGAGAATCTTGTCCTCCCGTCATTCCTGTTGTAAGATTGTCTGAGATGATCACGAGGATATTGCTGTCTTCATTCACTGCGTCAAGAAGTCCGGAAAGTCCTGAATGAGTAAATGTCGAGTCTCCAATGACCGCTACTGCCGGATGCACTCCAGCCTCGGATGCCCCTTTTGCCATCGTGATAGATGCTCCCATATCAAGCACGGTATGAAGGGCTTTGAAAGGTGCCAGATATCCAAGAGTATAACATCCGATATCTCCAAATACTCGTGCATTTTCATATCCTGTAAGCACATCGTTGAGAGCTTGATATACGTCTCTATGTCCACATCCCTTGCAGAGAGATGGAGGCCGAGCCACTGTAATATCGCAATTTGCCCGTATTTCTCTCGCCTTAAGGCTGTCGAGTTCTGGCTTGATCTTTATCAGGCATTCCATCACTTTGTCTGGATTCAGTTCTCCTGTACGCTCTAATGAGTCGTCAAGTTTGCCGTAAATTTTTATTCCAGTGTCCATAATTCCTCGTAGAGTTTTCTCGATGAATGGTTGGCCTTCCTCTATCACAAGAAGTTCCTTGCATTCTTTAGCGAGTCCACGAAGCATGACCTTTGGAAGTGGATATTGAGAAATTTTGACAATTGGGAAAGGACACCCCTCAGGGAAAAGCTCATTGAGATAATTTGATGCGATTCCACTTACAATAATGCCAAGTGTATGATCCTTGCCGGGAGTATATACGTTGTAGGGCGAAACCTCAGAAGCCGTTTCAAGTTTGTCGTAGATTTTTATAAGCTCTTTGTAGCGAATTCTTGAGTTGCCTGGCATCAGAACCCATCTCTTCCCATCTTGAGGAAAATGTATTGTGTTTTCCGGGGCTGCTTCTGTGTCCACTTCTACTGTGGCTCTTGAATGACTCAGACGAGTCANGAATCTTATGATGANTGGNATTTCGNATTTTTCTGAAAGTTCGAATCCATATTTTGCCATGTCGTAAGCTTCTTGTTGATTAGATGGCTCAAGCACNGGGATGAAAGCAAATTCCCCATAGAAGCGGGAGTCTTGTTCATTTTGAGAAGAATGCATTGAAGGGTCGTCTGCTACAGCCACAAGCATTCCCCCGTTAGCTCCTGTCATTCCTGAATTTACGAAAGCGTCAGCGGATGCATTAAGCCCGACGTGCTTCATTGTGACTATGGCGCGTTTGCCGGCATACGACATCCCTAAGGCTTCTTCATATGCGGTCTTTTCATTNGACGACCAATGTGAGTGTATGTCCCTTTCCTTTGCTGTCGGATTTGCTTGCACAAATTCCATTATCTCAGTGGAAGGAGTGCCTGGATATCCATATGCACCGCTCAAGCCTGCATTGATCGATCCCAATGCAAATGCTTCATCACCCAAAAGAAGTTTCTTTATTTTCATGTATTAGGTCATTTTGATAGGTTTACAGGTCAGCAACCTAAGAAGAGTTGCTTTCCATGTTGCAAATATACAAAAAATATTCTGTAATATCAAGGAATATGCCCTATAACATATAAATTTTTTCTAAGATTAAGTAAAGACTCAGTTTAGACAAAAAATAATCCGAAATTGCTATCACTANAATTTCNGATTATTTTTCTCTTAGTCTTTCTTTATCAATTCAAATGAAGTAGCAGATAGCCAAGTTCCATCCCAAGTATTAGTTGGTGACATATTCGTGACGCCGAATCTGACTATGCTGTCTTGACCGACTATAATGTTGTCAATGACTACATCAGACCATCCATACCCTTGGGATTTATTTGCTTCAGCCAGTTTCCTTAGATAGTTGCGATTAGGGAGAAGTTTAGCTGTGTCATTATCCAATGCAATTTGTGCATTTTTCCATACATCTCCACCTTTGTTTCCACATACTGGGATGGCTGCCGAATATCTTGTTTCCCTGCCATTCACTGCATAGATTTCCGCGCCACTTCCATTTGTCCTTCCTTTTGCCTCAAGTCTATATGTGCCTGGAGCAAGCTTCTGTATTTTCTCTGCCTCAAACTCCATGTTGAGTCCATCTTCTTGCATTCCTGCTTCAAGATATGTCAGCCTCTTGTTGCCGGAATAATGACTTCCTTGATGGGTGTAAGTCTTAATATTGTTGTCTCTGGTAAGTCTCCAACCGGCTTCCGTAAGTTGCTCTTTTTGACTTTCCTTTGAGATATCTTCATCCTGTTTTGCATTTTTATTTTTTGTCAGATAATGATAATAGCTTGCCGCGTTACCGCCAATTTTTGTAGAGGAAGCTGTACACACAGCAATAGCTATCATCCATAACGTCAGACACGTTATTCTCAACGAAAGGCTCAATGGTCTTACCCGACCAAGAATCCTGAAAATAAAATGCGCTGTAAGATAAAGAGAGAGGCCTATAAATATCAATAGGCTTACCGCTGCTGACCATATCAACCAATCCGGACTGCTATCGAGTACTATCATCACCGGAAAATCTTCTCCTAAAAAGTTACGCGCTAAATTCCAAGGATACGCGAATGCTCCTACCATACTCATAATCACTGTTATGAAGGCTATGATACATGAAAGCAGAAAAAGTATGCCAAAAGCATAACATATCCATCTTAAAATGGCGACTACTCCCGAAGCTATAGATCCATTTTTATATGATCCAGATTCGCTTGAAAAAAACTCTTTAGTCGATGAAAGAAACTCATCACACATGTTTGACAGGTTGACGGGTTCCCCCTTCATCTGAAGCCGTTCTGCAGGATTTGCAGCCAATGGTATGGAAGCCCAGCATACGAAATATCCGCTTACCATAAGCATAATGATTGGAAGCGTATGTCGCAGGTTGATCATTAACGCAAAGATAAACAGTATATAGGCAAGGCGAAGCCATAAGGGATTCACGCCAAGATAGCAGCCTAATCCTGAGAAGACTCCTCCCAAAACTTTGTGTTCCGGATCTCTGAAAAGTTTTTTCTTCGGTGATGGATTTGGGATTGGAGGTATCACTGGATTTACAGTTTCAGTCTCTTCTTCAATAAACTGTTCCGGTTTTCCGACTCTGTTGATGATGTCTTCAATGTGCTCTATACTTATAGCCTCCGCACCGTTCTGACGAAGCTCCGACATCAGTTCTGCCACTCGACCTTCAATGTCGTCGGCAATTTCCTTGCCATCAGGTTGGNGNGAGAAATAATCTCTCATATTNGCNATATANGNNTTNAGCATTGCNTANGCATCNTCATCCATNGGATATAGAGAGCCANATATANTGNCTGTNATGTTTCTTTTCATAATTTANTNAGTNGTGTTGAATGTTTTAATGATGTTGATTGAATTTGAAAGGTCNNTCCANACTTCATCAAGTTGCCNNAGAAATTCTTCNCCNTCNCGTNGTCAGAAGATAATATTTCCTTGGTGGACCCTGCGTTGATTCTCTCCATTCGTAGCTCAGAAGTCCATCCTTCTTAAGGCGCGTCAATAGCGGGTAGAGCGTCCCCTCCACTACTATCAAATGTGCCTCTTTAAGACGGTTGATGATGTCGCTTGTGTAGCACGCTTCTTTGCGCAATAGAAGCATCACACAATACTCCAACATCCCTTTCCTCATCTGAGATTTAGCGTTGTCGATGTTCATGATTTCATAAAATTTCTTGCGATTTTGATTTCACGATGCAAAGATAATAAAAAACATAGTACTATGCAATACATAGTACTATAAAAATTATTTTTTTAGAAATATGAATCGATTTTTTTTTGAATAGACAAAAAAATGGCGGCAGCTATCAAGTGTGATAACTGCCGTCATTAAACTGCTATCTTATTTATACTCAATAAGTATATGCTTTCATTTCTTCAGGCTGGAAGTTGGAGATAAAGTCTGCGTGCTTTGTGCATTCAGCCTGGCCATACTTCACGTATACTTCAAGCGACTTGTCAAATTCAGCATTGCGTTCTGCTTCTTCGAGGAGCAGGCAACCCATTACCGTATGACCTGCCATTTCTACAAGGCGACGGGCCATAAAGTCAGTATATGATTGCTCCTTAACGTCGAGTACGCTCTTCACAGCTGCCTCATACTGTTCACACATTTCATCAAGAAGTTTCTTGACTCCAGCATGCTTCTCAGATACTTCAGCATTCAGAGCTTCCTTAATGAAGTTGAGATATGTGCCAGTAGTGACGTGGCGGATAGCTGCCACTACCTGAAGCTGGGTAGTACCCTCATAGATGCTTGTGATGCGGGCATCGCGATAGAGGCGTTCGCACTTATAGTCTTTCATAAAGCCACTGCCACCATGAATCTGGATGCAATCATATGTATTCTGGTTGCAGAACTCAGAACCCATACCCTTTGCCAAAGGAGTGAAGGCATCTGCAAGCTTGCTATATGCTTTTGCTTCAAGTTTTTCTTCCTTAGTGAGAGGACGCTCTTTTGCAATGTCATCATATATCTTGTAGATATCTACGAAACGTGCACAAGCATAGAGAAGTGCGCGGCTTGCATCAAGTTTTGCCTTCATCACGCTGAGAATTTCAGCTACTGCAGGGAATTCTATGATAGCCTTGCCAAACTGTTTACGGTCTTTTGCATAGTCAAGTGCCTCACGATAAGCAGCCTCTGATATACCAACGCTTTGTGCTGCGATACCAAGGCGTGCACCATTCATAAGGGCCATCACATACTTGATAAGTCCAAGTTTGCGGCTTCCGCAAAGCTCTGCTGGAGCATCTTTATATACGAGTTCACAAGTCGGGCTCCCTTTGATACCCATCTTGTTTTCAATACGGCGTACGTTGACTCCACCATTGCGCTTGTCGTAGATAAACATGGAAAGTCCACGGCCATCCTTTGTGCCTTCTTCAGAGCGTGCAAGCACGAGGTGAATGTCTGAGTCTCCATTTGTGATGAAACGTTTCACTCCGTTGAGCACCCAGCTGCCATCTTCCTTCTGAGTTGCCTTGAGCATAACGCTCTGAAGGTCTGAGCCTGCGTCGGGCTCTGTAAGGTCCATGCTCATGGTCTCTCCTTCGCAAACTCTCTTGATGTAGCGATCTTTCTGATCTTCATCTGCAAATTCGTAGATTGTCTCAGCACAGTCCTGAAGACCCCAAAGATTTTCGAATCCGGCATCTGCACGGCTTACGATGTCAGCAGCCATAATATATGGAGTGATAGGGAAGTTAAGACCTCCAAGTCGGCGTGGCATTGACATACCCATTAGTCCGGCCTTACGGCATGCCTCAAGGTTTTTCTTTGTGCCTTCTGCATAAATCACTCGGTTGTTCTCTACGCGTGGACCTGTATGGTCTACTTCTTCTGCATTCTCGGCAATTACATCGCCGCAAATTTCGCCTACTACTTCAAGCACCTTGTCATAAGAGTCCATGGCATCCTCGAAGTCGAGGGGTGCATAATCATATTTGTCTGCGTCTGCGAAATTTCTTTCCTTAAGTTCCACGATCTTCTTCATCAATGGATGCTGAAGATGGGATTTGAGATTCGGATTGTCAGTATAAAAATTAGCCATGGCTTATTTCGAGTTCTTTTTGTAATACTTGATTAACTTTGGCACTAC
>WFLX010002219.1_pt1 | contig 23604 bp, 22 predicted proteins | sample 4967041 | NCBI WGS metagenome assembly WFLX01 (sample SAMN12857096, study PRJNA449069) | gut metagenome | isolation source: stool from male and female vole | host: Microtus ochrogaster | place: USA:Florida | collected 2017
TTATCTCGGCGCGGGCATTTTCGCGCTCGATGTCGATGGCGTCGGGCTCGTCGAGCATGTTGCGCTCCATGTCGTGTCCGGTCTCAACAAAGTGCAGTGCGGCCCCTTCCTTAATCAGTTCGGCTGTGATGACGTTGCCCTCGCCGTAGAGCATCTCGCCGGTGCGCACCTTGATCTGCTTTATGTAGCGTCCACCGGGGCGGCGGTTCTTGTCGATGCCGATGGCAAAGATGGCGTCGAAGAAGTTGGCGAGCTTTTTCGACCCGGCCAGCGAGTTCTGATTGAGCGGCGCCGATATGTTTCGCTTGGGCGTGTGGGCCAGCACGAGGATCGACATTCCGTAGCGGCGCTTGGTCTCGACGAGTTTCTGCATCAGCTCTCCGGCTGCATCGCCGCTCTCACTGCGGTTGCATATCCACGATATATTATCTATTATTAATATATTAGCTTTTTTATCGAGGCAGTGGTCGACAATGCGGTCGATGATGAGGCCGACGTCGTTGACCAGCGGAGCATCCTGCGAGTAGGAGGCGCGGAGAAATCCGGGGCTCATCGGGTAGTATTCGCCGGTGTCGGGGTCGGTGTAGCGGAGCTGAAACTGCTTGTCGCTCATCTCAAAGTCGAAATATATTATATTTTCTTCTTTTCCGATTTCGTTGGCTATCTGNATGGCGTAGATGCTCTTGCCCACGTTGGTGTCGGCAAAGAGGCAGGTGAGCTCGCCCTCATGCCATAGCTCGTGCCATAGCTGNCGNGGCGTAGGNCGCCGACCGGCTTCTTCGATCCACTCCATAGCGGGCTTGCTCTCGAAGAGAGTGGAGATTTCTGTGTTGGTGGTGTAATCCATAGCGGTAAAGATTGTTAGATGGGTGTGTTTGTTGATGGTTCAGGTTAACTGTGTCGCTGTGTCACTGTGTCACGGCGCAGATGGGTGACACACCTGACACACCTGACACACCTGTCGGCCCTGATTGGGCTAATTGTGAACGTTCACGCCGCAAAGTTACGGCGGGGAAGGAGGGGCTTCTCTGTTAAAACGTCGCCTCACATACAAAAAAGATTTTTCGCCGCACCATCCCGGTGGGGCAGCCGCCGGCGACTTAGAGGGCGGTGAAGGTGTGGCGGCGGAGGAGGAAGTAGGCGGTGATGATGTTGGGGCGGGGGAGGGTGTCGGCTGCAGTGGAGGCATCGGTGCGCTTCGGGAAGGAGGAGCGCATGCGGCGGAAGTCGTTGTGGGCTTTCAGGATAGCCCGGGCGGTGCCCCATTTTCCGGTGACGATGTTGAGGCCCCACGAGAGGGTGTCGAGCAGGCGGCGGCGCAGCAGCACGCCGGTGCGCACCTCGGGAGCGAGGTTCTTGTGGAGCATCAGCAGGNTGTTGCGGTAGTTGAGATAGGTTTTGCGCGGATCTGACGGGGGGAGGGATCCGCCGCCGAGATGAAAGAGGCGAGCCGAGGGGACAACCGCAATGCGGTAGCCCATCCGGCGCATGCGCCAGCATAGGTCGATCTCCTCCATGTGGGCGAAAAATTCGGCATCAAGGCCGCCGGCTTCGAGATAGGTGTCGATGCGGGTCATGAGGGCCGCTCCGGTGGCCCAGTCAACATTTATTGTGTCGTCGTATTGGCCGTGGTCGGTCTCGCAGGTGTCGAAGATGCGTCCGCGGCAGTAGGGAAATCCGTGGCGGTCGAGGAATCCTCCCGAGGCTCCGGCATACTCAAACTTATCGGGCTCGCGGTAGCTCAGGAGCTTGGGGGCACACGCGGCCACATCGGGGTTGGCCTCCATGAAATCCACAAGCGGCGAGAGCCAGTCTTCGCGGGCTGCCACGTCGGAGTTGAGCAGCACGGCATAGCGATACTCTCCCCTGAGCTCGCGCAATGCCTTGTTGTAGCCCTCGGCAAAGCCGTAGTTGCGGTCGAAGGCCATGACGTCGATCTCTCCCCCGGGATATGCCTCGGCGAGGTATTGCAGCGACGTGTCGGTCGATCCGTTGTCGGCCACTATTATGCGTCCGGCTTCCGAAGGAGTGTTGGCTACTATCGAGGGTAGAAACTCTTCGAGCAGACGGCGACCGTTCCAGTTAAGGATTACTACTGCGGTGAGAGGCTTCGGAGTCATTGGTCGGATCGGTGGGGTGGTTGTTATCGGTGGTGTCGTCGGGCATGGTCACCGGAATCTTCCAGCGGCGGTGGGTCCAAAGCCAGATGGCAGGGTCGCGTGTGATGGTTTTCTCCAGCCGCCGGGCATAGTCGGTGGTCAGAGCCATCGGAGGCAGCGATCTGAGATCGTCGCCACCGGGGCTCATCACCTCAACCTTGAGGTGATAGTGGCCGCGCGAGGGCTTGCTCAGATCCCAGTAGAGCACTGCCGTGTCGAGCCGCCGCGCCAGTGTCTCGGTGCCGGTGATCATGGCTGTGGGATGGTTGAGAAACATCACCACATGGGTGGGATCGCCGTGGCTCGGCTTCTGATCGCTCATGAAGCCTGTGATGTTTATCTGTCCGTCGCGCCGGAAGCGGAGAAGGTCGCGGAACACTGTGGCCTTCGGAAACGAGCGGGGCCTGAAGCGGCTGCGCAGACGCAGGAAAAACTCGTCGGCCCACGCATCTTTGAGCGGGCGGTAGACCTGACAGAACTCGATCCCTTCGCCGGGATGTACGGCTGTCCACATCGTTATGCTCGGCACCCACTCCCAGTTGCCCGTGTGGGAGAAGTAGGCCACGATGCTCTTGCCTTGCTCAAAGAGGCGGTCGATCTCCTCGATGCCCTCGAAAGTCATGCGCGAGCGCATCTCCTCGTCGCTGATATGCAGCAGCTTGATGGTCTCCACCACATAGTCGGCGAAGTTGCGGTAAAACCGCTGCTCTATGTCGCGGCGCTCGGCATCGGTCATCTCCGGGAAGCTCTCGGCCAGATTGCGGCGCACCACCTTGCGGCGGTAGCCCACTATCTTGTAGGCAAGATAATATAGAGGAGTGGCCACGGCGGGATAAAGCACGCTCAGCGGCAGGCGGGCCATGGCGCCCAGCATCCACTCCAGGGGAGCGTGGACAATCCGGCTCGTCAGGCTCTGGCGGCTGTGGCTTCTGTCATTTTCACTGGTGTGGCTCACAGGATGATGTTTTCGTGGGTGAGGGTTACGGGAATGATGGTGTTGGCCAGCGAGGCATCGTAGGGCACCGCCACGCGCAGATAGTTGTCGGTGAAGCCGGTCATTGTAGCCTCTCCGGTGTCGGGGTCGACATGGCGCGTGTGCTCAACGAGCANCGGGCGCACCGTGCCCTNGAATCGGGCGGCAAATTCGGNCATACGCTTGTCNCTCAAGTCAATCATCNCGTTGGCNCGGCNATGGCNCNNGGCCTGATCAACCACGTANNGGATCGTCAGGGCGCGNGNGTCGGCACGCTCGGAGTAGNNAAACACATGGAGGCGAGTGATGGGGAGCGAGGCCACGAAGTCGCGGCTCTCGGCAANCAGCTCGGGAGTCTCGCCNCNCGCTCCGGTAATGAGGTCGACACCGATAAAGGCGTCGGGCATCGCCTCGCGGATGCTTTCTATGCGGCGGCGGAACAGAGCCGTGTCGTAGTGGCGGTGCATCAGGCGGAGCACTGTGTCGGACCCGCATTGGAGCGGAATGTGGAAATGCGGCATGAAGGCACGCGAAGTGGCCACGAAGCTGATTATCTCGTCGGTGAGCAGATTGGGCTCTATCGACGATATGCGGTAGCGCTCGATTCCCTCCACGCGGTCGAGCTCACGGATCAGGTCGAGAAATGTTTCGTCGCGCCCCTTGCCGTAGTCGCCTATGTTCACTCCGGTTATCACTATCTCCTTGGCCCCCTTGGCGGCAGCCGAGGCAGCCTGCTCAACCAGAGAGTCGATGGAGCCGGAGCGCGAGCGCCCGCGGGCAAGCGGTATGGTGCAGTAGGTGCAGAAATAGTCGCAGCCGTCCTGTACCTTCAGGAACCAACGGGTGCGGTCGCCCCGCGAGCAGCTGGGCGTGAACGAGCGCATCTCGCCGCTTTGGGGCGTGACATGGAGTGTGGGGCGGCGCTCCTTGAGGAAAGCGTCGACATATCCGGCAAGCTCCCCCTTGCGGTCGTTGCCGGCAACAATGACAACACCGGGCAGACCCGCAGCCTCGTCGGCACGCAGTTGAGCGTAGCATCCGGTGACGATAATGGCCGCCCCGGGCCAGCGGTGTGCATAGCTGCGTATGGCCTGACGGCATTTGCGGTCGGCAGTCTCGGTAACCGAGCAGGTGTTGACCACCACAAGATCGGGCGTCTCGCCGCGGGGGCAGCGCGTGATGCCTCTCTCGGCCAGGATCTTCTCTATCGTAGCCGTCTCCGAAAAATTGAGCTTGCAGCCGAAAGTGTGATAATAGGCTCGCAGCGTCCCAAAAGTCTTTTCGTCAATCATCGCTGCAAAATTACAAAAAATCTGCTCCACTCCGCCAGCCACCCCCCTGCGGATTGATAAGGTTTAAACTTAAATAAAATAAGTAGCTTTATGCAACCTTACCGGTTTCTATCTCGGATTTGAGGAATTGGAATATATACACTGCACCCTGATAATATAGACCGCATTCGGGGTCGTTGAGTTTGGCGAAAGTTGTTGATGAATAAAGCTCGTCGAGTGCACGGTGTATGTCCCAGTCATATTCATTCATTAGCATCTCTGCAAGTTCTGCCGCAAGGCATTCTATTTGAAACTGTATGTCTTGAGTCATAATTCGATACGTTTTAAAAGGTTTACGGCTTTTTGGGTGCCGAAGAAGTATTGTACAGCATGGTCACCCTTAAATCTCAGTTCTTTAACTAATGCAGATGCCGAAAGATAGCCCATTATGAAACGGCGAATCTGAACGCCAACCGTATCATCGGCAATAGGTCCTATAACAATATCATACGGATGAGCCGGGNNNTCGGAGTTGTTGTTTCGGTTCATCACAACAAATTCTGCCCATTCCTCGGAGTAGTCCGGAAAGACCTTTATGTTCAGCCCATTATTTGTAGCCTTATCGGCGTCGAACTCGAAGCAGGACAATGTGGGGTTTCCTTCGTTGAGNAATCGGGTTGTCCGAGTTGCCATCTCCATAGCTTGGTCAGGGTTTGCATTGAGATAGAATCCCTGCCCGAAATCCTTACCACGCTTACTGCGTGAGAGGTCAATCATCTCAATAGCTACGTTTGAACCGTGATATAGCCGTATCATATCCNTCCTCCTTCTCGCCGGCAAATGACTTGGAGATCTGAAACAGCGTCGTCAATCGACAAAGTGTGCTCGGCAGCATAGCAGTTGAGAAGAAAATCTATGCCTGTAAACCGACGCAGATATGCGTAAGCCTGCATATTTGAGAGGTTATATCGCTGTGCAAAAGCTCCGACACAAGCCACTACATATTCTAATCTGGCAAAAATCTCTTTCTTATTCATGGCGATGATCTATTGCTTACTCTGTTCCGACATAATATTCTGTTTCTATTAGCTAACAAAAGTACAACAAAATTTTCATAATCAGCAGTTCACAGCAAGGATAATTGTAGAATCATCCAGCGGAGGGAATAATCCGCCCGTGGCGAACTATTGCGGCGCCTTATCCGTTATTAAAGTAAAGAAATCAGAAATCATTAATTCAAAACCACTTAATCAACAGAAATAACTATGGATATCAACGCCGCTCAGGAAGCATTAAATGCTAAGGCCGCAGCCGAAACAGCCAAGGCTGCCGCAGAAGTAAGCGCCGATGCCAGCAAGATAGCTGCCGATCAGGCAGCACAGTCGCTCAAGGCTCAGGCCGCAGATAAGTTCAACGATATTAAAGCTCAGGCTTCGTCGACATTTGACAACCTGAAGGATCAGGCTGCCGACAAGTTCAGCGATTTCAAGGATAAGGCTTCAGGCCTGAAGGATCAGGCTGCCGACAAGGCCAGCGATCTCACCGACAAGCTCAAAGACAAGAGCGGCGAGATTCTTGACTCGCTCGGCGACACTCTTCACGGATGGGCCGGCAAGCTCAAGGACTGACACAGACCCACACATAGTAACGATTGATATATTTGCGGGCAGCAGGAATTATTAACCCTGCTGCTCGTCCCGTCATATTTTTTAATTACCTTTGCATGAGGGAAGCCGATTCCCCGCACATTCACCAATGAACATGATTACAAAGATCAAGGCACTCATAGTCGCCGCCGTGGCAGGCGTAGCCGGTGCATCGGCCCAGACTCCGGCCACTCTGACCGTGAAGTTTCCGGCGCACACCGATACTCTTTATGTGGCTCCCGTGCCGCTTGCCGACTTCTTCAGCCCCACCAATCGCTCCGCTATCAACAATCTGATCGACACGGTTGTGGTCAGCGGATCCGAGTCATACACTTTCGAGCTCCCTACCGATAAGGGGCTGTCTGTTGTAGTGGCGCCCGCAGACCAGCGCCCGGCGGTTGTCTATACCGCTCCCGGCGAGGTGCTCACGGTTGATTTCACCACCCCGCAGCCGGTCATGTCGGGCTCGGCTCTCGTCGAAGGTATATCGGCCTGGAACGCGGTCGCCGACTCGATCGTTGGCAGCTTCCGCGCTCTGCCCCCGACAGCCACCGATGCTGACCGCCGGGCCATTGTCAGCGACATGAATGCCCGCGCCCGTGCGCTCGTCGAGGCCAACAGCGACAATGCTTTCGGTGTCTATATGCTGCAGAATATTCAGGATGAGGATGACGTGATAGACGCTTTCGCCACTCTCGGTCCCGGTGCACAGAATTCTCTTCTGGCCCCGATGTATGCTTTGATGCAGGCGCAGATCGAGATGCTCAAGATGCGCAAGGCTGATGCGGAGCGCATACAGGTGGGCAAGCCCGCTCCCGATTTCTCGCTCCCGGATCCCGACGGAAAGATGGTCTCGCTCAGCAGCTTCAAGGGCAAATGGGTGATGCTCGATTTCTGGGGATCGTGGTGCGGATGGTGCATAAAAGGTATTCCGCAGATGAAAGAGCAGTGGAGCGAGCTCAAGGATCGCGATGTNGTGTTCCTNTCCATCGCCTGCAACGATAGCAAGGANGCCTGGCTCGGCGCACTCCAGAAATATTCTCTCCCCTGGGTAAATGTGTGGAGCGATCCCGACACACCGTCGGCTCAGGCTGTGCAGACCATCTATGGTGTCCAGGGCTATCCCACCAAGCTCGTGATCGATCCGCAGGGTAAGATTGCCCTCATCGTCGTGGGTGAGGATCCTACTTTCTACAATCAGCTCCGCGCGCTTCTCTGATATGTTTGAGGAGGAGATCAAAGCATTTCTTGGGCGTCACCACTACCGCTGTGTGACCCCCGCAGCCGCCCTGATTGATATGGACGGCACACTCTACGACTCGATGCCCCTTCATGCTGCCGCATGGCAAAGGATGGTGTCGGAGATAGGCATACCCTCGACCCGCGANGAATTTTTCCTCTACGAGGGCCGGACCGGGGCTTCGACTATCAACATCCTGTTTCAGCGCGCATACGGCCGCGATGCCACACCTGCCGAGATCGAGGAGCTCTATCGCCGCAAGACGGTTTACTTCAACGAGTATCCAAAGCCTCCGCGCATGCCGGGCGCTCTTGAACTGATGAATTGTCTCCGCGACTCGGGGATAAAGCGCGTGCTCGTCACCGGCTCGGGTCAGCGGTCGCTCATTGACCGGCTCGATGCGGATTTTCCCGGCATATTCACTCCCGACATGATGGTGACCGGCCACGACGTGACCCACGGCAAGCCTCATCCCGAGCCATTCATAAAAGCCATGCAGAAAGCCCGCGTGAGCCCCTCGGGTGCCATCGCCGTGGAAAACGCTCCCCTCGGAGTGGAGAGTGCCGATCGAGCCGGAGTGTTCACCATAGCAGTGACTACCGGCCCTATCCCGCGCGACGAATTTGTCAAGGCCGGAGCCGCTGTCATCTTCGGCTCGATGCCCGAAGCAGCCGAAGCTATGCCCCGCCTTCTCCTCGACCTTATATCAACGACCAATCCCAATCTNCCGGATCAATCATGAATCTGCTGTTCACTCACCATCCCGCCGACAGTCTTGACTCGCTTGTCAAGGAAGCCGGCCATCCACACACCATAATTCTTGCCGACAGCAACACGCTTGCCGCTTGCGCCGAGCCATTGCGCCTCGCATGTCCGTCACTTGCCGACACCCCTGTGATAGTGACCGAGGCCGGCGACACCCACAAGAATATCGAATCGCTACGCCACATCTGGGATCAGATGCAGGCTCTTGGCGCTACCCGCAAGAGCCTCCTTATCAATGTGGGAGGGGGAATGGTGACGGACATGGGCGGATTTGCCGCCGCCACTTTCAAGCGCGGCATACGGTTTTACAATGTCCCAACCACTCTGCTATCGGCTGTCGATGCCGCCGTCGGAGGCAAGACCGGAATAAATTTCGGAGGTCTTAAAAATGAGATAGGCGTGTTCTGNGATGCCGATGCGGTGGTGATCTCCACCACATGGCTTGCCACTCTGCCTGCCGTGGAGTTGCGCTCGGGCTATGCCGAGATGATCAAGCACGCACTGATCGACAGCGAAGCGGAATATCGCCGTCTGCTCGAATTCGACATCGCTTCATGCGATCTGGCCGCACTCCTTCCGCTCGTGGAGCGAAGCGTGATGGTCAAGAAGCGCGTTGTCGAGGAGGATCCGAGAGAAAACGGCATACGCCGAGCCCTTAACCTCGGCCACACCGCCGGCCACGCTTTCGAGAGCTGGTCGATGAGACGAGGCGAGCCTGTGCCCCACGGATATGCCGTGGCATGGGGCCTTGTGGTTGACTTGATCCTGTCGCACATGATTCTCGGATTCCCTGCCCCCAAGGTGCGTGAACTGGCTGAATATGTGCGTCGGGTCTACGGAGTGATACCGCTCAGGTGCGATGACTATCCCGACATCCTTGAGCTGATGAGCCATGATAAGAAAAACAGCAGCCCTGATGCCATCAACTTCACCCTGCTCGACGCTCCCGGCAAGATCCATATCGACTGCATAGTCCGGAAACAGGAGATCGAGGCCGCCCTCGACATCTTCCGCGATATGCTCGGGATCTGATAATCCCCCTCCTTTGAAGCGAATTGTTTGGGTTGCCGTGCCGTCAAGTCGCGGAAATGTAGTATCTTTGGGCAATGAATAAATTCCGACGCCTGACATTGGCCTTTCTGCTGGCTGCCGCTTCCTCCCTGACAACGGAGGCGGCCGGCTCATCGCTGCCTAAAGGATGGGACAGTGTCGATCCTCCGGCAGCCTCCGTGCCTCTGACAGCTGACGAGACCGGTGTCGTGACACGCGACGGCTATGTCTATGTCATCTCATCCCGTCAGGTAAAGGTGTGCATATTCACCGTCCTCGGACAGCCGCTTACCGAGGTGTCGCTCCCTGCGGGCTGTCATCGTTTCAGGATATCCTCGCGCGGCATCTATATCCTCCGGGCCGACTCAACAACATTCCGCATCACTATATGAATCACCTAAGAATCTATCCGGGCAATATCAACACCCGTTATATCGACCAGGCCGTCAGCATCNTGCGCGACGGTGGAGTGATAATATATCCGACGGACACCGTGTATGCGCTCGGCTGCGACGCCTTGCGGGCGGGCGCCGTCGAGAAGGTGTGTCAGATCAAGGGAATTGATCCGGCCAAGCAGCCGCTCTCGATAGTGTGTGCCGACCTGTCGCAGGCTTCAGACTATGCCCGGATCGACAATGTGGCTTTCAGGGTATTGCGTGCCAATACTCCGGGTCCGTTCACATTCCTCCTGCCATCGACCACTCGGCTTCCTAAGGTGATGAAAGGGCGCAAACAGGTCGGAGTCAGGATCCCTGACTGCGATATAGCCCGGGCGCTCGCCGAGGCTCTCGGCAACCCGCTGCTCTCCGCCTCGGCCGAAGCACCGGCTGAATATGGAGACGATCTTGATGCCGCTGCTAATCCCGACGTGCTGTCGCTCGCTTATGAGTATTCGCCGGTGAGCCTGATCATTGACGGCGGTTATCGCGAGGGGCGCCTCTCTACNATCGTGGATCTTGACGATCCATCGGCTCCTGAGATAGTGCGTCAGGGTGCCGGAAAGCTGGTCTATTAAGTGGAGTAAAAACAGTTAATCCGACAGACTCTTGGCAATATCACTTCCACCGAGGACAGACGGCAAGCCGGCTCCTGCTATCGGGCCGGGCCGTCAGACCGTGATTGTCGGCGCCAACGGCGCGGGCAAGACACGCTTCGCTCTGGCTCTGGCGTCGGAGATCCAGTCGGCTCCGGATCCCAGACCGGTGTTCAATATATCCGGTCTGAGGGCGCTCTATGACACCCGTCGAACTACGGATTCGCTCGACACCCTCTATGACGGAACCGTACCGGCAGCCCGGGAGGAAAAAAACAGCACTCAGCTTGACCGGCTCATGGCCCTGCTTGTCCACGACGAGATGGTCAATCTCTTCCGCTACAAGGCCGCTCATGCTGCGGGAGTAAGGGCCCGGCTTGAGCCTACGCGTCTCGACACGGTGATAGAGCTGTGGCAGGAGATGTTTCCCGACAACAGGATCCTTATCGAGAGCGGCCAGATGCTGTTTTCGCGTCCNGCCGATGACGATGGCGACACCTANTCGGCCATAAAGCTCTCGGCCGGCGAGAAGGCCGTGATTTACTACATCGGCGCGGTGCTTTATGCACCCGAACACGCTGTAGTCATGGTCGATAGCCCTGAGATGTTTCTTCACCCGTCGCTGATGGAGGGCTTATGGAACAGGTTGGAGCTTCTGCGCCGCGACTGCTCGTTTATCTATATCACACACGACCTCGGGTTTGCGTCGTCAAGGACTGACGGGGCGCTGATATGGGTGCAGAGATTCGACCCGGCTTCCATGACATGGGATTACAAGGTGCTTCCTCCACATTCCCAGCTCTCCGACGAGGTCTATCTCGCGATAATGGGCTCGCGAAAGCCGGTGCTCTTTATCGAGGGGGATGGTGTCCACTCGATCGATGCACGGCTCTATCCGCTGCTGTTCAAGGATTATTCGGTCAAGAGCCTCGGCAGCTGCAACAAGGTGATCGAGGCCACGCGAACGTTCAACGACCTCTCTGGATTCCATCATCTCGACTCTCGGGGAATAGTTGACCGCGACCGTCGCGACGACAAGGAGGTTGCCTATCTGAGAGGCAAGCGGATCATGGTGCCTGAAGTGGCCGAGATCGAGAATATCCTGATGCTTGAAGATGTTGTAAGGGCTGTTGCCTCCTACCGAAAGAAGGATGAGAACAGTGTGTTCATGAAAGTGAAAAGCTCGATCATGGCCCAGTTCCGCCATGATCTGCGGCAACAGGCACTGCTCCACACCCGCCATCGGGTCAAGCGCACGATGGAATACCGCGTCGACGGCCGATTTACCAGTATAAATATGCTTGAGGAGCACATCAGCGGTCTGATAAAGGAGATCAATGCCAGGGGATTGTATGAAGAATTCTGCCGGCAGTTCCGATCATATCTCGCCGCTGACGACTATGCCTCTATCCTCAGGGTCTACAATCAGAAGTCGATGCTTCCGGCCTCTAATGTCGCCGGGCTTTGCGGGCTGAAGAATAAGGATGAATATATCGCCACAATCCTGCAGATGCTTCGCGACGAGAGCCGTGGAGCCGACCGTATNCGTCGGGCGGTGAAGGAGTGTTTCGGACTGGCTACGGATGCCGACAAGCCGGAGGCTCCTGAAGAAGTCACCCCACGGCCGGCCATGGAGGTTGCTCCCGGACGCCGGCATAAGAAAATGAGACGGAAATGAAGAGGGGAACAGTCGGAGCATGGATCGAGGCGATGCGTCTGCGGACTCTTCCTGTGAGTCTGGCGGGAGTGGTGGCGGCTTTTGCCCTGGCTGTCCTGTCGGGATCGTTCAGGATCGTGCCGGCAGTGTTATGTCTGGTCTTCGCGCTGCTCGCTCAGATAGCTTCAAATTTTGCTAACGAATATTTTGACTATCGCGACGGACTGGATGCTCCCGGACGTGTGGGTCCCAGACGCGGAGTCACTGAAGGCGACATCTCTCCACGCGCCATGTGTGTGGCCACATTTGCAGTCCTTGCAGCCGCTTGCGCCACCGGGCTGTGTCTCATTCCCTATGGAGGATGGTGGCTCGTCGTGGCCGGTGTGTTCATTGCTGTGGGTGTGATTTCCTACAGCGCCGGACCGTATCCGCTCTCGCGTCANGCTCTGGGCGNGGTGGCCGTCATACTGTTTTTCGGACTGATACCGGTGTGCCTCACCTATATGCTTGTCAGTGAGCGCGCTCCGGTGCCTGCTGTTGTGGGCGTGGCCGTAGGAATCGGGCTGATGGGAGCAAATGTGCTTGTGGTCAATAATTTCCGCGACCGTAAGGACGATAAGGCGGTTGGGAAGACCACTATCGCAACTCTTTGGCCGCGTCCGGCCATCCTGCTCATCTATCTTTTCGGAGGCATCTGCGGCATCCTTCTCACCCTGCCGGTGTGGCTTGAGATAGGCGGTTGGTGGCTTCTGGTGCCGGCTGCAGCCGTGGTAGATCATTGTGCCAACTGGCTCGCTTTCGCACGGGCCAAGGGTCGCGCGTTCAATCCGCTCCTTGGGCGAACCTCCGTCCTTATGGCTGTGCTCGCTATCGCCATGCTCGTTGGCTCGCTCGCTGGCTGATGGCCCGGGGGAGTTGCCAGTATCATGATTATGGAGTAACTTTGCAGCGAATAAAGCAATCAACTATCATCAATGTCAAGAAAACGCAAGGAGCTCCCCGAGCTCAAAGACGTAGAGATAACCGGTGTGGCCGCTGAAGGCAACGCCCTTGCCCGCCTCGACGGTGGAAACGGTATTGTATGTTTCATCCCGTTCGGCGCCCCCGGGGATATAGCCGATGTCAAGATCACGCGCAAAAAACATTCGTTTGCCGAGGGACGGATCACACGCCTTGNCAAGCCGTCGGATCTGCGNGTCGACCCGCGGTGCGAGCATTTCACGGTGTGCGGTGGATGCCGCTGGCAGCATCTTCCATATCATTACCAGTTGCAGTGCAAGCAGCAGCAGGTGGTCGATGCCATGGAGCGTATCGCCAAGATCGAGATCCCGGAGATCAGCCCTATACTGGGCTCTGCCGAGATATGGGGCTACCGCAACAAAATGGAATATACGATGAGCAACCGGGCGTGGCTCACGTTTGAACAGCTGCAGAGCGGCGAGGAATTTCCGGATCGTGATGCCGCGGGATTTCATATCCCCGGTTCATTCGACAAGGTGCTTGACATAAGGAGCTGTCATCTGCAGGAGGAGTTCGGCAACAGGCTCCGTCTGTTTGTCAAGCAGGCNGCCAAAGAGCGCGGATATTCATTCTTCGACCTCAAGGCGCAGACCGGACTGATGCGCACGCTGATGATCCGTACTGCCTCTACAGGACAGAAAATGGCTGTGGTGGTGTTTGGCGAGGATGATAAGGAGGCCATCGAGGAGATNATGAGTGCTATCGCGGCAGAATTCAGCGAGCTCACGTCGCTGCTGTATGTGGTCAACACGAAAGCCAATGATACGATAGGCGATCTCGACGTCGTGACATATTCCGGAATGCCTTATATCGAGGAGGAGATGGAAGGGTTGCGGTTCCGCATCGGTCCCAAATCATTCTATCAGACCAATTCGCGCCAGGCATACGAGCTCTATAAGATTGCCCGCGGTTTCGCTGATCTGAAGGGCGACGAGCTTGTCTACGATCTCTACACCGGCACCGGCACGATAGCCAATTTCGTGGCCCGCTTNTGCCGCCATGTGATAGGTATAGAATATGTCCCGGAGGCCATAGCTGATGCAAAGGTCAATTCGGAGGTCAACGGCATAACCAACACTGAGTTTTATGCAGGCGACATGAAGGATGTGCTGACCGATGAGTTTATCGCCTCACACGGCGGCCACCCGGATGTGATGATAATCGATCCTCCCCGAGCCGGCATGCATCAGGATGTGGTCGACGTTATACTCCGCGCCCGTCCCGAGCGGATAGTGTATGTGAGCTGCAATCCGGCCACCCAGGCCCGCGATCTGTCATTGCTCGATAGCGCATATCGTGTCGACGCCATCCAGCCGGTCGATATGTTTCCCCACACGGCTCATGTCGAAAACGTTGTAAGACTTACGCTGAGGGATGGCAAAGGAGATTGAGCGCAAATTTCTGGTAAGGGCCGGCTGGCGCGAAGCAGTCGACGGCCCGGGCACGGAGATGCGGCAGGCTTATCTTTCGGTTGATCCGAGGGCAACGGTGAGGGTACGCGTGGCCGGCGAGCAGGCGTGGCTCACNGTCAAGGGNCTCACCAAGGGTATATCCCGCGATGAGTGGGAATATCAGATCCCTGTGGCCGAGGCCGAGGCCATGATAGACCGCTGCGGCACAGCTTCGCTGTCCAAGACCCGCTACCGCGCCGGACGCTGGGAGATAGATGATTTCCACGGCAAGCTCCAGGGGCTCGTGGTGGCTGAGATCGAGCTTATGTCGCCTGATGAGAATATTGAGCTGCCTGCTTGGATAGGGGCAGAGGTGTCGGGCGATCCGAGATATTATAATTCAGCGCTCGCCGAAGCCCAGGCTCCGCCAAGCGCTGAAATATAGATCAGAAATAGAAATCTAAGTATGGATGGGGTCGCTGTCAGATGATGGCGGCCTCAATCACTTCTGCCACGTCGGTTACATATCTGAACGTCAGTCCGGAGAGATATTTCGAGGGGATCTCCTCAACGTTGGGCCGGTTGCGCTCCGAGAGGATTATGGTGTCGATACCGGCGCGTTTGGCTGCGAGGATCTTTTCCTTGATTCCGCCTACGGGGAGCACACGGCCGCGGAGCGTGATCTCGCCTGTCATGGCTATGCGTGGCGCGATGCGGCGTCCGGTCAGAGCCGAGACTATGGCTGTGGCCATTGTGATGCCGGCCGACGGGCCGTCTTTCGGGATTGCTCCCTCGGGCACATGGAGATGGAGGGCGAGGGTGTCGAGCCGCTCCTGATCTATGCCGAAGCGTTCGGCATTGGCTCTGACATATTGCAGGGCGATCATGGCGCTTTCTTTCATCACGTCGCCGAGATTGCCGGTGAGGGTGAGCTTGTCGGCCTTGGCTTTGGTGGCCGAGGCCTCGATATAGAGGATCTCGCCGCCGGCGGCGGTCCATGCCAGTCCGGTCACAACGCCCGGATAATCATTGCCCTCGTAGCGGTCGCGGGTAAATGTCTCCACACCGAGCATCTCCCTGAGATGTGATGGCTCGATGGTGCGGGGCCATTCCTCACCGCCTACTTTTGCCACGATCACTTTACGCGCTATGGCGGCGAGCTTCTTCTCAAGCTGCCTCACGCCGCTCTCGGAGGTATAGCCCTCGATAATGGCCGAGATGGCCTCGGGAGTAACAGTGAATTCTTCGGGCGACAGGGCGTGTTCGGTGCGCAGACGCTCGATCAGATGACGCTGGGCTATCTCTATCTTCTCCTCCTGAAGATAGCCCGAGATGTCTATGATCTCCATGCGGTCGAGCAGCGGCTGCGACAGGGTTGAGAGCGAGTTGGCAGTGGCAATGAACATCACTTTCGAGAGATCGAAGTCCACGTCGACATAGTTGTCGTGAAAGTGGCTGTTTTGCTCGGGATCAAGCACTTCGAGCATGGCGCTCTGCGGATCGCCCTTGAAGTCGGAAGCCATCTTGTCGATCTCGTCAAGAACAATGACCGGATTTGAGGTGCCGGCCCTGCGGAGGGCTTCGATGATGCGGCCCGGCATGGCACCGATATAGGTCCGGCGATGGCCACGGAGCTCGGCCTCGTCGTGGAGGCCNCCGAGGCTCACACGCTGATATTTGCGNCCGAGCGCACGGGCAATCGACTGACCGAGCGAAGTCTTGCCCACACCCGGAGCCCCGACGAGGCAGATGATCGGCGCGCGTCCCTCGGGGGTGTTCATCATCACTGCGAGCTGCTCCACGATGCGGTCCTTGACCCTTTCGAGTCCGTAGTGATCGGCATCAAGGATGGCCCGCGCGCCGGGCAGATCGGTAGAGAGAGGGTCGCGGTGTGACCAGGGGAGCTCGAGAAGGAGCTCGAGATAGGTGCGGCTCACGGCAAACTCGGGGCTCTGCGGCGAGAGGTGGTTCAGCTTCTCCCATTCGCGGTCGAAGGCGGCCTTGCCGGCCGGAGTCCATTCGGTCTGGTCGGCGCGCTTGCGCAGCTTGCGTGTCTCGTCGTCGGCTTCGCCATAGAGCTCCTGTCGGATGGCTTCGAGCTGCTGATTGAGAAATGCCTCGCGCTGCGCTTTCGACAGGTTCTGCTGGGTGCGCCGCTTGATATCGTCGGCGATGGAGGCTATCTCGCTATGTACGCTCAGGTGAGCCATGAGATCAAACGCACGGTCTTTCAGGCGGTTGGAGCGNAGGAGCTTGGCTTTGTCTGAGGTCGAGACCGGGGCGTTGGTGGCGATGATGTTCACGAGATCGGCCGCCGATCCGCAATTCTCGATGTTGAACGACAGCTCGTTGGGCGAGCCCGACATNCGCCGGATGGTGTCGAGGGCTGATCTGCGTATTTCGGCGACTACGCAATTGAACTCGTCATCATCGGGACGCGGCATGCGCTCGGGCATGATCTTGGCCTGGACGGTCAGGGCGCCCGGGATATGCAGAGGCTCGGCATCGCCGGTGATACGCACCTTGTCGCGCGCCCGGACTATGGCCGTGCGTGAGTTGTCGGGGAGGGTAAATACCTTAAGCACATCGGCGAGAACGCCGATATTCATGAGATCAGCCACGCCTGCGGGTTTCTCTGTGGCCGCATCCTTCTGACACACTATGGCAATTGGTATCTCCTTTTCGTTGGCGGCCATGGCAGTGTCGATCGACTGCTGACGTCCGAGCGAGATAGGCACGGTCACACCCGGAAACAATACAAGGTCGCGGGTGGGAAGGATCGGAAGATGCGCAAGGTCGGGTTCTGACGTGAATCTGCGGGCATCAATGTCAATCTGGCCTACGGAAACTATCTTTGAATGTGAATCGCCCATATCGTCGGGCAGCATCATGTCTTCTTCGTTTTCGGGATTTCGACTGTCGTCGTTATCGTGATTATTGTGCATTTATTGTCTTAGTCGCTTATTCCTCGGCAAAGTTACGAAAAAAATCCCACATTCTCAGAGCCGCATCGCAGCCGGAGGATTATTCGTCGAAGGTGAGGATGTGGCGCCCTTTCTTCTCCTCGGTGATCTCGCTTACGGCAAAGAATATACCGCTCTCCTCCACATCGCCGAATTCGTCGTTGATGGCGGTGCCGAACATACGCATCGATGGCGACAGGCTCATATAGGCGTTGACAAGCGGCGGTATGTTGAGGCCGTGGGCGCGGATGGCGTGATGGAGGATCTTATAGTCGTCCTTGTAATTGTCGGCTGTGAACATGGCTTCGAGCTGCGGCAGGGGAGTGACGAGGCGCAATGGATTTTCGGGCCACACCAGGCGGTCGGGGTCAGGAAAATGCTTGTTGAGAAAGAACAAGAGCATATCGCGACACTCGCGTGAATAGTCGGGATACATGGTTACCTTGCCGAAGAGATACCGGATGTAGGGATAGACCACGGTGAGGGCTCCCAGACCGTCCCACAGATTGTCGAGCACAAAGAGTGCTTTCGATCCTGCGCGGGTCGACTGATATTCCTGCCTTACAAATGAGCGGCCGAGCTCGAGGGTGTAGGGGAGGTATTCGTTGACAAAGCGCTCGGAAAACTTGAACATGTGGCTTGTGGCTATCCTCGGTGTCCCGTCTGCCTCAAACCTGATGTCGGGGCCGGTGATGAAACGGTATCCTCCCAGAATCTCCTTGCTCTCGGGATCCCACACGATGAGCTGGCGGCAGGGCGGATCCATGAGGTCGTAGCTGTCGATGTCGACCGATTTGCCCGTGCCGCCGCCGGCTGCCCTGAAGGCTATCTCTCTCAGCCGGCCTATCTCCTGCATGGTTGCGGGACATTCGCGGCCATCGATGACATATATCAGGTTGTGGGCCTTGTTGGTGTGGCGCAACAGGCGCCCGGGAGTGAGTTCGGCGCTTATGAGCTCGGGATCTATGGGAGCAATGATTGGTTCAGACATGGTTGAGGTGGTCGCTGAGAGAATAAGTCTTTTTGCGTAGGCCGGCGGCTGTGGCTACAGCCTCGGGACCTCCCCGGAGCGAGGTCCAGCTTATGCGTTCTCCGGCTGTGATGGTGTAATGATTGTGACGGCTCTTGAACACCTCGCCGGGCAGATGCAGCATCTCGATGTTGAACTTGATGCCCAGAAGCCGGCGCAGATTGGCCGTCAGGTAGAAACTACGGGAGTTGTGGCCGTCGAAATAGAGCGGCACAATATCCCGTTGGTGCTGGATGGCCTTGACAACAAACATCTTGTTCCATTCGAGATCGGCCACTTTGCCGGTCCAGGATGAGCGCGAGCAGAGGCCGGCCGGAAATATTATGATGGGCTTGTCGCCCTGCATGGCGGCCTCGATGGCGGCAACGGAGTCGCGGTTCTGCACTCCATGCTTGTTGATCGGGAGGAAAACGCCTCTGAGGGGCTCTACGGCATTGAGCAGATCATTGACAATGAATTTGATGCCGGGGCCGTAGATGGCCGAGAGCAGGTCAATGATGATTATGCCGTCGAGTGCGCCGAGCGGATGATTGCACGTGAAGATGACCCGGCTGTCGGGCCCCGGCGCGGGCAGATTTTCGCGGCCCCGCAGGGTATATGTCACGTCAAGATGCTCAAGTACGGAGCGGCAGAAGTCGGCATCGCGTTTGTCGCCGGCTTCGATCAGAAGGCTGTTGAGATCGTCCTGACAGATGAAACGCTCGGCGCGGCGAATCAGCCATTTGGGTATGCGAGCGTATTGCCGCGGGGCGCGGCTACGTATAACTGCGTCAAGGTCTATCCGTTCCATATCACTGACAAAATTAATACCGGCCTTTCCAATCTGCCAAACAGTGGCTCAAAAATTTGTCCATTGTGCAATCAATTGATACCTTTGCGGAGTAAAAACCGAAGATGTTGAGATGAAAATATCAGAGCGATTGAGTAATGCCGCCGCAAACCTCGGGGCATCGGTCAAGAGTGTGGTCAAGATCATTGTCGAGAGCCGGCGCTGCAAACGGCCGCCTGTGGTGACCGGAAGCGGCTTGCCGCTTGTGGTGCTCGGCAACGGGCCTTCGCTGGCTGTGACCATGAAGGAGTGCGGGCCTCAGCTCGCCGCTTTTCCGCTTCTGGCTGTCAATTTCGCTGCCATAGCCCCGGAGTTCAGCGAGTTGGCTCCGGAATATTATGTGCTTGCCGATCCCCATTTTTTCGAGGAGCCGCCGAGCGGAAATGTGACGAGANTGATGGAGGCCCTGTCGGCGGTGGACTGGCCCATGACGCTCTTTGTGCCCGCACGTCAGCTGCGTGAAGCCTCGCGTCTCACTTCGGGCAACAGCCATATCACCATCGCTTCGTTCAATCCCGTGGGGGTAGAGGGGTTCCGTTGGCTTGAAAACGCTGCTTTCAGGTCGGGACGCGGTATGCCCCGNCCCAGGAATGTGCTCNTTCCCGCNCTCATGATNGCGATATCGCTGGGCTATAAGGAGATATATGTGGCAGGCGCTGACCACTCATGGATGAAGACTCTGGAGGTGACGGAGGATAATACGGTTGTCACTGTGCAGCCACACTTTTACGCCGAGGCGGCCGACGAGAAGGCACGGATCACGTCGGTATATAAGAACATCCGCCTCCACGAGGTGATCCACAGTTTCTATATAGCGTTCAGGAGCTATTTCACCATCGAGCGCTATGCACGCAGCCGAGGGGTAAGGATAGTAAATGTCACTCCGGGCAGCTATATCGACGCGTTTGNGCGGGCGAGCCTTGCGGCAGTCAGTGTGCGCCCTGATGCTACACCGAGCCTGCGGGCCGAGAAAACACGGTCGTAGGAGCTGAAACTGCATATCCCGCAGTCTGCGATATGGTCGGGAGCGATGCCGGCCCGGATCAGTGTGTCACGGACGGCGCGTCCGAGATCAAGGTGCGGACGGCCCGGGCCGAGAATGCAGATGTCAGGATCGTCTGCAAATTCCTGCCTGAAAATGTCGATCAGTTCCGGCCCCACTTCGTAGGCCTCCGGGTGGATATATGGGCCGAACACGGCGCGAATGCGACTGCGGTCGGCTCCTAATCCGGCCATGAGATCTACGGCCCGGGCGGATATACGCGACACCGTTCCCCGCCATCCCGAGTGAATGGCGGCAATTACTCCGGCGACAGGATCAGAGAGCAGGATCGGCACACAGTCGGCTGTGTTTATTCCGATGGCTATGGATGGATCTGCCGTCACCAGACCGTCGATATCCATGAGAGGGTCGCCGACCGAGTGGCGGTCGACAACGGCCACCTCAGGGGTATGGGTCTGACGTGGAAGCAGAAGCAACCCGGCCTCGGAAAGCCCGAGCTTGACTGCTGCGGCTTCCCGACACCGGGCGATATGTTCAGGATCGTCGCCTGTGTAATGACAGGCGTTGAAACCATCGTATGGCACTCCCGCATCGCGGCATCCCCTGAGAGTCGAGAAGGCCGTAGCGCCGGGCAGCCGGAGGTCAATTATCTGACAGCTTGTCGGGGTCGATCTCATCCTCGCCGAATTCAAATGCCCTCCGGCTCCAGTCCTCGTCGGTCAGGGTTGCCGGATCGATATCGTCGTCGGGATCCTCGTCGCCGTAGATGGTGCGGGGAGTGTCNTCGTCGTCCGCCTCATCTCCGCCGGCATAGTTCCATTCGTCGTCTTCGCCATCCCAGCCGTCTTCGTCGGTCATGCGGCCGAGATTAGGCTCGTTGTCGGGATCGATCTCGTCATCGTCGGGCATCGGGGGTACATTCTCGAATATAAACTCATCCTCCTCGCGCACCCGGTGGTGGCCGTCGAGCGGGCGGTGGGTGATCGACGGAGTCGCTATGCGGTTTGANTCNTCGGTCACGGCGCTCCAGAGTATATCCTTAAGCTCGGTCAGGCCACTGCCGGTGACAGCCGATATGAACACATGAGGGACATCGTCGGGCAGCGTAGGNTCGATCTCGGCAATCAGTTCGTCGTCAAGCATATCCGATTTGGATATGGCCAGCACACGCTGCTTGTCCATCAGCTGTGGGTTGAATTGCTCCAGCTCCTTCAGCAGGAGCTTATATTCGGCGGCNATGTCCTGCGCGTCGGCCGGCACCATGAAAAGAAGCACGGCATTGCGCTCGATGTGGCGCAGGAAGCGGAGTCCGAGACCCTTGCCCTCGCTCGCACCCTCGATGATTCCGGGGATGTCGGCCATGACAAACGAGCGGTTGTCGCGGTAGGGGACGATGCCGAGCTGCGGCTCCATGGTGGTGAAGGGATAGTCGGCTATCTTGGGGCGCGCGGCAGATATGGCCGAGAGCAGTGTTGACTTACCCGCATTGGGAAGGCCCACCAGACCTACATCGGCCAGCAGCTTGAGCTCCAGCACCACGGCCCGCTCTATGGCCGGTTCGCCGGGCTGAGCATAACGCGGGGTGCGGTTGGTGGCGCTCTTGAAGTGCCAGTTGCCGAGACCGCCGCGTCCGCCCTTGAGGAGCTTGATCTCCTCGCCGTCGTCGGTCACCTCGCAGAGATATTCGCCTGTCTCGGCATCAAACACCACGGTGCCGCACGGTACATCGACGATGACATCTTCACCGTCCTTTCCGAACGAGCGGCCACCGGAACCGCTCTCNCCGTTGCCGGCAAAGATATGACGGCGGTATTTGAGCGGCAGGAGGGTCCACATATTGCGGTTGCCGCGCAGGATGATATGTCCGCCGCGGCCGCCGTCGCCGCCGTCGGGGCCTCCTTTAGGGATATACTTGGCGCGGTAGAAATGGCGCGATCCGGCGCCGCCGCGTCCTGAGCGACAGAGTATTTTAACGTAATCTATGAAATTTGAGTCGGCCATTTCCTGAAGTTTTGGTTATGAATCAAAGGANCCGCGGGATGGTTGGCTGAGGTTTTTCCCGGCGGTGTCCTATCTATATAATGACTTTGACTGCCTAAAAGTTTGCATCTCTGAGAGNGGATGTCATCACGATGCTCACTGCCGGCTGATGAAGGTGGCGATGATCTGAAGCACCTCCGGAGAGATGGTCTCCGTGATCTGCCCGTATTCGCTGCTGTCGCCGGTCGTGGCANGTTGCAGGAGGTGGTTGAGCCCCTCCATCTGCCGGATCTCGACATCTTTGAGATGGCTTCGGAATGAGTCGAGATTGGCTGTGGCATCGACCTGAGTGTCTTTTGTCCCGTTGATGGCGAGCACCGGACAGGTTATCTTCGCAAGCGCTTCGGTGGGATCAAGGATCAGAAGACTGTCGAAGTAGGCGTTGCGGGTCGAGTTGTTCTGCTTTATCGATTGAAGCACCGCGGCAGGGACATCGAGCGCTTTCTCCTTGCAAATAAGGTCGACATCGACCGGAGTCGTGACACCGTCGCGCACCTGGTCGATGATGCGGTCGTAGAGGGTCGCGATGAGGATGGCTGATGATTCTTTCTGCTTGTCGGTGAACGGATATCTGTCAAGCGCCCGGCGGTTCTGGGCCAGTAGCGTTTCCTTTGCAGGAACAACCATTCCGGCAAGCGATACAATGAAATCGGGAGCATCTTCGGAGGCTGCGATGAGCACTGCAATCGTGCCGCCCTCCGAGTGGCCGAGAATACCCGTCTTTCCAAACCGGTTCATCTCTCTTACAAAACTGAGAGCGCTCTGCGCGTCGGTCCGGAAAGAGTCGATTGTAGCTTTCGGATAGTGGCCTTTTGACCGGGCCACACCGCGGTCGTCGTATCTGAAAGAAGCTATCCCCTGTCGGGCCAGATAGTCGGCTATCACGGCAAACGGTTTGTGCTCGAAGATCTCCTCGTCACGGTTCTGAGGGCCGCTGCCTGTCACCATCACTACGACCGGACAGTTGCTTTCAGCTCCTTGCGGCACGGTAAGGGTTCCGGCAAGTTCAGTCCCGTCTGCCGAGACAAACACGGTGTCGGTCTCCGTATAGGGATACGGTGGCTGCGGAGTCTGAGGGCGGCGCTCCGACAGCGGACGCTCCTCGGTCAGCGTCAGGGGTAGCCGGATACCGCGCTGTGAGAATGTGCCTTCGATCCTGTTGCCGTCGATGATCTTTCCGCCGTAGGCTGCGCCGAGGCTCTTACATTCCACGCTTACGCTGTCGGTTGAAATAAACAGAATGTCGAGCGGGAGGCCGGTGGTGTTTTGCATCGGCGAATCCATCGTGGCAGTGACAGTGCCGTCGGCATCCGCGAGAAAACAGAACACCAGCGGGAGGCGTGTAGATCCCAGAGCGAGCTCTCCGCGCCAGCGTCCGTCGAGCGCGATTACGTTGACCCATGCAGCCGCCGCAATCAGAACGGTCAGGAAATATCTCAGTTTCATAATCGGGTATCGGTTTATTCCACAAAGGTAGGAAATTCCGGCCTGTCCTGCAAATCCGCCGCCTGCCGATGCCGGGGGTATAAATCAG
>WFLX010323825.1_pt1 | contig 23602 bp, 32 predicted proteins | sample 4967041 | NCBI WGS metagenome assembly WFLX01 (sample SAMN12857096, study PRJNA449069) | gut metagenome | isolation source: stool from male and female vole | host: Microtus ochrogaster | place: USA:Florida | collected 2017
CCTGTGGGGCAGTAATGCCATACTTGGCGAAATACCACACATTTACGGAGTTCGACTGCTGTTCGTAGGTGACTGCCATGCCATAATCGCTCTTTATCTTTTGAAAGATACTCACCTTGTCCGTAATGGCAACGGCTACTATGTAGGTTTCTTCTTCTGTCGTTCCATCTTCCAGTTCTATGGTCCTTGTCCGCTCCTCGTATTCTACGAAGCAGTCTGCAAACCTCTCATAATCTTCCGCATCCAGACGTAGGCGGTCCGCGCCGAAATACAGAGCATAAAAAACGGATTTGACCAGATACCTGTCCTGCAGTTCTCCCTCCGTGATCTCTTCTATCGCCTCAAGCACAGTATCCAGTTCTGCAAAACTCTCCTGCATCTGTCCTATGTATTCCCTGTAATCTTCAGACATACTGGAGGGGACATCCCCTCCGTCGAATGCCAGTCTGACCGCTGCTTTATTATGTTCTGCTCCCCCGGCCGCGATACTTAAGATGCACATGAGTGCCAGTATGATAGGGACGCATATTGCCCCTATCAGAGAGGCAATCCCTGTTCTTGCTTTTTTGCTAGTGCCGGCCGCAAGTGCCGCTTTGGTCACTATTGCCACAGTTGCTGCTGCCATCTGCTATCCTCCATTTTCCCTTCTGCCTGCTCCTTCAATTCCCTGCAGTGTTCCACACTGTCAAGCAGAACATTCATGTCAAAATCTGCATCCAGATACCCCTGCGTGATCGTGTCAAGATAAAACTGAGCAGGCATTCCCAATTCATGTCCCTCATTCATCACATATACCATGATGGATTCACAGCCGTCTTCTGTCTGGATCTCCAGATCCTGCTTTCCATAGAGTCTTGGGTAGCCTTCGTAAACATCCAGACGCTTTTCATCTTCCGGTCCGATATCCCATATAAGCACAGGCACACTGGAACCCTCCTTCGGCTCCACAGTCGCAACGGCTCCATGCCTGCCGCCCCGGAATAACAGTTCATAATCTTTGATCTCACCCTTACCAACGACTTTAGCCGTAGGACATCTTACCGCCATCTGATTCAAGTTCAGATTGGAGCCGTATGCAACATATTTCTTTCTCTTCTCCATTTTTTCCTCCGCTTTCTTTGTTTACATTGACAGTTCCATTCCCTGAGAGGGTTCTGCCGGATCTTNTCCCATCGATTCCTGCTCTTTCGTTTCTGCCTGNTCTNCCNTTTCCTTCTCCCTTTTTGCCCGGAGACGTTCTTTCTGCCTNTCTGCCTGTTCTNGNTTTTTCCACGCANTACCGCCCTCAAGATTCTCTAACAGAAACTTTCGGGCGGTCTTAAACTCATCACCGATCATGCCAAGGCGTAAGAGCCATGTGCGGAATGTATACTTCTCATTGGTGCTTTTAGTCTTGATACGACTTGCATTGCTTTGGTTCAGGGCCTGCGCTGATATGGCAAGACAGAGCTGGATATAAGTCTTTATCTTCCCGGCGTGTGTAGTGGAATTGAACAGACGAAATTCGATGGTGCCTTTTTGGAACACACTATGCAGGTTTAAGCAATGATACCTGCTGTCATGGTAATGCCGATGTCTACCGTCACTGCCACCGTACCAGATATTGCTCACGGCCTCTAATGTTTTTGGCTTTTTCCTGTTGATCTCCTGCAGAAAACTTTCCTCTACTTTCCTGCAGTATCTGAATTCTCTTTCTACATCCACCTGCAGAGCCTTATAGATCAGGTCTTCCTTGCTGTACATGATATTAGTGATATTACGCAGGGTTCTCGCATCATGAGGTGCGGCATTCACATGAACATGGATTCCGCACTTCTGACCTGCTATGGCTCCGGCGTGGCGCAGTTGCCGCACCAGTTCCTGTATGGTAGGGATGTCCGCATACTCACATATGGGCGATACAAACTCTACTTTGTATTCATCTCCTGCATAGCCGCCCCCTTTTACCTGTGCCTCAATACTGGAATCGTACATGACTTTCCATCTCCTGCCCTGCCCGTCTGTGACGCTGTATTCTTCATAGTACCCGCCATCGAATCGGCTTTCCACACCCAGATACTTGCCTATCACCTCCGCCGCTCTTGCTCTGGTAATGCCTGTCAGTTCGATCTCTATCCCAAATTTCTGTTCTCTCATGTCCATAGGCTTTTCCTCACACTATCTTCCGCCTGCTTTTCCAAACAACTTTTCCTTATATTCCGGCGCATGCACTATCAGGTTATAGCGTTCATTTCCGCATTTATACAGGCATACGCCCCTCTGCGGATATCTGATCAGGTTATACTCACTATTCTCAAGCTGCAGGGTATCGATATAGAATCTGGCATCGATATTTCCGGCGTTGAACAGAAAAGCATGTGTCGGGATGGAGAATAACGGCTTTGTGTATTCCCGGATGCCATCAATGTTAAAATCCTCCAGATTCTGGCTGGCAAGGATGACCGCACTCTCCTTTTTACGCACACGTTTCATAAAGTTGCGGACATACTCCACGGCAGTAAGGTTCGTCAGGAACAGATAAAACTCATCAATGCTCGCGGCGGTATATCCATTCGTCAGCAGTTCATTGGACATATAAGAGAGGATATTGAACAGCATGGCATCCTTCACATTCTGGCTTGCCTGCAACAGTCCTTTTACCCCGAATGTCAAAAAGCTGCTGTCTGTGATATTGGTATGTCCGTTAAAAAATTTAGACTCCGCTCCCTTACACATGGAGTGAAGCCCTAAACAGATTCCCTGAAGCAGTTCTGCCGTATAGAGTTGTTTCTTCTTGACATCATAGTTCTTATATTCTTCCTCCATCAGTTCATACAGGTCGGAAAGGATGGGGTAATCCTGTGCCGTCAGGCTGGAAAAATCGGTGTCGTCCCGGATATTCCATTTCTCATACAGCTTATCAAGCATGATCTCTATGGTGTCGATCTGGCTGTCCGTGAAATTCTTATAAGTCCTGAAGAAGTCCTTTAAAAATGAAATATGCTGACTGAGTTTCGAGGTACACCGGAATGCGTAAGGTGCCTCCGTATCGTCCGGGCTGCCATTCTCATCCCATGTCTTCGGCTCTAAGACATTGATCATGAATTCCCCGCCCATCAGATCCACAAAACAGCCGCCCAGGTTATTTGTCAGATCTATGTACTCATGTTCCGGATCAAGGCAGATGATCTGCATCCCGGATTCCCTTAGTGATGTCAGGATCAGCTTTAACAGATAGGATTTTCCCTGACCGGAGTTTCCAAGTATCAGGATATTCGCGTTTGTCTTGTCGTCTGCCCTCTGATTGAAATCCACAATGACATTACTGCCGAATTTATCCCTGCCGATGTAAAATCCATTCTTATCGGTCTTGCCGGAATAGTTAAAGGGGAACAGGTTTGCTACGCTTGATGCCGGCAGCGCCCGTTCAAACTGTTCTAAAAAGACATTCCTGCCTGCCGGATGTACGCATAAGAATCCTTGTTTCTGCCGGAGCAGAAGTTTGTCAACATTCAACTTGGAACGTATCAGTTCCGTCAACACTTCCGTCTGTAACATCTTCAGCTTATCCAGCTCCGACGCAGTCAGCTCCAAGAACACAGCCGTATGCAAGAGCGGCTCTCTGTTTCTGTGCATGGTGGCAATGATGCTCGTCACATCCTGCAGGTTGCTCGCTGCCGTCACTGTATCCTGCAGATTCTCACTGTTGCCCTGCTTCATACGGTTCTTATTGGCGGCGTTGCTGATAATCTTTTTTTCTTCTGTCGGTGTGACCTGCCTTGTATAGATTCTAAGTGTTACGCCATCCTTTTCTCCGAGATGTCTCAGGATCGCCTGCTCATCTGTGGCGGTAGGGTACTCTCTCAGCGCCCACACACTGCGGTAGGTGTTTCCGCAGATATAATGATCCGTAAAAAAACGGATGGCAGATGGTGCGATCATATCCAGAAAACCTTTGATCTTTTCTTCCTGCNGTGTCTGCATCTNTNCTTTTTNCTCTCTGTTTTTACTCATTTAAAATAATCCACCTNTCTCCNTCAAATTCTNCAAACTTTTCCGTTGTCACATTCTGCTCNAAGTACACCGCCAGTATCCTGCGGATGTCTTCCTCATCTGCCCGCTTCACCTTGAATCCCTGCTCCACTAACATCTTTTCAATCCGGTTAAGGTAGGAGAATATCTCATTTTCTTTCTGGTTGCGGATGCGCACCATTAGTAGAAACTCTCTTGCCGTAGCCATCTGCACCTGCATGCGGTCCAGATATCCAGCATCCATTTCAAGAAGNNNACGCANCACGGGATTGCTCTCNTCANTCCATGCGCTTTTTCAGATACCGTTTGTTATCCTCAAAGTTCTCACGAGAGTTTAAGCACATCATCTCTATCTCCGTAATGCCTTTAAGCACCGTCATCAGACCGTAGATTCTAGCTGAGAGGCTTTCCTCAGACAGTACGGAGATATTGCTCGGCTGGATTAGGAAATACACCAGTTCTTCGTTTCTGTAGGTACGCAGACTGTANTCTGNCAGTTCCCTGANCCNCATCANCTCCCTTGTCGACTGTTCTTTCTTTTTACTNATTCCGTGTATACCTCCATTCAAANTATTGNTGATCTAACAGGAAAAAGGCACAGGCATAACGGATAAAATCCAAAATGGTCGTATCTTCCACCTGTATCGTTAAAAAGGCATAGGCTCCTGCAATAACCAGCGGAAACCAGAATCCTGCGTATGCAAACGAAAATAATGCGATCAAAGCTATGATTCCGGTCACCGCAAGGTCTTTCAACTCCCATAGCCACATGGTAGCCTTTGATTTTAGATTATCAGGATATATGTACATCTCTTCCTCCTTCCCAAAGTGATAAAAAATAAGCGATCCCGCATAAAACATAATCTACACACGGCACCGCCACGCTGTTTCCTATTGCTTTATATCTTGCACTGTCACTGGCTCCCGGTATGTCCGTCCAGTTATCCGGAAATCCCATGAGCCTTTCACATTCCAATGGGATCAGTTTCCGCACCAGCTTCTTCTTTTCCACGATGCATTTATTCTGGCTTACATACTGACTGTTGATTNCTTTCCTATCTGCTGCACAAAGGCTGCCCACCACTTTCTGGTATGGTTCCATCTTGTCAATACGGGCAACACAATGCCTGTCCTCCGTGGTCAGCGTATAGCTGATCCCCTGCTGGTAACCGCATCCGTTGCCGCCGTTCTTATCCTTTCGGTTTATGATATTGCCTACAATGCAGAATGGTTCACTATCCACCGCAAGGGAGGCATTATTGCCGCCAGTTCCAAAGGATGCAGTGATAGTTTGCGACACAGACACTGGTCCGGTATAACGGACATCTTTCCCATGATTATCAAATAAAATAGGCTGGTTGTTTCCTGACATTCCCGCCGCAGCCGTGATCGTCGGACAGTATCCCATGCCGATCTCAGCATTTCCCTGCCCTGTTGCCATGACGATTGGCGGCACTGAGCCTCCGTTGGCAGTCAGTGTACCCATCAGGTTCTCATAGACATCCATCCGTTCACCACCCTGATCCATAAGGCATATTGCTCCTACATCCCTGCCTGTGCCAGCAGTGCTTTCTCCAGAATCTCCGGCAGTTCCCTGTTTTTGTTTCTTGACCGTCTGATAATGCCTCCACACGCTTTTGGACTCAAATAGTATTTCTCCGGCACTGTATCCTCCAAAATCTGCGACAAGGAAGATTCTTTTTCTTCTCTGGGGGACTCCCCAAAATTGAGCGTCCAACACCCGCCAAGCCACAGAGTATCCCTCTCCCACAATAAGCCCGGCAGGAGCCCATATCCCTTTTGGCGGTTCAGGTATAGATACGGAGTCCTCCGGTATACGGCAGATTTCTTCAAGCACTTTCCTGAAGTCTTCTCCTTTGGGTTCTCCGCTTGAGAATGCTCCCGGTACGTTTTCCCAGACCATATACCGAGGTCGAATAAACTGATCTGTCCGTCTTCCACGGCTTCCTATCCTCCTTTCATCCTGCTTTCTCATCTCCTTTACCACCCTGATCTGCTCAAGGAACAGACCAGAGCGGTTTCCTGCCAGCCCCTCCCTTTTACCTGCAAGGGATAAGTCCTGACACGGCGAGCCTCCTGTTACGATATCCACCACAGGAAGATTCGCTCCATACAGTTTAGTGATATCCCCCATATGCTGCATGGCCGGGAAATGGTATTTTGTCACTTCCATCGGGAACCGCTCTATCTCACTTGCCCATACCGGNCGTATCCCATTTNGNGCTGCCGCCNATGGAAAACCGCCTATNCCGTCAAACAGACTTCCTANTCTCATCTCCATATTCCACCGCCTTATGCTGCTATAGCACTTACCACGGTTTTGGAGATATTGATCGCGGTCTGTGCAGCATAGACTCCACTCATCACATTTGCCTTTGTACTGGTATCCAGTCCAAACTGTCCGGCGATCCTCGGCACTTCAGTACTTGAAAGCATAAGGCCAAGCCCTAATAATGGCCGGTCCTTGAACACCATAAGACCTGCAGTCAGAATCGTAGCCTGCAAAAAAGCTGTGATGCAGATACCGATAACCTGCTTGCACCATTGGGTGAATCCATCAATATAGCCTCTTGGCACGGAGAACATATACAGGCTGCCTACTGCCACCTGAATGACCAGAATGNCGCCCCTTTTCAGGTTGCCAAAGAACACTTTTATTACCGCATAACCCATCANGACCGCGCAAAAAATCTGCAGGATTGGATTTCCGATTCCCGGTATGGCTNCCGATANNAGCGCATNCTGAGCCATTGCTCCGATCCCTTCCGCATTGGTTATTCCCGATATGGCAGTTCCAAACGAACTCTGGATGGATATGCAGAGGGAATAAAGATTGATTGGCACTACCGTGAACAGGCTGACCGCCATAAATCCCTTGATATAATTCATTGCCGTGTCCCTTACACTGCCCCTGCCGCTCTGATATTCTATGGCACATTCAAAGGCTCCGACCACAATGCCCACCACAAACAGCGACCAGCCCAAGTAACCAAAAAAAGTGGTGATTGCACTTACCCACGGTAATTCAAATAATTCCACTCCCATATTGTTCATCATGGCAAAAAANTCGCTTANNAACCCTACCAGTTTTCCGNAGATCCAGTCTACGATCTGGTNCAGGACGATNTCTGCCACNAAANCAAATATAAACATTTTACACCTCCCTTATNAGATGTCTTCCGGNCCTNCACATTATCTGCTGCATCCCGTCTGCCTGCTCCATACTTTCTTCCTGAAACACACTTAAATACTCATTGAGCTGCCCGGCCATTGCCTTATAGTCCTGTTCTGTGGGATGATATACATACCACTCGTGGTCCATCCCATTCTTCCAGATATGCGGTACAAGTCCGTCCCTAAAATTGGGATTTGATACCTTCTTCTTTCCAAACAGATCGGCAAACCGTATGACCATGCTGTCGATATTTCCCTCTTTCCGGTTGATCAGAGTGGCTTTGATACCGCTATACTGCTCATGGACTCCCAAAGATACAAATTCTACACGGGCGCGGATATCATTATCTATTACCCCGTAGCATATTCTTCCTGTATAGCGCTGATCTTTTAAGACCTTGCTGTCTTCCATTACTTTTCTAAGTTCCCGTTCAAAAAAATTCATGCCGCTTCCTCCTACATTCCCAAGATGCTCCAGATATATGTGGGGGCCGTCAGCGTGAACACAAGACAGGCAAACAAGATGGCTGGTGCCGCCCACTCAAACTGTCCATGCTTTCTGTAATCAAAGTATGCCGTTCCCAGCTTTGCAAAAAAGAATACCGCAAGGATCAGGTCAATTGCAGGGAATACTACCTCATTGACTACCGTCTTGATCTGCGTGGAGGCATCGACCCATGTGCCTTTGATCGCGCTGGCTACATCTCCTGATCCTGCCGCGCATACGTTGGTTCCAAACATAAGAGATAATGCAAACACCATTACCACCATCATCATCAATCTTTTCTTCTTCATCTTTCCTCTCTTTCTGCCACTCATGTAGCTTGGCAACAAAAAAGACTGCTTTCGCAGTCTCTTTTCTTCTCTGTGTTTATCCTTTCTTACTAAAACTTCTGCGGTGCGATATGCCAGTCTTCCCAAAGGTTTCCCGATATCTGTACCGAATCTGTCAGATTCATGCAGAGCATTCCGTCCGGTGTCCAGCAGTCTAACAGGTAGGTATATACCTGATAGGTTCCATCCGGCATCCAGATCGGTGTGAAGTGTGTCCTGCGGTTATAGGTGGAATAGTGGTTATTCTTAAATTCAAATGCTGCATGATAACCGCTGCCCGTCCTCTCCAATAGCCGCCAGTATGTCTCGTAATAAAACTCAGGAAAATAACTTACTGCAGTCTGCGGCGGTGTTGTCGCGGATGTCTGGCTGGAGGATGCATCTGCACTTATAAGGATGTTCGCGCCGTAACCGCTTTTCATGGTGCCTCCCGATGCTGTCGGTGATTTTTCGTCTGTGGTCAGTTCCATGCTCGCGGATAATGAGGCAGAGTAACTGTCCAAATCAAACTCCCACCATCCTTCATCCACATACTCTCCTTCATCTTCCTCCGTATCATCTGATTCTTTGGAGNCNGAATCTTTACCATGCCATACCCANTGCTCCTGCCACCACNGCCTCCATACACTCCATGCCGCCGATGTCTTCTGTACATTGTCGGGTACTATTGCATTCCCTGCCTGATAGGAATCATTTCTGTCATCTGCTATCGGATTTGGGGGCGGATTTTTATCAAGATCCACGATATTGGCTGTAATGGTTCCCTTGCTGGCGCTTCCACCGCCTGTTACACTGACATTTATGATGACATGCTGCTCCGTGTCAGGCGTGTGCCACTTCACCCATACAAGCTGCTGCTTCCCTTCGGGATAATACACATTCTCTACAGTATAGGTTCTTCCAAGAATGGAAAAAGACACACTCACCGGATGGTCAGGATCGCTCTGCNCGCCGCTTACGGTCACAGCAGTCACTACATCCGTATCCACGCGGTACTCATAGTCTGCTGCTATCACTTCCGGGGTTATCATTTCATTGAACCGTACAATGCCGACTCCCAGCGAACTGATGATATCCCCATCCGACACTTTTTCCGTTTTAGAGCCTCCCCATGCCGGATAGCCTAAGTCCGAAGTCTCAAGGAACATGGCGAGCGGCAGGTTCTTATGTGTCAGGGAGACCATTTTGCTTCTTAGGTTCCCTCCCACTAACAGGTTGTATTTTGCCGCTTCCGTTGCCGTGAATACCATCCTTGTTCCCTGATAGGTCACATACGCGATCGGCTCCAGTAAAAGTTTGTAATCTCCGCTTACAAGTGTTTCAAAATCCATACCGAGANGACCCGCGATTCCTCGTANGACCTGCTCGTCCGTAAAATACNGCTNGATAGNTTNCAGATTNNCTCCANCNCTNGAGTNGGTGATGNTCTGCNGCAATGCCTGTCCGGGATTAATATAAGTATAAGCCCCGGTATTCGGGGTTAGCGATGCCCCTGCTCTATACTGGCTCTTGCACACCTTTCCAAAATGCACTTTGATGTCTGTCGGCTTTTTGTTGGTCAGATCAATGGATGATGATACAGGACTTCCGCTTGAAGCACTGACTACTGTCACCCGCACTCCTTCATCGTGGCTGCTCCAGTAGTTCTCTGCTGTTCCCTTGCCTAATCCTCCGCCTCCGTTATCAATATTTCCTTCCCCCGCTGCATATACAGTACACGGCATAATCACGGCAAACACAAGGATAAACAGCAGGATACTCCTTTTGATATTTCTCATAAAACCTCCTTTAGAATGACAAAAAGCACAGTTTTATACTGTGCTTTCGTCCATGCCGTTGTTTAATCCATGATACCGATCTTATTTCCGTTTTCGTACACATCGCCTGCTTCGGTTCCGTTTCCGCCGCCGCCTTCGTTGGATATCCACCCGAATCCCTCCACATAGATCATGCCGTCTTTGGTATCACCGTGGGATGGCGTGTCATTCTCCGGCTGGCTGTTCGTATCTTTTTTCTCTGTTTTTTTACTGTCAGCCGCAGCCCCTGCATTCGCTGTATCCGTATCTTCGCTCTCTGCAGGCGGTTCCTGTGGCTTTTCTTTTTCTGTCTTTTCCGGCTTCTTCTGGAGTTCCTGCTTTGTTTCACTGCCCGGCATGCCTTTTTCCGCCTCGATTACCAGTTTATCGTCCTGTATCCCATTATTCTCCGGCTGCACATCCGCTATGCTCATGTCGATAACAGTTTCAGTATCCTCAGGCTCTGTTTCTGCCACCTGTACCGCATGTTCCGGTTCACGGTAGAGTATCCGGCTGATCCCGAATACCAGTCCGATGCATACTGCAGCAAGTCCTGCGATCATTAACCATTTCTTTGTCTTTTCGTTCATAGTGCTACCTCCTTTATGTAAAATTTAATCATTCTCTTTGCAAGTCACACACTACCATATAAAACTTTACAAGTCTACTAAAATGTAATAACTGGTTCAATAACTGTTAAAACTTACTAAAACAGCTCTTTATAAGCTGCTCTGGCTTTCAGTCTGATCGTCATATTTGACACGATTTTTCCTGCGAACCGCACCGGCACTTCCAACTGAATTGCCGCATCCGCATAGTAGGTTCCTCCCGGCGATGCCAGTGCCGTATTGGGGATATCTACCTGCAGTCCGCTCACCCTGTATTCTTTCTCCCCTCCGTTGTTGATGCGAACATATCCTTCACCGTCTNCNTCCAGACCGAGTAGAAATGACAGCCTGCTATAGATATCTCCATAGTCTACCGAGGGCGCAAACCCTTCCCCGTCCGGTTCATAGCCTGCTGCATATCCTTCCCGGACACTATGGTATACCTCGGCGTAGTTGTCGTTTACGGTAGAAATAACGGCGGATTCCATAGCATCTTTTACTCCGGCTGCCGTGATCACAAGCCTCATATATTCACTAATGCCTAAGATGATAAAGAGCAGGCCAATGGTTGCCGCCACTGCAAGCGGCACCATGCTGCCTTTATGATCTTTCCAGAGGGTTTCTGCTTTTTGCAAACACTTTCTCATTTCCAGTACACCTCGCTTTTCCCGGATGCCCTTGCCCGGATGGTAATGGGATATGAGCCAAACCTACCAAACAGTCCTAAGTCCCTCTGCAGGATCACTGTTACAGTCACTTCCTCATTCAACTGGATATTGCCTCCTGCAGACCAGTAGACGGAGGGATGCAGGCCGGTCTTTTCCTCCAGCACACTCTGCCTTGCCGAAGTCTCACTGCCTATTCTGCCGCATATCTCCGCTTCCCTTACCAGTTCATCTGCAAAGTTGTCAAGCTGCAGCTTGGTAATGAATATGGGAAACAGTCTGACTCCAAGAGCAATTACTAACATGAGGCAGAACACAATGACTGCCACATCGATATACCCCTCTCCCTTTTTGTCCTTCATGATCTTTCTTACTGCTTTCATCTTTGCCTCCCTTAAAATAATGTACCCATTGCTTTGATGATCTCGTATCCGATGATGGCAAAGTATGTTGCCAGAAAACAGACGAGCATGATAAAAGAGAACACTCTGATCTTGGGCGGTATCTTAGCTGCTTTAGCCTTTAATCTCTGCAGTTCCGCCTGTTTGAAGTCATGGGTTAGCATCTGGAAATAAACAGCGCCGTCATCTCCCCGCAGTACACCCACAAGCCCTCTGACTACATCCGATAACTGCGGAGAATTGAGCCTTGCCTCAAAACGGGTAAGGGCTGCTTCGTAGCTGCTGGAGCGCATATCTGCACATACGATATCCAATTCGCTGCGAAATACGGGACCGGCATTCTCCTTATAATGCTCCAGCATGGATAATACATCCCTGCTGTTTTTCAATTCCTGCGTGATCGTTGATACAAAACGGTACAATTCTCCCTCGATATGCTCCCTTTTCTCCCGGAGCATCTCATCCGCCTTTCTGGTTTCCTTGTAATAGACCATGACTCCAAGCAGTACCAGCAGGATGGAGATCAAGGGAAACACATATAATGCGGGAATGACCAGAATAAAAACGCTCCCTGCCTTTAACCATGCATACGCTACATATGATTCCGGCGACATGCCAAGCCCGGAGGCCTTTAGGACATGGTCCATACGGCTTCTTTTATAGTCATTCATCCGCACGAATCCTGCCAGCTTTACCGCACCGTCCAGATACATGGCATCGATCGTTTTCGACAGTTTTTTATCCTGCCTGCTGTTATCCATCATTGCCTTGCTGGTACGGATGGTGGGCAGGCGCAGGAGTCCTGAGAGTAACAGGAACAAGCCTGCAGCAAACAGGACAAAAACAAATAATAGTATGACTTTCATTGCTACTCCTTTCTCCCACTCTATGTCCGGTACTCAATCGGCTTAGTCAGCTTGATCACATATGCCGCCGATACAAAAATGACAATTCCTGTGATACTTAGCATGACCTGTCCGGGGATCGTATGCATCAGCGTATCGTACCAAGACTGGTTCAGAAAATATATCAGGGGAATATTGCCTACCAAGAGCACGACCATCGTGATGAATTCCTTCCTCGGCTCGAATACCAGATATTCCAGATCTGCGTTGACGATCCGCATATCAGACAGCTTGGCCACAATTGGCGTCAGCGTGGTCTTTAGTGACCTGTCAAACTGGCAGGCCCTCAGGGCATCCACCCATTCCATGAACACATCGTTTGCAATCTTCTCCCGAAGTTCCAAAAGAGCCGCCTCTAAGTCAGGATCGACCAGCCGGATTCTTGATACAAAATCCTGAAACACATTTTTGACCGGCGGATTCAGGTATTCCAGATTTTCTTCCACGGATGTAAGGATATCCTCATTCCTCAGATATGCCGTGGTAATAATTGACAGGGCCGTTTCCAGTTCTGCCGCCACATCCCTTTTAAAATGGGATGCTGTCAGCTTGATATACCAGAACGGTAGGAGCATGAATCCTATTGCAAGGACCGGCGCCAGAAAGAAGTTCCCTATCATGACTGCTCCTGCAGCTCCTGCCGTGGACAGCAGAAGTGATGCGGTGCATAAGATCGGGAACATTTCTTCCCTGTCTGTAGTTATAAGGATATTCTGCACTTCCTCGATTTCCCTGCGGAGGAAAGATTTCTTTTTTCGTTTTGTTTCTTCCAGTATTTCTTCCCGGATTCCTTTTGGGCCGTTTACCAGCCTTTTGAATATGCTGCCGGAAAAGTCGTTGATGCTTATCCTGCATAACAGAAATAAGCCGCAAATGATGCCTATACAAGCCATAACCTGCAGTGTCAGCATGCTTTCTTTCCTCCTTCTGTGATTTTTTCAAGTGTGTCCATAGGCATTCCGTTTTCCAAAAATCTTTTTTTCAGACTCTCAGAAATGTCGCATATCCTCTTATGCCTGCCGTTGATGATAAACTGCTCCCCTTCCATGCGGTTTTCGGTGATCTCATAACGGAACAGGGAATTAAACTTCCTTTTTCCATCTCTTGTGATCTCACACTCCATGATCTCCATGAGTCTTCGTTTCTTGTTTTCCAGCTGCTTAGTGAACACGATGATGGGGAATGCTTCCGTTACCAGATCCATCAACACCTCGTCATCCATATCGTATTTTCTTTTACATAACGTCCTCATTCGGCTGTAAGTGGATTCACAGCTATTGCTGTGGATGGTTGTTAGTACTGTATGCCCTGTTCTTGCCGATTCCTGTGCGGTATAAGCCTCTGAACTTCTCATCTCCCCCACACAGATAATCTCAGGATTGAAACGCAGCGCCATATCGAGGAGCATGTCCTGATCTATATTCTGTTTTTCATTTTCGCTGAATCTTGTCAGCGTATGGACAACACTGTTCACCACTTTTCCATCCTGTTCCCTCACCAACGCAAGCTCCCTGCTTCCGTTCTCAATCGTGAAGATTCGCTTATTGTCCGGGATGGTAGATAACAGCCAGCCCGCCAGCGTGGTCTTTCCTGAACTAGTAGCCCCTGCCACACAGATACTGATCCCATACCGCAGGCATTCAGCAAGGAAGTCTAACATCTCCCCGGTTGCCGTGCCTCCCTCAATGAAATCTTCTTTCTTCAAACTCTGCGGGTTGACGATACGGATGGATGCCGCAATTCCTACATCCTCATCCACAAGGGGTGTTTTCAATACAGCAATACGGATATTCTTGCTCAGATGTCCCAGTACCGCAGGCGATGAGTTGTCAAGGATCATTCCTGATACATGGAGCATCCTTCGGACCACGTTGATGGCATGGTCAGGAGATTCAAAGTGTTCCTTCAGCTTTTCACATCTGCCGTCACTGTACTGCACTTCAATGTCCTTCCATGAGTTGATATCAATCTCCTCAATACCTGAACCGAAGATATATTTGGTCAGAAAAGAAAATTCAGCCATCTCCGTATACAGGTCATCAATGAGCTGCTCTCTTGTCTTTCCTTTGACTGTTATACGGTAATCGTTTATGTACTTCGTTATATACCGCTTTACCTGTTGCTTTACTTCCTCATTGCCTCCGTCTATCATCAGGGTAGAATATTTGCTGGATATATACTCCTGCACTTCCTTTAACACATCCCCGAAAGTTCTGCCTTTTTCTTCCGGCGAAAAGAATAGACTCTGGTTGTTTCCTGCTGTCATACTCCGAACACCTCCTTTCCTATCTTCTCAATCTCTTTTCTGAATGCCCTGCTTTCTTTCAGGCACAGTTCTCCAATCATCTGTCCCTCCAGAAACTGTGTTTCAACTTCGCTGCTGTGGGGAATCTGGAATGCGACATTGCCAAGCACCTGCTCCATGTGGCTGTTGTCTTCCTGCTGTTTTACATTGGATGCCACTTTAAGCTGTCTGTCTGCGTCCCACTTATTATCACGAAGCAGTGGCAGCTGTGAGGAGAGGTAGCTGATGGATTTAAGATCACAGCTGACCAGCCGCAGGACGGTATCTGCCTCCATCAATGCCACGGCTGACAGGACATCCGATGCAATGCTGCTGGTGCAGTCAATGATGACAAAGGGCGCAATGCCCCTTGCCTGCTCGATTAGTTCTGTTGCCTGTGTCTGCTCATATGGCGGATAAGTAAACACGTTTTCTCCTTTTTGCATCCCGATCATGGAAAGATAGTCGTTCTTCTTGTAGAACATACAGTTCTTCTTGATCAGGTTCTCCGTCACATGAACCGCCGCAAGAATACTGCCCAGGGATTTCTCTCCCTCAAGATCCTGCGCACTGCAGATGCAGGGCAGGGGAGGGGCGGTCATGTCTGCAAGGATTAACAATACGTTCTGCTTTCTCTTGGCAAGATACTCTGCCAGCTTGACCGATACCGTGGTCTTCCCTGATGACGGNCTGNCCCATACGGNAAGTACANCTCCTTCCGNNTCCATGATATTGGNATCTTCCTCAGGCATATTTCTCTGAAATAATNAATTCCTCATNAAATTCAACNGTTATTCCTCCCCATCTGCTTGATCTTCCTCTTTCTCTACACTGTCAGAAAGAGATTCTTCGCTTTCGGGAATATCCGTTTCATCCGTATCAGCACCCGATGATTCTCCTTCCTCTATCTCAGAATCCTGTGATTCTTCCTCCGGCTCCGCGGCTATTTCATCCAAAAGCTCATCCTGCGCTTCGATGAATTTGGCTGCCTTGCTGCTTTCTCCACGGAATACCAGTGACAGATGGATAGCGCCCTCTGCTTCAAGCCTTGCAAGCAGTCTGCTCTGCTCCGGTCTTACCAGTACTGTCACGGTAGTAGGAAGTTCCTTGTCTTCTTCTCCCTGTAGTTCCGTATTGGCATCGTATCCGGATTTTGCTGTTACGGCGATGACCTCCACATACTTCAACTCTGCAGGTATGATAGTTTCGCCGCTCCCAAGATAGTCAGGAGCAATCACGGAAACAATGTCGCCGCTCTTTAACTTGCCCGACAGACCTTCTGCAAAGCTGCTGATAGTGATGGACATTGCCTGTTTCTCACCGCTCAGATGATAAAGGTATTTGTTCTCGGCCGCAGGTTCCTCTGCTATCTTTTCTGCCAGTACATAATCTCCCACATAGACGTCTGCAGTCAGATACTTCCCCTGCACATCTGCTATGTTGCGCACAACATTGTCCGGCAGGTTATATGATCCTACCTCTACTTCCTGCAGCATATTTTTTGTGATCTGATCTCCTGCCTTTGCAGGTTTCACAAAGCGTACAATGGTCGTTTTCTGCGATAAGCCCGCATTGACAAGGGGCGTGATTGCAAAACAGACAATAAGGGATACTGCAATGCAGAAAATCCCAAGTACGGTACGGTTCTTAAATAATTTCATAGTTTCGTTTCCTCCATTACTTAGATGTGATATTGTTTATCTGATCTGTGCCGTTGCATACTTCTTTTTTCTCTTCACAACCGCAGCAATCCCAACTGCCAACATGACCAAACCTGCAACTAATAATTTCTTCTTCATATGATTCCTCCTATTCCGATGCTGCAAAGCATCCCAACAAACAGAAAAGGAACAAGCGGATATGCCTGCTCCTTCTCTGACACCTTTTGTTCTCTAATGATCTTCTTTATGCACCTGCCTATCCCGTGATAGAGAATCAACAGGCACAGAGCAGTAAACAGTCCTGCAGAGGCTCTTTCAAACCCAAGCACCAGTCCGCATGCTCCCGTCAGCTTGATATCCCCACCGCCGATTCCTCCTATGGTGATCCCAGCCACCAACAGCGGCAGGCAGGCGAGTATCCCGGCTATACAGGGCTTCCCCGGTGGAATCAGACTTATCATGGCAATCCCACATGGTATCCAGTTTGGAATAATTCGATCCTTAAAGTCTCTGCAAGCCGCCCATGCCATAAACACAAGTAATATGATAAGTCTGACCATCTTNCCCTCCTTCTTACATTCCGAGATCCATTCCCATGCCTGCTTCCGGTTCCATACCCTCGGTCTGCTCTGCATTCTCATGTGCATACTGCAGGATACTGTCCTGATAGGCATCTTTCACTGCCTGATCGAAGATTTCCTTTATGCTCTTATCTGAAAAAAAGACAGAGTCCTTATACTGGTCCGTGTGCGCCACCTTGGTCTTGGGCATCGCTACTGTCAGGCCGTAGTCATCTTCCTTGATTCGGACATTACGAATCGTCATAAGATCCCCAACCTGAACATCAGCCGTGGCAAGCACACCTCTCTCCGGCTCAAATTCAGTAACGTGTACCTGAAACTGTCCTGCAAGATCTGCGGCAGTATTCTCCTGTGTATTGCTTCTTGTTAAATTCGGCATATTCTTTTCCTCCTATCGATTGATTGATGCAGGCTGGATATTAGCCTGAATAGTTGAACATTTCCTGAATCCTTTGGGTAAGCGTGGGCATGACCACGTCACCGAACAGTGAGTACAACCCTGCAAGCAGAAGCGCGCCAAGCACTACCGCGATCAGAATCTTGACCGCTGTATCCACATAGTTCTCACCTTTCTTATCCCTCATCAGCGTGCAGCCTCTTACAGCAGCCTCTTTCATGTTCCCTGTTACTTTCTTTACGATCTTTCTCATCTTTTCCTCCTTGTACTATCATTGTTATCTGGCATTCTACATTCCCGCCATTTCCATAGGCTGTCCTTCCGGTGCCTGCATCTCATGGTGTTTGTTCACACCACTCTGTCCCTGAACGATTGCCTGCTCGTATGCCTGAAGCACTGCGTCATTTAACTGCTTACGGCATTCTGATGTAACGGGGAAGCAGATATCCTTGTAACCATCCCCGGACTTATAGCTCGGCATGGATACGAATAACCCGTTACTTCCCTCCATGATCTTGATGCCGCGAACAGCAAATGCTCCGTTGATGTTGACAGATGCTGTTCCTTTGATCGTATCATTCGGTAAAATGGAATTGATCCGCACATCAAGTTCTATAGGCAGTGCTGCTTTTCCTGCTTTCTGCGTTTGGGCATTTGCTGATGCCTGTGCCTGCGCTTTGCCTGCATTTTTTCCTGTTGCCATATTCTTTCCTTTCCGCCTGACGGCTGTTAATTTTCACCTTCCAGTGTGATCTCTTCGAAGCCTGACGGCTCCACATAAAAAAAGCGGCTGACATTTCCTTCTGTAAATGCAACCACATCTGATATGGACAATGCATGCCCGGTAAAACCGTCCGGCATACCCCTGCCGAACCTTTCCCATACATCCTCCAGATCGAATTTATCGATCTTTTCTTCATGGACAAGGTCGTATTCCTTTCTCTGCGGTTCTCCATATCCTCTCTTCTTCCTCTCTGCCAGACTGATAAACCGCATCATGATCGGACTGTCCTGACCTAACTGATAAATCAAAAGCCTCCTTTCCTCTCCATGATATTCTGTTTTCTCTATCTCACCTCCCTCTGACAGACGGTCATATATCCCTTCCCGGATTTCCACCTCTGCCTGTTCCTTTTCTTTTATGTAGAGGAGCAGTTCCTCCCTTTCAAAGAGTGAATCCAGTATCACTTTTCCATCCGACAGGTATCCTGCAGGATTTCCATAGTAGATTAGGATTCCGTTACGGAAAAATATTTGCTTCATATTCCTTCTCCAATCATTGCTCTCGCAGATAGGGTATGAGCTGCCTGTCCAGAAAATCCTTGTCATCACAGAACAGGAACATCTTGGACAATCCGATCAGGAACGGTTCACCTTCAAGGGTATGGATGGTTATTATGCTGCCTTTATGGCAGTTTAGGATAAAATCTGCAATCGAAGGCAGCGTTCCCTCTACTACGGTTTCCTTTACCTCATCATCCCTAATCTCAAATGCCTTGTATTTTTCTTTCAGCAATCTGCTTCTCCCTCCTGTTCTGCCAACTTTAAAATGCGGGCTGCAATCGCCAGCCGTTTCTCGTGGCTCATGGCTTTGATGGCGGCATTCACATAAGCCTCCACTGCTTCCGCATCCTGTCTGCCAACTTCTACAATGTCCACTTTGGATACCAAAACCTTTCCGCCGCTTACGGAAAGTTTCAGGATATCTCCGCTCTCCATCTCTGCTTTCTGGCGCAGTTCCTTCGGAATCAGTACCCTGCCTTTCTCATCCATCAGCTTATACACCGGCTTCTTCATCTTCTTCCTCCCCTGCTGTCTTCAGAATGATGTTTACCTTATCCTCGGAAATACCAAGCTCCCTGCAGAGTGCAGTCAGTTCATCTGGTATCCTCACTTCCGACACAGGTTCTGCCGGTAGGATGATAATCCGTTTATCCCTGCAAACAATGTCAAGGTCTGCATCAAGCGGGATGCCTGCATCTGCCAGTAATTCCTGCGGAATCTGGAACGCAATCTCCTGCTGCTGCAGCAATTCAGCAGGCATTTCCTGATTCCCGCGGAGCAAAATAAATTCCCTGCTTTCGTTCTGCATACCCTCTGCCTCCGCTAAATAAATCAGCTTGACACTTTCCCCTGTCAGAAGGCCGGTCTGTTCAAGTACCACCGCCGGGATTTCAATGCATCCCTTTTCATTCATCTTTCCTTCAATCTCAACTAACCGGATCATTTACTTCCACCTCTCTTTNCCTGCCGTCTTCGGNAGTCTTTTTCTGTNNCCCATNCAGATCAAANAAGTTGATCTGTATCGGCAGGCTGTTCTTTCGTTCTTCCATATCGTAGTTAGCGATCAACACCTCCGGGAATTCACAGCCGTTGTCATAGCGTTGGGCTAAGTTATTCAGCCTGCTGACCGACTCGATTTGGAAGTCCTGATACAATTCCCGGATGTAATCACAGTCGTTATACGAGACCATGAATCTTCCATCTATGCCTGCAAGGGTGTCACGAAGCCTGACATGGTCTTCCTTTTTAAACACCACTTCATAATGTCCCTCTGTCTCATAGTAGGGCGGGTCACAATAAAAAAAGGCGTTCGGTCTGTCATACTGACGGATGAGCGCCTCAAAATCTTTATTCTCTATGACGGTGTTCTTAAGCCTTCTGTTTGCCTCCCATAATATGGTAAAAGTTTTACGGATATCANANGGCTGACATCCGTNAGAGGTACNTCCGCNGCCGTAGCTATNCCNGATTNTCTTATAGAATGCTGCTGCTCTTTTTACATCTCCTGTCCCTGCCCGCTCTGTTAATATCGCCTTGATCTCTTCAGCTTCCGGCTCTTTTAAAAAATGTGTTGCGATCTCCAGTTCTTCGGACAGATGCTCGCTTTTAAATTCCTCCATGTCTAAGAATTTCCGCAGGCATATAAACTCGTCCCTTGAGTTCAAGGGAAAAAAGGACAGTTCCTTTATGAGCGCCATCGGCCTTTCCTTAACACAGTAAAACAGATTTGCAAGATTAGAATTGAAATCATTATAGACCTCCATGCATTTATCTGGCGGCTTTCCGAACAATACCCATCCGCCACCGCCAAATACTTCTATGTATCGGTCATACTCTTTGGGCATTCTAAGATAAATGGTATCACGCAATGCCTTCTTCCCGCCTACCCAACTGATTATGCTGTTCAATGAATACTTGTCCTCCTTTCCCCGGTACTCTTTACATCTCCATTCTCGCCTGCTGGTTAAGCGACTGTAGCAACTCTTCCTCCGTCATCACACTCCAAGAATCTCCGTTGCTCCAGAAACTAACAAAGAGTTCACCATCTTCCACTTGGATAGCCTGCTGTTCGAATCCTTCACCCCATCCGTCACTCATCTGTGCGGTCCAGTAATCTTTCAGTACCATAAGTTCTTCCTCGGTCAAAGGTTCTTTTATCATACACTCCAGCACACCATATAATTCACCTTCGTGTTCCATGATCTTGGGTATGGCAGTAATGACCTTTCGTGCCACATCCAATGAATCATTAAAATAATGCATGAGCCCTCTCGGTTCCTCTCCAATGCAATCATACGCCGTTATCGCCTCCGTGATATCGGATTCGAAAGGTGTCAGGTCATATCGGTACAGTTCCTCCTCCTGCTCGCCACACTCCACTCCCGGCATCAGGATTCCCTTTAGGGGACTATACAGACAAAAGGCTTCACAGTCATCAAGACTAAACTCCAAGGGATCACTGTACTCACCGTGATATTGCCGCAAGTATTCATGCCGTTCCTTGGCTGCTCCCACAAAGCCACCTTCCAGATATCCGCTGTCTGCCAGTGTCCCACTCCTTTTATCCGCCGCAACACCTGCATAATCAATATGGGGCAGTAGTAGCTCATCCACATCGAACAGATCTAGCTCGACCACAAGAAACTTTCCATACTCCTCATCATTATGTACGCTGGGTACAACCTCAAAATCTCCAAGCTGCTTGGCAATATAAGTCATGTCCATGTGGTCTTTCGCACCAATAAATTGAGCCGCAAGGGACAGCTTTTCCATATGAACATCATCAAATCTGCAGACCGTCTGACACAATTCGTTATATGCTGTAAGCTGTCCTACGTCTTTCAGGTCTTCAGAACTTGGCAAAAGGTTCTTCGGCATACGTTCATTATGGACAGCCCTTACCATACACTCAGAGTAATTCTCTACACCAAGCCTTGCCTTCACCTTATCGAATGAACATGANGTNGTTGGCAGATACAGATATTCTACCGTCCCTNCTTTGNCCTNAAGTTNAACANCCGCTGTTACCTGTNCNGNATCATATAGATANATTNGANAGTNTATNCCNTCATAAAATTCCTGCANTTCAAATCCATGTTCTACAAAAACTCNATAAGGANAGACCTCCACCCTGNCTTCAGTAAACGTTTTCTCAGCAAACTCTATGAAATTGATCTTCTCTTCATCGGTTGCGGACAGTACCTGAAACTCATCCATATATAGCTGTCTTCCTACCTTGCCGACCTCGGAGAAGTCCGTTATCAATGAAAGTCCTGCAATACTAAATGTCAGATTAATGTAATCCTTAAGTCCGTTTATGCTACGGTTTTTTACATAGACCGAGAGTACATCCTGCTGATAATCCGTCAGGCTGTCCATCCTCTTGGCAAAAAAATTGACCTCATCCATGTTTACCTGCAGTCCTTCCAGTTCCACGAGAGGATTCCTGTCATTCCATACAGCACTCAGGGTACAATATGGAACAGTATCATTGATCCCCATCTCCCTCATCACCCTGCTTAATTCATCATCCTGCATTGGCAGGTTCAAATCCCTATGCTGTTTTCCATTGGATACTCTAATCTTCATCTGATACCTCCTGTCCTAAAATGTTCATGCCGCATTGTTCTATTACAAACGCACTCAAGATCAGCCGTAGTATTTCATTCGGGATCAGTTCCCTGTCTGCCAATTCAGAGAGACGGATATGCTTGGTTCCGTTATAGACATCTTTGGCTGCATGGAACAGAATGTACTGTTCCAGATTAACGCCTCCCAGCCTTACGCGGTCAAAATAGATTCCATTATCCTGCACATTTTCATGCACCCTCTGCCACAATGCCTGATCCGCAGACAAAAGAAAAAGCGCGGCAGCATAGCATGATGATACATGGCTGTTTCCACGCTTTATGGCAAGCACATCATTAAATCTTTTTCTGTGATCTCTGTTTCGGAAGATCTGCTCCCCTATTTCCTTATCAAAGATTTCTTCTACTCTTTTCTTTAGCTGACTCATCTGCATTCGACTGATGATACAGTCAACGATTTCTGCATAGTTTCCTCTACTCCTCCAATCGATACTGCCTACAATATAAATTCCCTGCCCCCTCGGTTTGTAGCCGGGAGGCTGCTGCATCTGGCGTTCCAATGCACACAGGTCGTGGCTGTTACAAAATAATCCTGACACTTTTCTTCCTCCTTTATGAAATAAAAAAGGGCGGCACTTATCTTTTTTCTAAAATAAGTACCGCCTCACATGATAAGCTGCATTCACTGCACCTCTTTTTTAGCACTTTCAGTTCATGACACATTCATCTGACATGATTCTACAGGCTTGTCTTCTTCTGCTGACAACATCTGGCCGATGTCTGTCCTTATAAATTCATCCAGCCTCATGGGATATCCCAAGTAATTCAAGTCATCCGCTAAATAGTGGCTGCCGTTCTCTAACGGAATCTTTTCTTTCGTAATGATTGATCCCCAATGATTTACTAAAATAAACGGTTTGATCTCACAGGCAATCCCCCGGCACAAATCATCATGCCTGATATCATAACAGAACAATCCTTTCGGTACACTGTCATTACTAACTCTGGAATTAGTAAATATAGCAGGTATATCATCCACCATGATCAATTCGAATGTTACTTCGTTTGCATTTACCATTTATGTTTCTCCTCCCTTTTACATTTTCATTTCCATCCTGTTAAGAGCAATTTGATGCTGGTGCCCGTCGTTCTCGAAAGCTTATTTCATTATTCATCCTTTCCGGCTATTGATAGTTATTACACTTCCCAAAATACTTCACCATCACCAACAGCCCTTTGATCACTTCCTCTCCCGTTTTTGTTCCAAATCACCCCAAAACCTGNTNTNACNCCTANGCATCTNNAANAATGGNCNANNAAATTGGGCAAAAACNGGTCATTNTTCANCCCAANTNTTGCCCTCAAACCACANCANCTTGTGNTNTAGACCNNC
>WFLX010389708.1_pt1 | contig 23584 bp, 19 predicted proteins | sample 4967041 | NCBI WGS metagenome assembly WFLX01 (sample SAMN12857096, study PRJNA449069) | gut metagenome | isolation source: stool from male and female vole | host: Microtus ochrogaster | place: USA:Florida | collected 2017
GTGCAAATTCATATATTTCTTCCGGAGCATTTTCGCGCTGACAATGGCAATCATCCTCCCAATCGCATTCTTCATCATGGTGATGACCCGCTCCGCAATGACATTTCTTTTCAGAGCCGGGCACCAAATCGAGAAACTCGACATAAATTTTCGGGAGCAAATTGAGAATTTTTACCATAAATTCATTTCGCTCCATCTCTGAGGCATTCTCTACAGTTATGCAATATTCAGATGCCAGCGCTGTTATTCCTAACAGGCGTCTGCGAAGTTCGTTATCTTTCATTTATTTGTAAATTTTATTTTTGATAATATATTCGGCAACCGCATCTCCTACAGCTCCCTTTAATCTTTCCATATCTCCCGCTTTGCAATATTCCCTTATTTCAGTTGAGGAATATGGGAATAGTGCCGGATCCGGCAGAATATGGTTTCTTGAGGATTCAATTGCTCCACTTCGTAAAACAATTTCTGAAAAGAGTTTGCTTAAATGGTTTTTATCCGCAGTGTCCCGAGGGTAGATTATTACTCCATAATTCTCCAAAATTTCCTTACCGTTTTTCCACTTGTCGAAAATTTCAAGATTATCTCCTCCGATTATCCAGCGAAAGCCTTTATCCGGGAATGTTCTTGACAATGCTTCCAACGTATGGAAAGTATAAGAAGGTAGCGGTAAAGTTGTTTCGAAATCTGAAACCTTGATTTTATTTTTGATCTCATCCGGCATGTATTTAAGCGCTAACTCAGCCATTTCCAATCGCGCCTTTATCGGAGCAATCTCTTTTCCTGTCTTTAAAGGATTTTCCGGGCTAACCATTAAATAGACTTCATCAACAATTNNGGATTTTAANGCTGCTACTGCCACGCCAATATGCCCTTTATGAATGGGATTGAAACTACCGCCANAAATACCTATTTCTTTTTTATTCATTGATAAAGGTAGGTTATTCGTAGATTGAAGTCTTAAGATGAATTTATCTGATAAAATTTCGGATTAGTTGAGCCACATCCTCCGAAGCCTTTTCAATATCATCATTCACTACCCTATGATCAAACTTATCGGAGAAACTCATTTCATACTCAGCCTTAGCCAATCTCTTGCAAATGGTAGCCTCATCGTCGGTGGCCCGTCCGCGAAGTCTTTTTTCAAGTTCTTCCATATTCGGAGGCAGTATGAATATCGACATTGCCTCATCTCCGAAAAATCGCTTCACGTTGATTCCCCCTTTTACATCTATATCCATTATCAGATTTCTTCCCGAGGAGGTAATTCGCTCCACTTCGCTCTTTAGTGTGCCATAGCAGGTGCCTGGATAGACCTCCTCCCATTCCACAAATTCACCTGCCGCAATCTTTTTCCGGAACTCGTCATTTGAAATGAAATAATATTCTTTACCATCTTTCTCTTCCCCTCTCGGAGCGCGACTTGTTGCGGAAATTGAGAATCCCAGTTTCAAATCAGGATGATTGATTATGTTTGAGATAATCGTTGATTTGCCGGTGCCGGAAGGAGCGGATAGAATTATGATTTTTCCTTTCATCTTTAACGGTATTGTGGAGTTATTTCTGAGTAAGATTATAATACATTTAAAACTTGCTCCTTTATTTGCTCAAGTTCATCTTTCATCTTCACCACGATTTTCTGCATATCGGCATTATTACTCTTTGAACCGAGAGTATTGATTTCTCTACCCATTTCTTGAGAAATAAAACCGAGTTTTTTCCCTTGTCCGGATTCTGCTCTCTCTCCGTCGGGCGCTCCCATTGTCTCCATAAAATAATCCAAATGAGAAGACAGCCTTAATTTCTCTTCATTTACATCAAGTTTCTCAATATAAAATATGAGTTCCTGTTCAAGACGTCCTTTGTCATAATCCACATTATGAAGAGAACTCAATTGCTCTTCAAGTCTGACACGTATTTTTTCCACTCTATCTTTCTCAAAAGGCTCAATGGCAGAAAGCAATTTTCTTATGTTGGAAATTTTATTACAGAAAAAATCATAAAGTTTTCTCCCCTCCTGCACCCTGAACTCAGTCAAAGCTTCCGCTGCTTTTATTGTTGCATCCAAAAGGGCAGACTTGTCATCATCAGCTATCTCTTCAATCTTGGTTTGTAGAGAGTCCGGAAGTCTCAAAAGCGTGGAATACCAATCTGCAGGAGCATCGATAGCCAGTTCCCTCATCATTTCTTCAATTTGACTCTTATAATTACGCAAAACCGGGATATTTATTGCTGACGGCGCATTTTCCGTAATATTCTCAACATTGACGCTCATTTCCACCTTGCCTCGCTCAATTAAAGGAGATATTGCATTGCGGGCTTCAATCTCAATTTCACGAAAATAAGCCGGGATACGGATAAATAAGTCAAGTTGTTTGGAATTCAACGATTTGATTTCCACTGAGATTTTTCTCGAACCGGAAGAGGCTGTAGCTCTTCCAAAACCGGTCATTGATAATAACATTGTCTAAACTGATTTTCTGAACTTTCCTGAAATTTCTACCATCCTCTATTACGCAAATTTAATGATTTTTCTTTCAGAGTGCAAAAATTTCATGTTTTTCGAGCAATTTTTATTATTTTTGTGTTTGTAAGTATATATAGATTTTGAATAATTAAAATAATAGAATAATCCCAAGAGACAATTTTTAATATTTTCATATAAAATTTATGGACAACGATGCTTTATTGAAAACCTGTATTGAGAGAGCCGAGAAATGGCTTGGTCCTCAATATGATGAAGAGACTCGCGCAGCAGTGAAAGCTCTGCTTGACAATCCCGACAAATCTGAACTTATTGATGCCTTTTATAAGGATTTGGAATTTGGCACAGGCGGTCTTCGCGGCATAATGGGAGCCGGCACCAACAGAATGAATATTTACACTGTGGGCGCTGCTACACAAGGACTCGCAAATTATCTCAATGATTGTTTCAAAGACCTTCCTCAAATCAGTGTGGTTGTCGGTCACGATGTCAGAAACAATTCAAGGAAATTTGCCGAAATGGTTGCGGATATTTTCTCAGCCAATGGAATCAAGGTTTATCTTTTCGACGGTTGCCGTCCTACTCCGGAAGTTTCTTACGCAATCCGTCGCCTCGGATGCCAAAGCGGAGTTAACATTACCGCTTCTCACAATCCGAAAGAATATAACGGCTATAAAGCCTATTGGAGCGATGGTGCCCAGATGATTGCACCCCACGACGTCGAGACAATCGCATACGTAAATGCCATCACGTCAGTAGACCAAATCAAATTCACTCCCGACAAAGATTTGATTCAAATTATCGGTAAAGATGTAGACGAACCCTATCTAAATGATATTCACGGTCTGTCCTTATCTCCTGAGGCTTGCAAGAAACACGCCGATATGAAAATCGTATATACTCCGATTCATGGCGTCGGCTCCTCTTTGATGTATGATTCCCTGAAGATGTGGGGTTTCAACAATATCATCCACGTTCCGGAACAAGATATACAGGATGGTAATTTCCCGACAGTCGTATCTCCCAATCCGGAAAATGCAGAAGCAATGACTTTGGCTATCAATAAAGCGAAGGAGACCGGCGCAAGCCTTGTGCTCGCTTCAGACCCGGATGCTGACAGAATCGGATTGGTAGTAAGGGATAAGAAAGGGAACTATCAGCTTGTCAACGGTAATCAAATCGTAATGATATTCCTTTATTACCTTATCACACGCAACGTAGAATTAGGCAAAATCACAGGTAATGAATATTGCGTTAAGACTATCGTAACCACCGAGACAATCAAACGCATTGCCGATGCAAATAACGTTAAATGCTATGATTGCTACACAGGATTCAAATGGATTGCCGATGTGATGAGAAATCTCGAAGGGGAAGCGCGTTATCTCGGTGGCGGCGAAGAGAGCTATGGGTTCTTGGCTGAAACTTTCTGTCGCGACAAAGATTCCGTTTCCGCTATTTCCATGATGTGCGAAATAGCTGCCTGGGCTGCAGAAAAAGGATTGGATATCTATGAACTCCTGATTAATATTTATGCAGAATACGGCTTCTCGCGCGAACGCGGCGTAAGCGTAGTGCGACCCGGGAAATCAGGCGCTGATGAAATCGTGGCAATGATGAAGAATTTCCGTGAGAATCCGCCGAAAGAACTTGCAGGTTCACCCGTAGTGACCATTAAGGATTATGCTGATTTGAACTGCAAGAATCTGAAGACCGGTGAAATTGAAAAATTGAATTTCCCGACCACAANCAACGTGCTNCAATTCTTCACAGAGGCAGGCGACAAGGTTTCAATCCGTCCTTCAGGCACCGAACCAAAGATCAAATTCTATGTCGAAGTGNGGGAAGATATGGCTTCNAANGNGGATTATGAAGCNACTGTTGTAAAGGCGGACAAANACANCGATNAAGTGCTTGCAGANCTTGGAGTTAAATAATATTTTAAGAATTAGAGATTAGAATTATTATGGGCGCGGTCATCCGCGCCCAACTCATTTCCGAGCATGGGAATTAACGATGATAATTATAGGAATGCGGTCAGATTTGCGCCTTCACCTTCGGGGCGTATGCACCTGGGAAACGTTTTCACAGCCCTCATCACCTGGCTTGATGGTTCAAGTCGCGGAGTCCGTAGAATTCTTCGCATTGAAGACCTTGACCCTCAACGCTCCAGAATAGAATATGCCCGTATTATAGAGGATGACCTTGACTGGCTCCATCTCAATTTTGAGGAAGGAGGTCTATCAGATGTCGGAGATACCGGACCCTACTCCCAGAGCAAACGCACTAATCACTATTTGGAAGCATTAAAAACGCTATGGAGACAAGGACTTATTTATCCTTGCAAATGCACGCGCGCTGATTTATCCGCCACTCAAGCTCCTCATGCTTCTGACGGCAGACTTATTTATCCCGGCACTTGCCGACCCGACATTATTCCATACAATCAATTTACTTTTCCTCAACTTACCTCTCAGCACCGGAACCTTAGGTTATACATACCGGATGTTGAAATCAGTTTTAACGATATCCTCTTCGGAGAGCAAAATTATAATATCCGGCAGGAATTCGGAGATATGGTGATGAGACGCAGCGATGGCGCCTGGGCATATCAAATAGCAGTTGTGGTTGATGATGCTTTGATGGGAATTGACCGGGTTATAAGAGGGCATGACTTATTGAGCTCCTCTGCCCCTCAAATACATATTCATATTTTTTTAGGTTATTCCGCGCCTGAATTCATGCATCTCCCTTTAATTTGCAATATGGAAGGAAAACGCCTTTCAAAAAGGGATGGAGATTTAAATATGGAGTCGCTCAGAAAAAAATATCCTGCTGATGCTATTATCGGATATCTGGCATATTTGGCAGGCTTTTTGGAAAAACCGGAACCTATACTCCCTATGGTATTAATTAATTTATACGATCCGTGCAAAATTCCCCGAAAACCATCCTTAATTATAGGAAACAAGTTGGAAAATTAATTATCTCAATGATGAACAAAATCGGGATTAAATGCTTTATACTATTGAAAAACATTTAACAAAACTTTATTATGAATACCGAAAAATATTTAATCGCTTATTTTGCACAAAAGGGTAATGAAGAAACATCAAATTCTGCAAAACTTGCAAAGCAAGCCGAAGCTCTTTTGAAAGAGAAAGGGGTTGAATTTGAGACGTTTGTAATTACTCCTACAGAAGAATATCCTTCTGACCCCAAACTTTTTGANNTTGCNANAAAGGNAGNGAAAGACCTCAAGTCGCGCCCTGAACTCACGGCTAAATATGGAGGAATGAAATATGTAAAGGATATTTTGTTGATTGCCCCGAATTGGTGGGATAGTGTTCCTACACCGGTTTTGACTTTCTTCGACAGTTATGACTTTACAGGCAAGAGAGTGGTGCCCGTTATTTCCACTAAGGAACCTGCCGGAAAAGTTCGCGAGGAGATTCGTCATTTCCTCCCCAACACATGGGTGCTTGACGGTGTGGACGTTGCAGAAGAGAACACTGAGGATGCCTCAAAGGAATTGGCTGAGGCGGTAGCTCAACTCTTCCAACCCTCTACCTCCAAACATTAAGATTTAGTATAAGGAATAATATTTTGAATGCGGATGACTGGCAAGGTCATCCGCATTTTTATGTTCGGAGGTTTTTGTGATTGATTAAATAACCATTAAACATTATCTTTTTTCGTTCTCCGAGGAAGCCATGTGGGCATATAATAGACAATTATTAATTCTTTACGTGTACACTTCCGTAATTGTCCTCTAATTTCTTTCCCCTTTTACTGCTTAACACCTTTTTTTTGTTGCATAACCGGATTTTAATAATTAATTTTACCCATTGCAATTGATTTAGACACTTGCTAAAAAGTTATTAATAAGCATTACGTTTAAAAATATATTTTATGAATTTTAAATCTACTTTATTTACAGGATTGCTCCTTTCAGCAGGTTTAGCCTGTTATGCTCAATTACCGAAGGAATATTCACTTTCAGTTCCGCCGGAACAAGTTGTATATCTAAACGACACACAGAATGGGGAATGGGGAATGGGTATAGTGATATGGACCGTGCACGTTGATGGAGTAAATATCAACCGTGAGAGTAACCAAGTTGTGTCTTTATATCGCGACGGAGAACTTATCCGCACACTCTCTCCTGCCTCAGAAACTGAAATTACAATAACATCAGTTATGGGAGGCAGCGATGTTGACGATGACGACAACGGAGGAAATGGTTCGGGGGATTTGATTGACCCGACAATCAACAACAAAGTGCAATTCAACTTCGCGCGTGAAAATGAAGACCCCAATAAAGAGAATGTTCCTGACCCTGATTTCCTGATTTCAGGCACATATCATATAGTCGTGCCCGCAGGAATTTTTATTGTCCCGGGTGAGGATGATGATTATATCAATCTTCCCGCTGCCGAGTATACATACGAATATAAAAATGAAGTAATATCGGAATTCCCCTTCGTCCTCACGCCCGTTGCTGAATCGGTAGTGTCCGACCTTAAGACAATTTCCGTTGCTTTTCCGGATGCTAAAAACTCTTCAACTCTCGACTATGAATCAAATGGAGGGGCAACTCTTATGTATGTCCCCAATGGCGATATTGAAGCTGTCGCAGAGAAAATTCCCGGAGGTACATATCCTGACGTAGATCGCAAAACCAAATCTTTTATCTATAAATACGGTAAAGACACAATCGAATGGGCAGACGGCACTTACACTTTCACCATCAAGCCGAATTACCTGACCATAGATAATGTGATGTATTCAGAACCTATCACAGTAGTCTATTATATTGGCAAAGTTGATACTGCTGTCAAAGTTATTGAAGGTCTGCAGGCTGAAGAATATTACACTGTCTGCAATCTCAACGGCATCACAGTTGCATCCGGAAATGCCAACATTTTGAATGGCCTTCCAGCCGGTCTATATATTATCAACGGCAAAAAGGTCTGCGTAAAATAATCGACAGAATTTTAATCAATAATTTTACCAACAATTAGAATCAATTTTAATTTTTGNTAAAANTATGAGTAAAATCACATGGAAAGNAGGCACGATGGTTTATCCTGCGCCTGCCGCCATCATCACATGTGGAGATTCCCCACAANATTGNAATATGNTGACTGTGGCATGGACGNGGACAATTTGCACAAATCCCGCCATGCNTTACATCAGCGNNCGTCCGGAAAGATATTNNTATCNCCTGCTNGNTAAAAATATGGAATTTACAATGAATCTCACCACNNCTTTTATGGCTCGTGNCACANATTGGGTCGGTGTGCGTTCAGGCAAAGATTATGACAAATGGAAAGAGACCGGGCTGACTCCCGAACCCGGGGAAATGGTTAAATCTCCTTCCATCAAGGAATCACCTTTATCTATCGAATGTAGAATTAAAGAGATTATCCGACTTGGCAGCCACGACATGATGCTGGCGGAAGTGCTCTGCTTACGCGCCGATGAACGATATATTGATTCTTCTACCGGAGCCTTCTCTCTCAAAGATGCCGGACTGATAGCATACGCACACGGCGGTTATTATGCTCTCGGAGAGCTCCTCGGCACCTTTGGATTTTCAGTACGTAAAAAACCGTAATCAATTCAACATGAAAACCGGAATCACTACTAATCAACACGATAAAATTTCCAAACAGAAATCCAAATCCGATAAAATAGTCAAATTGCTTTGGGGTTCTTTTCTCGGGTTCGGCTTATTGATAGCCATTCTTCTTCTGCTCATTTATAATGGCGTGATCGGCTATATGCCTCCCATTGAAGAATTGGAAGACCCCCACGATAAATTGGCTTCAGTAGTGTATGCTTCTGATGGCACCACGGAATTAGGGCGATATTTCTATGGCGCCGGAAACAGAGTCTATAATGATTATGATTCCGTATCACCTCATGTGATTGATGCATTGATTGCCACTGAGGATGCAAGATTCATGAATCATAGCGGTATTGACTTCATGGCACTTGGCAGAACAATGGTGAAAACTCTCTTGCTCAGACACAAATCCAGCGGAGGCGGGTCGACCATAACACAACAATTGGCGAAACAATTATATTCTCAACCATCCACCAATCTCTTCAAACGTGCGCTTCAAAAGCCTATTGAATGGATGATTGCCATCAAACTTGAGCGTTTCTATACAAAGGATGAGATTATCAATATGTATCTTAATCGCTTTGACTTCCTCAATAATGCTGTCGGCATCAAAACTGCCGCAAATGTGTATTTCGGGAAAGAACCGGGGCAATTGACTGTGCCGGAGGCTGCTATGCTTGTAGGAATGTTGAAAAATCCTTCTTACTACAATCCTTTACGACATCCTGAACGCACCCTTGGACGAAGNAATACGGTAATTGACCAAATGGTGAAAGCAGGATACCTGACTCCCGAAGAAGCACGTTCCTATCAGGAGATGCCACTCGGATTAGATTATCATAAAGTCGACCACCGCGAAGGTGGAGCCCCTTATCTAAGAGAAGAAATCAGGAAAATGATGACTGCTAAAAAGCCGGAGCGTCCCTATCGCAGCAATTATTCCTCCGAAGTGGCGTATAACATCGCTTACGGTAACTATACCACTGATTCCACCTTATGGGAGGATAATCCCCTTTACGGATGGATAATTAAAAATCCAAAGCCTGACGGGTCATATTATAATCTCTATACCGACGGATTGAAAATCTATTCCACAATAGATGTCAGAATGCAACAATACGCAGAAGAGGCAGTCAATCAACATCTCGGAGGGTATCTCCAACCTGCCTTCAATGCTGAGAAAAGAGGTTCTGCTCTGGGTCCGTATTCGTCAAATACTGCTGAAATTTCCACTGCTGCCGCCAAAAATCTTATCAAACAGGCAATAAAACAAACGGAAAGATATCGCGTGATGAAAGCAAATGGAGCAAGCGATGCAGAAATTGACAGAGCTTTCAATGAAAAGTTCACAATGGACATTTTTGCCTACGTTAAAGAGAACGGCAAAATTGTGCCCGGCTCCAAGACTGTAGAGATGTCGCCTTATGATTCTCTCCTTTATATGAAGTCTATTCTGCGCACAGGCTTAATGTCAATGGATCCCGTGACCGGTTATGTCAAGGCATACGTAGGCGGTCCTGACTTTTCATATTTTNAANATGACAATGGTGAGCNGGGGNAAAAGACAGGTAGGNTCTACAGCAAAACCATATCTGTATGCTCTTGCTTTTGAACAGGATTATGACCCTTGCGACACCTTCCTGAACGCACAGCCTAATCTCGGAGGATGGAAGCCGCGCAACTCCGGCTCAAGCCGCATCGGAGAAATGGTGGACCTGNGGTGGGCGTTGACCACTTCAAANNACTGNATTTCCGCACGAGTAATAGATGCACTGAAAGTTCCGAATTTTGTCAACAAACTTCGCCTTTACNGCATTTCCGGATTTCTTACTCCAAACGCCACACTCGCTCTCGGCTCTTTCGATGCATCAGTAAAAGAGATGGTGGGTGGATATTCCACTTTTGCAAATAAAGGTATTCGCGTAGACCCTGTCTACGTCACCCGTATCGAAGATAATCAGGGAAATGTCATATATTCTCCTACTGCTCATCGCACTGAGGCGCTGTCGGAAAACGCAACCTACAAAATTATCTCCGTCCTGTTTGACGTAGTGGATAAAGGCACCGGTCGGGGACTAAGAGGAAGTTATGGCATAAATGCACAGATGGGCGGAAAGACCGGTACGACAAACTATAATTCGGATGCATGGTTTATGGGCTTCACTCCCGACCTGGTCACCGGCGTCTGGGTTGGTGGAGAGGATCGCTACATTCATTTCAATTCTATGGCATACGGACAAGGAGCCAAAGCAGCTCTCCCCATTTATGGATTATATATGAAAAAAGTATATTCCGACCCGAAACTCCCCTATTCTCAAGATGCAAAATTCCAATTCCCTGATAATTTCACACCATGTGATGGCAACGATTGGAATTTCTCATCCGCATCCGGAGCTGAAGAAATAGAGGCAGTGGATGGGNTCTTTGACTAAGANTATGAATTGTTNAATTCAAACANTTTTTGATAANTTTTAAATGTTTATTTTTCAATTCAGAAAAATTGTTTAATTTAGCGGTCATGATATTTATTTATCGCCTATTAACTATAAAAATACTTTTTTACTTACGCATCAAATAAATAATTTATATATCTAATCTAATTTAACNATGGNAAAAGTACTGAAAANTNGNNATCTCACCCTTCGCGACGGTCAGCAATCATTGTTTGCAACTCGTATGAAGCAGGAGAATGTAGATGCACTTCTCCCCCTTTATCGTGATGCACATTTTTACATNATGGANGTGTGGGGCGGTGNAGTACCCGNNTCTGTAATGAGATATCTNGGCGAATCCCCTTGGGAGCGCTTGCGTGCTTGCTCTAAAGAGATGAAAGGCATTTCTCTTCTTTCTNCCCTTTCACGCGGTCGCAACCTCTTTGGTTACGTCCCATATCCTGAATATGTGCTTGAAGGATTCTATAAAGAGGCAATCAAGAACGGCTTGAATGTGATGCGAATTTTCGATGCTCTCAATGATATTGACAACATCAAGGGTTCAATCCGCATGATTAATGAGTTGGGTGGCATTGCCGATGCAGCGGTTTGCTACACAGTTGACCCGAAAGAGGAAGCTCCTGCTCCCGTAAAGAAAAAAGGTTTCTTTGCCCGCTTGTTTGGCGGAGCTGAGCCGGCTCCCGCTGTTCCGGAAAAGATATTCACAGATGAATATTTCGTGGAAAAGGCAAAAGAGATGGAGCGTTTGGGCGCAAAGATGATTACCCTAAAAGATATGGCAGGACTCGTAAACCCGGCTCGTATCTTCTCTCTCATGCCCAAATTGAAACAGGCGGTTAAAGTTCCCGTTGACTTCCATACTCATTGCACACCCGGATATGGTCTTGCTTCAGTATTGACAGCCATAATTAAAGGTGTCGATATTGTGGACACAAACATCTGGTGGTTTGGAGGAGGTTCGGCAGCACCCGCTATTGAACTCGTATGGATTTTCTGTCAGAAACTCGGCATCACTGTCGATGTCAATATGGAGGCTGTTGCAAAAATTCGCGAGAAACTCAAAGATGCACGTAAGGCATTGGCAGCATTTGACCTCAACAAAGACAAATGGCCAAATGACTTTGACGAATATTACAAAAACATGCCTGCTGAAATTGATGCAGAATTTGATAAAGCCATCAAAGCCGCTTCTGAGAATAGAGAAGAAGACCTCTTGGCAGCCTGCCATAAGATTGAAGAATATTTCGGCTTCCCGAAACCGAATGAGCTCGTTAAGAATGCGGAGGTTCCCGGTGGTATGTACTCGAACATGGTGGCTAATCTCCGCCAGTTGAATGCAGAAGACGTGCTTAATGAAGCAATGGCTCTTATCCCGAAGGTGCGCAGAGACGCGGGATTGGTACCCCTCGTAACTCCGACTTCTCAGATTGTCGGTTCTCAAGCAGTGGCTTTGGCTCTCGACCGCCGCAAAGGAGCAGCCGATTATACCAACAAGAATAACCAGTTTGTTGCTCTTGTGAAAGGGGAATACGGCAAAACTCCTGTCCCTGTTGATCCCAATTTCCGTCAGCAAATCACAGGATCTCCGGTTGAAACACCCTACAACGTGGATTCTTATCGCAAGCCGGCTAATCCTGAACTCCCGGAATTCGGTGGCGTTAAACTTGCTCAAAACGATGAAGAATATCTTCTTCTTGAACTCCTCCCGGCTGTGGCTACCGGCTTCTTGAAAAACAAGCGTAAAGCAGAATATGAGGCTGCAAAAGCTGCTGCTCCGGCTCCCGAGAAAAAAGAGGAAGCAAAAGCAGAAGAACCTAAAGAGGCAATCTCCGGACCAACATTGAAAGNNCNGATGGNCGGNACAATCATTGAAATTCTCGTTAAACCGGGAGATGTNGTTAAGCAAGGTCAAAATGTTCTCGTTTATGAAGCCATGAAGATGGAAAATGACTTGGCAAGCGATATGGAAGGTACTGTTAAACGTATCTTGGTAGGCGAAAATGATGTAGTCGGCACCGACCAGCCGCTTATCGAATTCGAATCCTAAATCATATTAGTGATACTGCATAAAGCCCGATTCTTTTCATGAAGAGTCGGGCTTAATGTTAAATGCTGACATAAAACATCGGATAACAATAAAAAATCAGTCGCTCCAAAAAATGGAAGCGACTGATTTTTTATTGTCTCGGCAAGAATCTTATTTCTTGGAACGATTACCGTAACGGCTGCGGAATTTGTCGACACGTCCTGCAGTGTCAACGAGTTTCTGCTTACCGGTGAAGAACGGGTGAGATGAACTTGTGATTTCAAGTTTTACCAAAGGATATTCTTTGCCGTCAATTTCAATTGTTTCCCTTGAAGCAACGGTGGAACGTGTGATAAAGATTTCGTCGTTTGACATATCTTTGAACACCACTTCACGATAGTTTGAGGGATGAAGATCTTTTTTCATTTTTAATTTACTGCAGTTAAAATTTGTTATACTCTATTTCGCAGCAGGTCGCGATCCCGCTACAATTGGCTTGCAAATTTAATACTTTTTTTCCATTCCACAAAATATTTCTCTCCCCTCGCCTGAAATTTACGCCATGAATGCCAAGATAATCACCTGTGCCACTATCACGCGCATAAACATCGTCAGAGGATATACTGTGGAATATGCCACTGCCGGTGCATCATTATTACCGACCTTATTGGCGTATGCGAGTGCCGGAGGATCTGTGTAATTGCCGCTAAGCATACCGATTATCTGAAGATAATTCATCTTGTATTTAGCTCTGGCAATAATTCCTACCACCAATAAAGGAATAAATGTTATCAGAAAGCCATATCCTACCCATGTTGCTCCCTGCAAATTAAACACCGTGGATGCAAAATTCTTACCTGCTGCTATTCCCACTGAAGCGAGGAACAAACATATACCTATCTCCCTCAGCAAAAGATTGGCGGAAGAATTTGTATAGGTAACTAAATGAATCTTTGTGCCGAAAGCACTCAAAAGAATCGCTACAATCAAAGGTCCCCCTGCCAAACCTAATTTCATAGGGACTGACATCCCGGGGAACTGAAGAGGAATTGATCCTACCAATATGCCCAAGAAAATTCCGATAAACATCGTTATCAAGNTAGGCTCGTTGAGGCGCTTCATNGAATTGCNCNATTTNGAAGCAACNGAGTTTNTNTCATCAAGTTTGCCGACAACTGTGATGCGGTCGCCCATCTGCAATCTTATATTCGGAGATGCCAATAAATCCACTCCGGCGCGGTTAACCCTTGTTACGTTCAATCCGTATGCCGTGCGCATGTGCAACGAACCCAGTTTCGCTCCATTGTATTCCGTTTTGGTTACGATGATTCGGCGTGATACTATTGGTCCTTTATCCATCTCCCATTTCTTCTCAACTTTCGGACCTATAAATCTATTGAATATTTCTTCATCTTTTATAGAACAGATTATCAATACGAGATCGTCAAGTTGCAATACATTATCCGCATTCGGGATAATTTCATTTTTATCCGGAGTTTCAATGCGTGACACAACAAAATCCGCCGAGATTAAAGTGTGCAATTTTCTAATGGTCAATCCCTCTATCAAATCATTCGTAACTCTGAATGTTACGCGATGCGGAGCCATAAGTGAAGCTTTCTTGTCATCCTCGATCTCATTAATCTCTTTGTCGACATCAATTTTGAATACCTTTCGCAAAATTATCATCGTCAGGATTATACCCACAACACCTAAGGGATAAGCCGCTGCGTAACCCATCGACATCTGCTGACTGATATTATAGGCATCATCATGAATTTGAAGCACTGTCTGCTGAGCTGCACCGAGTCCCGGGGTATTGGTTACGGCTCCGCTCATTATGCCGACCATTTCCTGAATCGTGGTTGACCCTTCGGCACCACCCTGGAAAAAATATATTGCCAACATCACCACAACATTTAAGCCGATACCGGTCATGGCAAGACCATTCATTCTTATGCCACCCTCTTTAAAAGAGGAGAAAAAGCCGGGACCGACCTGCATACCGATGGAGAATATAAACAATATCAAGCCGAATTCTCGCAAGAAATGAAGCGTATCCCCTTGGACTGTATATCCAAAGTGACCCATCAATAAGCCGACAAATAAAACAAAAGTAACACCTAATGACACTCCGAAGATTTTTATCTTTCCCAGATAAATGCCTGCAAAAATCACGAATGAGTAAAGTAGTATCGTGTTGGCAAGCGAGACAGTATTCGGAGTANGNAAATCNATTAGCCAATCCNTTTNGTCTTTANTTTTGAAGATTNTATACCTTATAGNAANCTTGNTTTCNGAANTTTTTTAGACCATAACAAGTCATAACCCCGAAAACGGATTACAAAATTAGTAAAAAAATATTAAATTTGCAGTATGAAAAAGATACGTGCAGCAATTGTGGGCTTCGGCAACATCGGCCGTGCAGCCCTTGAGGCGCTCCTTGAAGCGCCCGATTTTGAAGTAGCGGGCATTGTGCGCCGCAATCCCTCCTTGAAAGACGGTATCCCTGCAGACATTAAGGTGGCAGGCAGTATTTCTGAACTTGATAATGTTGATGTCGCTATCCTTTCCGGTCCGACAAGAAGTATTGAAAAAACAGCTAAAGAAATTTTGGCTCTCGGCATAAACACAGTCGACAGTTTTGATATTCATACCCAAATCCCTCAACTGAGAAAATCTCTCGGCGAGACTGCCAAACAAGGGAACGCAGTGAGCATTATCTCCTCCGGTTGGGATCCGGGCAGCGATTCTGTAGTGAGAACCCTTATGGAAGCAATAGCACCCAAAGGGATCACATACACTAATTTCGGACCCGGTCGCTCTATGGGTCACACCGTCGCAGTCAAAGCGATAGAAGGGGTCAAAGATGCGCTTTCCATGACAATTCCCATTGGCACAGGCATACATCGCCGCATGGTATATGTTGAACTCCTTCCGGGCTACGAATTGGAAAAAGTGGCTGCCGCAATTAAGGCTGACCCCTATTTTGCGTCAGATGAAACTCATGTAATGCAAGTAGACTCTGTTGATGCCCTCAATGATGTGGGTCATGGAGTTAACCTTGTGCGAAAAGGTGTATCAGGTAAAACCCATAATCAACTGCTTGAGTTTGATATGAAAATCAATAATCCTGCTTTGACCGGTCAGGTATTGGTGTGTGTGGCACGCGCATCAATGAGAATGCAACCGGGTTGCTACACCATGATTGAAATCCCTGTGGTTGACCTTCTCCCCGGCGACCGCGATTATTGGGTGGCACATCTCGTGTGATTGAAATTAAGAATATAATTCAGTATGATACTACCCGTATATTTAATTGGACACCCTGTCTTGAGAGAAGAGACAGAAGATATAACTCCGGACTATCCTGACTTGAAAGAATTGATTGCCAATATGTGGGAAACAATGTATAATTCAGACGGCGTTGGTCTGGCGGCACCTCAGATTGGTAAATCTATATCACTGATAGTCATTGATGGAAGTCCACTTGCAGAAGATTTTCCGGAATGTAAGGATTTCAAATTGGTGCTTATAAATCCTGAATTGGAAGTTATTGAGGATGAGCAGCCGGTAAGCCGTCCGGAGGGTTGCCTGTCAATTCCCGGCATCAACGAGAATGTAAAGCGCTTTGAACACGTGAGATTAAAATGGCTTGATGAAAATTTCACTCCCCACGAAGAAGAATTCAAAGGGTTCGCATCAAGAATAATCCAACATGAATTTGACCATCTTTTAGGAGAGGTCTTTACCGATCACATTTCCGGAATCCGTAAACAGATGANACGTTCAAAATTGCAAAATATTGCAANANGGAAAGTTAAATGCAATTATCGCACAAAANNACATAATNGATTATGAGCGACGATAAGAAAATAATATTTTCAATGGTTGGCGTCAGCAAGGTTATTCCTCCTCAGCGCCAAATTCTGAAGAATATATATCTGTCATTTTTCTATGGTGCGAAAATCGGCATCATCGGTTTAAATGGAAGCGGTAAGTCTACACTTCTTAAAATCATCGCCGGCATTGACAAGAGTTACCAGGGGGAAGTTGTATTTTCACCCGGTTATACCGTAGGTTATCTCGAACAGGACCCGAAACTTGACCCTGATAAAACTGTGAAAGAGGTTGTGGAAGAGGGTGTGGCTCCCATTATGCAATTATTGAAAGAGTATGATGAGGTCAACAATGCTTTCGCAGACCCGGAAGTTTTGGAGAATCCTTATAAAATGGAGCAACTGATTAATCGCCAAGCCGCCCTTCAAGATAAACTTGACGCAACTGATGCCTGGAACATTGACAATAAATTGGAAAGAGCAATGGACGCTTTGCGATGTCCGCCCGACGACCAAAAAATTTCAATGCTATCCGGGGGCGAAAGACGTCGTGTCGCCTTATGCAGATTGCTTCTTCAGCAGCCGGATATATTACTTCTTGATGAGCCCACCAACCATCTTGATGCAGAATCAATAGATTGGCTTGAGCAACATCTTCANCAGTATCCCGGCACAGTCATAGCCGTAACCCACGACCGTTATTTTCTCGACCATGTAGCAGGATGGATTCTTGAACTCGACCGGGGTGAAGGGATTCCATGGAAAGGTAATTATTCTTCCTGGCTCGACCAGAAGACTAAGCGAATGGCGATGGAAGAGAAGCAAGCCTCAAAGCGCAGAAAGACTCTTGAACGTGAGCTGGAATGGGTGAGAATGGCACCGAAAGCGCGTCAAGCAAAGGGTAAAGCACGCCTTTCAAGTTATGATAAACTACTCAATGAAGACCAGAAAGCACGCGAGGAGAAACTTGAAATATTTATCCCTAATGGACCGCGATTAGGCAATAAGGTTATTGAAGCTAATAATCTTGCAAAAGCTTTTGGAGAAAAAGTACTGTTTGACAATCTTAATTTTATGCTCCCTCCAAATGGTATAGTTGGAGTTATAGGTCCGAATGGCGCCGGAAAAACAACACTCTTCAAACTCATAATGGGTTTGGAAAAGCAGGATAAAGGCAATTTTGAAGTTGGCGAAACAGTAAAGATTGCATACGTCGACCAGACACATAAAGATTTATCTCCGGAAAAGACGGTATATGAAGTAATATCTCAAGGCGTTGAAACTTTCAGAATGGGCGGAAGAGATATGAACGCCCGCGNCTATTTGTCTAAATTTAATTTCACCGGAGCTNACCAGNANAAAAAGATTGGAATCCTATCCGGAGGAGAACGCAACAGGCTTCATCTTGCAATGGCACTNAAAGAGGAAGGAAATGTATTNCTTCTTGACGAACCGACGAATGATATTGATGTGAACACCCTTCGAGCCCTGGAGGAAGGTTTGGANAATNTNGCCGGTTGCGCAGTGGTGGTCAGTCACGACCGATNGTTTTTAGATCGTATCGCCACCCATATACTCGCCTTCGAAGGAGATTCAAAAGTTACNNTCTACGAAGGTTCTTATAGTGATTACGAAGAATTCCGAAAAAAGCGTGACGGAGTTTTAGACACCCCACACCGTATCCGTTATCGGAAGTTGATGGAATAAGATTGAAAGAGATTCTCATTGTTTTGATGACGAATCTCTTTTTTTATTCTTGATTCTTGATTCTTAATTTTTAATTCTTAATTCTTTCGCTTCCAGCCAACTCGTCAAAATAATTACTGCAGCCATCTTATCAGCCAATCCCTTTTCTCTGCGGGCACTCTTTTTGAGTCCTCCCTCAATCATCGCCATGTGTGCCAATGTCGAAGTGAATCGTTCATCGAAACGCTCAATAGGCATATCCGACATTTCGCGCTTCAATTGTCTGATAAACGGCTCTATATATTTCGAACTCTCTGACGCTTCTCCATGCATGGTCAGTGGCAGACCCACGACTATCACATCCACTTTCTCATCCTTGCAATAAGATTTGATAAAATTCATCAAATCGCAAGTTCTTTGAGTCGGTAAGCCATTGGCGGATATACGCAAAGAGTCCGTCACGGCTATGCCGCAACGTTTCCTGCCATAATCTATTGCCATTACACGTCCCATATCTGCAAAGATAAAAAATAAATCAATACCAGACCTTTCACAAGCTATAAATTATGAAAAAACCTGGAACGTGATACACTTTTTCATTCCTGATTGACCACTATTCCATATTCTTTTTATACAACCCAGGATATAAAAACTTGAGGGTCCGGCATTTTTATGCCAAACCCTCAATTGATTCTTAAAGTTTCTTATTACTTATCAAAATAGCGTTTGTAAAGACCATAAAAACCGCGACCATGACGAGCCTCATCCTTTGCCATTTCATGCACTGTGTCATGAATAGCATCAAGATTCTGAGCCTTAGCATTCTTGGCAATTCTCATTTTGTCTTCATTTGCCCCTGCTTCAGCGTGCATTCTCTTCTCAAGATTGGTCTTGGTGTCCCATACCATCTCACCGAGAAGCTCTGCAAATTTANCTGCATGTTNGGCTTCTTCCCAAGCATACCTCTTNAATGCTTCAGCAATCTCCGNATANNCNTNGCNATCGNCTTGNCGAGACATCGCAAGATACATTCCAACTTCCGTGCATTCACCGACAAAATGATTATTCAAATCTTTTTTCATTTCATCATCCACATCCTTTGCTACGCCGATTTCATGCTCTGTAACAAATTTCAGAAGTTCATCGGAATTCAATTCTTTAAACTTTGATTGAGGTGCACCACATTGAGGGCACTTTTCGGGAGCTACTTCACCTTCTGCTATATATCCGCAGATTGTGCAAATCCATTGTTTTGCCATATCTTTTTATTAATTATTAAATTTAAGCTTTTCATCAAGGGGATTGACTAAACTTATAGCTTATTCCATCCTCTTCTATCACTAAAACAATTATAAATTATAAAAGTTGTCGGATTATCGTTTTTTTCTTAATTTTATTTCAAATTTTCTTATTGTTATATCTTCAAATGTTGAACACGGTTGATTTCCAAAGACTTGCAAAGTCACTTAAAACTTATTTACTTCAAAATAAAATCAATCGATTGCTGCTCGGACTCAGCGGTGGTCCCGACAGCGTTCTGCTCTATCATTTAATCCGCCGGATTTCCGGTGAAATTCCTGAATTCTTCCTGCTCGTTTCACATGTCAATTTTAACTTAAGGGGAGAGGAAAGTATTCGCGACCAAAATTTCGTGAAATCTCTAATTTCTCAATATCCATTGAAGTCAACTGATATATTCACGATAAATTCTTTCAATACTCTTGAATATTGTAAAGAAAATCATTTGTCGGTTGAAATGGGAGCCAGGGAATTGAGATACAATCTTTGGAAAAACCTGATGAAAGAACACCGGCTTGACAGAATCGTAACCGGACATCATGCCGACGACAATATAGAAACATTTTTTATCAATCTTCTTCGTGGCAGCGGCATCAAGGGCTTAAAGGGAATGGAATATGACACCGGACTTATCCTCCGCCCTCTGATCCACTTGAATCGTGGGCAAATCCTCAAACATATTAATGATGTCAAAGCTGACTATATTTTAGATTCCACAAACTTTGAATCTGANTANCAAAGNAATTTTATTAGAAATGAAGTTATCCNTTTATTGAATAAAAAATGGTTCNACNCTCCTGNACGCATTTTAAAAACTATTNCTATTCTTCAGGAGGAAGGGAAAATTATTGATGACTCCCTTTCAACTGTTATTNACACTTACCCCAATTCTTNACCCGTTGAAATTATAAAAAAATATCCGTCACCTTCCACACTTATANACAGATGGATAAATCAATTCGGTGGTNCTCCCTCAATGGCGAAGGAAATTGCTCAAGCCATTAAGGATGATAAACTGAAGGGTCAGCACTGGTTGCCAAATAATTCACAAAACCGACATTTGATTCTGACCCCGACAAAACTTTTTTTTGAAACAGAGGAATCCCTTGACAATTTCCTTTATCAAGAGGAATATATACCGGAAATAACCTCAGAAATAAGAAACCATATTTTGCACTGCCCTCTTGATGAAATTTATTTGCCTGAATCCATACAGAATTATTATTGGCGCACTCCTAAAAAAGGTGATAAAATAAGACTTTTTACAAAGGGGCAATCCGGCAATTCCACTAAGTTTTCAAAATTGGTAAGTGATGTTTTGAAAGAAGCAAAAGTTCCGACAGAAATGCGAAGGAATATTCAGTTGCTCTGACATAAAGCAACAGATAAAATTATATGGATTCCGGGCGTAAGAAGAGCCGGATGCCAACTGATATCAGAAAAAGAGAGCTCCGCTTGGCATATTTTTCGGAAAATATAGAGGTGAATTCGTTTTTATTAAAAGATATATTTTGATTTTATATTTAATTCAATTAATTTTGTAGTGGAAATGGCAAACAGGTCGTTTTCATTCTCTCTAAAATTAAGGCTTTTTTCCCTGCCTTGATATTAATCCCCAAAATTTCATATTATTTCCGGTCGTTAGATATCGCTTAGCGGATATTGTTGCCCCAAAACGAGACTTGGCAACTTATTGGATTCATCTTAGCCGGATCAAATATTATTACTACCGAATATTAAATGCCCGTTGAATCATTCTAAATTGATTGAATACGGAATCTTTCAATCCTTCACATATCGGCAATCCATTTTTTACGCTGATAATTCAATCCAGTGATTAAGGGCATAAACAATAAAAGATTATTTATGTATACTCTTTCAGAGCTTTATGAGATGGAGCCCGCAAATGTGCAGGAGATTGCCTCTACAATGGGCATGAAAAATCCATCTTCAAATTCACTTGAAGAAACTATTTATTACATTCTCGATCATCAGGCCATTCAAAATGCCAAAGCAGAGGCTTCAAAAGAATCAAGCCATGCAGCTGAGAAAAAGGAAAGAAAACCTCGCAGAAAAACCGTAAAAAAAGAACCGGAAGAAAGTGCAACTACGGAAACTTCTTCCGCAGTTGAAGAGCCGGCTCCGGTTGAGACACCCAAAAAGCGTACAAGACGCACTAAGGCTCAAATCGAAGCAGACAAAGAAGCTCTCAAAAATTCTGCAGATTCTGCCGCTTCAAAACCAGCCGACGGTGTTCTCCCTTTAGAGGGAGTGCCTGTAGTTACTCCAAAGAAGAGAACCCGCCGCACAAAAGCACAGATCGAAGCTGACAAAAAAGCAAAGGCATCAGCAGAAACTGCTGAAAACACTCCCGCTCCGGAAGAAGGCAAAGAATCAAATTCAGGAATAGAGCTGAACGAGAATTTACATATCAATCAGCAACCTGTTGATTCTCCGGAAAATGCGGAGCCTTCCGTTGCAGACCAGGAGCAAGTGCAACAAAACCAAGCCGGCGAAGGCAAAAATAGAAATACGAATGAAGCCGTCAGAGGTAGCGGTCTGAAAGTCTTCACCCCACGCAACAGTCAAGGTAATCCTAATTCGAATAAAACTAACGGACTTGATTCTTTCTTCTCAACAGCCAAAGGAAAGACGTTTAAACCCCGCTCTCAAAAAGAGATTGAAGAAGCAGCAACAATCGAAGCTACAAAACCTTTAATAATTGCCGAACCGGGAGCTAATACGCAAGTACCAAAAATTGTAAGAGATGCAACAAATAATCAAATCGCGCCTCAAGGGAATCCTCAACGGCTTTCAAAAAAGCAACGGATGCAGCAGCGCGCTCAACTCCAGCAACAAAAACGTCAACAAGAATTTTATGACTTTGAAGGCATATTCAATTGCTTCGGAGTGCTGGAAATAATGCCGGAAGGATTCGGGTTCTTACGCTCAAGTGATTATAACTACCTTGCGTCTCCCGATGATGTCTACGTGCCTCAGAACATAATTAAGGAATTCGGACTGAAGACGGGCGATGTTGTGGAGGCTTCCATTCGTCCTCCGCGTGAGGGAGAAAAATATTTCCCGTTGTGTAAGGTTATTACAATCAACGGTCTATCTCCCGAAAATATTCGCGACCGCGTACCTTTTGAACACCTTGTACCTCTCTTCCCCGATGAAAAATTTGATTTGACTCATGGCAGAAGCAACAATATCTCGACTCGCGTTGTGGATATGTTCGCCCCTATCGGCAAAGGACAACGCGCTCTGATAGTTGCACCTCCGAAAACCGGTAAGACTATCCTCCTCAAAGATATAGCAAATGCAATCTCAGAGAATCATCCTGACACATATATTATTATGCTCCTCATTGATGAGCGCCCTGAAGAGGTAACGGATATGGCTCGAAGCGTAAACGCTGAGGTTATAGCATCCACATTTGACGAACCGGCGGAACGCCACGTAAAAATTGCCGGAATAGTGCTTGAAAAAGCAAAAAGATTAGTGGAGTGCGGTCATGATGTGGTGATTATGCTTGACTCTATTACTCGATTGGCAAGAGCATATAATACGGTCTCCCCTGCCTCCGGCAAAATCCTTTCTGGTGGCGTGGATGCCAATGCACTTCAGAAACCCAAACGTTTCTTCGGAGCGGCGAGAAACATTGAAAACGGAGGATCACTTACAATCATCGCAACAGCTCTTACCGAGACATCTTCAAAGATGGATGAAGTGATCTTTGAAGAGTTCAAAGGAACAGGTAATATGGAACTTCAATTGGATAGAAAACTTTCAAATAAACGAATCTTCCCGGCTGTTGATATTATTGCATCTTCCACTCGTCGCGACGACCTCCTGCAGAGCAATGAAACACTCAACAGGATGTGGATACTTCGCAATTATCTCGCCGACATGAACTCTTTAGAGGCGATGGAATTCATGAAAAAGCGCATGGAGATGACGCGCACGAATGAGGAACTTCTTGTTACTATGGACAAGTAACATCACAAATCACTATCTCAAAATATTCAAATATTAATAATAAATATGGCGGAATCTTTCCAAATTCCGCCATATTTTTATAGCCATGTAATAAGTGCTGAGGATGAGACCGAAGGGAGCATACTTCGTATGTGTACAAGGTAGAATTCCGATAGTAACGAA
>WFLX010019316.1_pt1 | contig 23575 bp, 16 predicted proteins | sample 4967041 | NCBI WGS metagenome assembly WFLX01 (sample SAMN12857096, study PRJNA449069) | gut metagenome | isolation source: stool from male and female vole | host: Microtus ochrogaster | place: USA:Florida | collected 2017
TACAGGTCTTAACCGAATGTTTCCTCCATCGAGCGCAGCTTGCTTGATGGGGGATCCTTTTTTGCGCGCTTCTCTGGAAAAGGTGACGATGAGGATTGCATTTTTGGCGCTGAGGGCAATGAGTAGGATCAGACCGATCTGGGTATATACGCTGATGGGCAGTTTCCAAAGTATGCAGCCGATCACGATGCCCATGATGGCCAGCGGGACACTTAACAGCACCGCAATGGAGGCCGTCCACGATTCATATTGGGCGGCCAGTACCAGATAGACCAGAATAAAGGCCAATATATATATAATAATGAGTGAGGCNCCGGATTCGAGTTCCTGCAGNGCCGTGCCGGTCCATTGGTAGCTGAAGGATNTGCCGAGTTGCTTGTCGAACAGCTCTTCCGTCTGGCGGATGGCGTTGCCGGAGCTCGCGCCCTCTTTCAGGCTGATGTCGACGGTTGCGCTGTTGTACATGTTGTAGCGTGTCAGAGCGGCCGGGGCCGTTTCGTAGTCGAAGGTAACGAACGAGGAGAGCGGCACGGCTTGACCTTCATTATTGACGATACTGATCTGCAGCATGTCGTCCAGATTGGCGCGGGAAGAGATCTCTCCTCCGATGATGACCTGCCATACACGACCGAATTCCACGTAGTCGTTGACATAGGCGGTACCGAGATAATAGGCTAAGGTATGCGCCACCTGTTCGTAAGTGAGACCGAGCAGGCGTAATCTGGAGCGGTCGATATTGAGCCGATATTGCGGTACGTCGGGGCTGTAGAAAGAATTCATCCGGAGGATAGCCGGTGCCTCATCGATGTTTTCAAGCAGTGTCAGGTATGCTTCATAGAGCGGGCGGGCGCCTAAATTGTTGCGATCCTGCAGTTCCAGAGTAAGGCCGCCGCTGACGCCCAGTCCTTCGATAGGTGGCGGATTGACGGCATAGACCGAGGCGCCGGGAATGCCGAGATATGCTTCGCTGTTGATTCTGTCCACAAGCGATTCTGCGCTCAGCCCTTTGCCTTTGCGTTCGTTCCAAGGTTTTAGGACGACCCAGATCATGCCGCTGTTATTACTTGCGCCGCCCATCATACTGAATCCGGAGACTTCGACATAACTTTCGATACCCGGAAGCGTGGCGATATAGCGTTTGGCGAGATCATTCATTGTTTCTTGTGTTCTGACGGAAGAGGAGGCATCCGGCAGTTGTACCATGACCATGAAATAGCCCTGGTCTTCGGCCGGTAGGAAGGTGGTAGGATGTTTGGTGAAGAGGATGAGCGAAGGAATGGCCAGGGCGAGGAAAATGAGCATGGCGATGGCCGGTTTGTCGAGCATCCGTTTCATCAGACCGTCGTAACGGGTCGCTACCCAGTTGTAGCCGCGGTCGAATGTATGGAAGATGATATTCTTCCTTTTCTTTTTATCCGTTTCCAGTTCCGGATGTTTGGGTTTCAGAAGCAGGGAACACAGCGTCGGGGTCAGTGTGATGGAAACAAAGCCGGAGATGACCGTCGATGCGGCAATGGTGAGGGCAAATTGCCGGATGAGTTGCCCGGTAATGCCGCTGATGAATGACGACGGAATGAAAACAGCCAGCATACACAAGTCGATGGAGATAATCGGCCCGATGAGTTCCCCTACCGCCATCTCTACCGCCCTGTTGACGTCGGCGTTACGGCCCGCCGCGGCATCTTCCTCCAGTATACGGTCTGCATTTTCCACTACGACAATGGCATCATCTACCACGATGGCAATGGAAAGGATGAGGCCGAAAAGGGTCAGCAGATTCAGCGAGAAGCCCAAGATTCCCATGAACGCAAAAGTCGCTATCAGGGAAACCGGAATGGTTACGGCCGGAATGAGTACGGCCTTCCAGTTCTGGAGGAAAAGCAGAATGACAACCATTACCAGCAGCAGGGTTTCAAAGAAGGTGACAATGACCTCTTTGATGGAATCCTTGATAAAATCGGTCGTATTCAGAGCCTCTTCATAGCGAACGCCTTCGGGCAGATAGACCGACAGCTCTCCCATTTTGTCCATGACGCCTTCGGCCACGTTCATGGCATTGGCTCCCGGCGTCTGACTGATTGCGATCATGGCACAAGGCTCACCGTTGAATGTGCTTCCCGTGGTGTAGGTCTGACTGCCCAGCTCGATTTCGGCCACATCGCCAAGCCGGAGAAACTCTCCGGTCTCCGTACTTCGCACAATGATGTCTTCAAATTCGGATATGGAGGTTAGCTGACCCGGTGCGATCAGTGTATATTCAAATGCTGTCTGACTGTTTGTGGGTGCCTGGCCGACGGCGCCTGCCGTCGACTGCATGTTCTGGGAAGCCACGGCATTGTAAATGTCGCTTGCGGAGACTTGCCGGATCCGGAGTTTTTCAGGATCCATCCAGATACGGATGCTGTATTTGCTGCTGCCGAAAAGCATCACGTCGCCGACACCGTCGACACGGGTCAGCGGATCCACCAGATTCAGATTGGCATAGTTGGTGAGGTAAAGGTCGTTGTATTGCGGAATGTCAGACAGCAGGGCAAGGATGACCAGCATGTTGGTGGAGGCTTTTTCTACAGTGACTCCTTGTTGCTGGACAGCGGCAGGTAGCGTGCTGGTGACAGTGTTGAGTTTATTTTGTACATGGATGGTGGCCATGTCGATATCTGTCCCCACCGCAAACGTGATGGTCAGCGAGTAGCTGCCCTGAGTCGATGTCGAGGACATGTAGATCATCCCCTCCACACCATTGACCGCCCCTTCGATCGGGGCACCGATGGTTGTTGCTATGAGTTGCGGGTCGGCCCCCGGATAAACGGCCGATACTTTGACCGTCGGCGGTGTGATGTCGGGATATTGCGCCACCGGCAATTGTTTCAGGGTAAACAGGCCGGCGATGACGGCCAGTATGCTCAGCACAATGCTGAACACCGGGCGTTTGATGAAAAAGCGGGCGACATTCATGGGTAAATATGTTATGGGAAAGCGATAAATGTTTTTGAATGTAAAGTTTTTTTGTTTGGAAGAGGAAAAATCAGTGTATCGGGTTTATTTTCATTCCAGAACGCACTTTCAGCTGGGCGTGGACGACATATCGGTCATCAGGCGAGAGCCCTCCGGTGACAAGGCGCATGGTGTCGTCGACGAGTTGCCCGATTTCGATATGGCGGAGGGNAAGCGTGTCNCCGCGTCCGACAGTATAAAGATAAGGTCCGGACNGATCGTGTCCGATGGAGGCATCGGGAATGAGGAGCGCCTGTTCTTCCCGGGCATAGGGAAGTGTTACTATGACATACATGCCGTCGCGCAGTTCGCCTGTGGGATTGGGCAGTTCGGCCCGCAGTTGNAGGGTTCNGGTGGAGAGGGNAATATTNGGGGNTACATATTCCAGNCGNCCNATTTTCGGGATGCTGTTCTCCTCTTTACCGTCGGCTTCTTTCAGNGCGGGAAACTGGAGGGTCGCATGATTCAGCAGACTGTCGGTTTGGGGNCTGTGTTCATTATTGTTGNGCAGGNNCANNTGATTTTCGCTGACGTTGAAGTAGGCATAAAGNGTATCGTCTTTATATAAGGTAGCGAGAACCGGATTTTCGGCGGCATTGATATAGTTGCCTTCATCATAGGTGTTGAGGGAAACGTGTCCCCCGTAGGGCGCCTTTATGGTGCAGTAGCCCAAGGTGATTTCGGCCAGCTGTAGGGCCGCTTCCATTTGCCGGACCTGGGCGGCCGCCTGTTCATATTCGGCTTGAGTCTGAATGACCTGTATTTGCGCCACGGCGTTTGACTGGGCTGCCTTCTTTGTACGCTCGTAGGTGGCCTGTGCATAGTTGAGATTGGCCTGTGCGTTTTTCAGATTCGCCCGGGCTTCGTCGACTTGCTGCCTGTAGGTCGATGGGTCGATCAGAAAAAGGGTTTGTCCGGCTTTGACGGCTACGCCGGGAGTGTAGTTGCGCTTCAGCAGTGTACCGGAAACGCGGGCTACGAGCTGGATGGTCTTGTCGGCTTTCAGATAGCCGGGATATTGCTTGGTGAGCAGTATGGACCGTACTTCCGGGCGGGCTACCCGTATGGGGAGCGCGCTCTTTTCTGTCTGAGCGGGCTTTTCCCGGCAGCTGTACAGCCCGGAAACCGTGGGCACCAGTATTGACAGAAAGAGTGAAAGCCGGAAAATGGAAGAAGTGGATAATAATTTTTTCATATTGTTTTTTGCTATGGGGGAGATAGTGAATCAATTTATTCGGTTATGCTCGGACTGATTGCCGTAAAGAACGTAATCAGATTCTGGAGCGTCATATTGCTTGCTGTCACAAGAGCGGTCTGGTATTGTAGCACCGACTGCTGGGCCTGGACGACATTGATGAACGAGGTCAGTCCCATCTTATAAAGATCCATGGAGAGCTGCAGGGAGGCGTTGGCCTGTTCTACGGCACGGGAGAGCGCCCGGACCTGTTCGAGTCCCTGCCGGTAGGCCATGACCGAGCTCTCCACCTGCTGCATGGCGGTAAGTAGAAGCTGGTTGTAATGGTCGACTTGCTCCTGCAATGCGGCACGTTGCTGGCGGATGTTCTGGGTGCGCTGGCCGCCGTTGAAAATCGTCCATTGCATCACCGGCTCTATCTGCCAGGCATAAGAGTGATGATGCAGGAGGTCGTCCAGGTCATGAGAAAGCAGGCCGACGTAGCCGCTGACTAAGAATGTAGGCAGCCAGGCTTTGCGGGCCACCCCGAGTTCGGCTGCCTGCTCGTCGATGAGCCATTCTTCTTGCTTCAGGTCGGGCCGGTCGCGCAGTGTGGCCATACTGATTGTGTCCGGGATCAGATATTCGATGTCGGGAAAGGTTCCGATACCCTGCACGCTTTCTCCGAAAAGCCGGGGAGCGGCTCCCAGAAGCACGGCAAGCTGTGATATGTAGGCGACCTCATCACTTCTATAGGAGGTGATGCCCGCCTGAGTATTGTAAAGGGTAGACAGAGCCTGTGTGACGTCTAATTTGGATTCCAGGCCGGCTTCATACCGGGCTTCGGTGATCCGGGCGATTTCGCTTTGAGTAGCGATATTGTTGTTGAGGACCTCTATAAGCAGGCGGGTAGCGCAAAGAGAATAGTAGGTGCTTGCCACCTCCTTGCAAAGGGTAAGCATGACGACATCGCGCTCCGCCCGGCTGGCGCGATAGGCTGCCTTGCGGGCTTCGGCAGTTTTGCGCAATTGGCCGAAAATATCCAGGGTCAGAGAGGTCCTGATCTGTCCGCTGTAGTAGGATTCGTAGGTAGCGGGAGTGAGTACGGAGGTCATGTGGCGTGATTCTCCGTCGCGTTGCCAGCCCGCGTTCAGTGTGAAATCAGGATAGAATGCCCCCAGCGATGCCCGATAGGCGGCACGGGCCTGTAGAATGCGGGCTTGAGCCATTCGTATCTCGTCATTATAATGGATGGCTTCCGCCATCAGACTGTCGAGCTTGGGGTCGTCGAACCTTTTCCACCATAAGGCGTCGGCATCGGCAGAGGCCGGGAGGGGTAGAAGAAACAGAATGCACAGAAGTGGACAGAGTATGCCTCGTGTCAGTTTATTGTTGTTCATATAGTAGGAATATATTGTTCTATATGGTATATCTTGCACTATAACAAGGTCGATTTTGAAAAGGTTGGTTATAAAAATGACGAAAACAGGTCAACTTTTTACTAACAAAGCTGAAAAGAAAGAGAAAAAAGGGAGACAATAAAAAATAAAATATATCTTTGTACCGGCAACAATGATAATTTCGGATCTAAATAAGTAAAGAGTCGCGATGATTACAAAAAGGAATCTGTTGGTTTTGTTATTAGGATGTGTCTTGATCGCCCCTGTTTTCGCCCAAAAGTTTTCTAAGAAAGATAAGGCCCGTCAGGAGGCCCGTGCCAAAGACTATTTCTATGGCGCATCTTTTACCTTGACGGCCGGTTACTTGCATAGCTGGATGTCGGACGGGGACGTGGAGACCTTCACAACCGATCCTTTCGGGAGATCTGAACGCTTCATGAACACGCATAATGCTTTTGACCTCGGCTTTTTGTGGGATCAGTCTTTCAACAGGCATTGGGGTATGCAACAGGGGCTGTATTATGTCCAGAAAGGCGGTGAAAAGCATTATTATTACGATGCCGGCCTCGGGGTCGGCCCTATCTTACGGGATACGAAGACAATATCCGTCAGCGGTATCGAATGGCAGGCCCTTTGCCGTTACTACATTCCGCTTACCCAGGTCAGCCGCCTCTCTGTGAATGCAGGCGGTTATCTCACAACATTGCTGAACTGCCATTCCGACGGCATCAGGAACTGGGATATGGGTTTGATGTGCGGCGTGGGATACGATTACCGCCATTTGGCTGTCAGTNTCAGCTATCAGCCCGGAATTTTTTATAANGTGTCCAAANACNGCGATCTCCGGCTGAACGCTNTGATGGTGAATGTCGGTTTCCGTTTCTGGGGTAAGTGACGGAAAGGATAAACATANGTTTAAAATTATAATTATNGAATGAATTCAGAATTTTCTCCTCTTATGGCCGTGTCTNNGGTTNNCGGCNGCNATCATGATAAAACCAAAGGTCTCGGTGCTTATTTTTCGGAATATGCGCTGATCCGGTATCGTGTGAGGGTCGAAGTCGAATATTTTATTGCGCTTTGCGAATTGCCGTTGCCGCAGTTGGCCGGAGTCGATAAGACTCTTTTTCCCGCCCTTCGCGCCATTTATCAGGAATTTACTCCGATCGAGGCGCAGCGTATTAAGGATATCGAGAAGGTGACCAATCATGATGTGAAAGCCGTGGAATATTTTCTGAAAGAGGAATTCGACAAGTTGCATCTTGAGTCTTTCAAGGAATTTATTCATTTCGGTCTGACGTCGCAGGATATCAACAATACTTCGGTGCCGATGTCCATAAAGGAATGTCTGCATGAGGTTTATATCCCGGCTTTGCAGGAGGTGATCGACCAGCTGGCAACCTATGCGGAAGAGTGGAAGGAAATTCCGATGCTGGCGCGTACGCACGGGCAGCCGGCCTCTCCGACCAGACTGGGCAAGGAAATTCAGGTGTTTGTTTACCGTCTGAGCCGTCAGCTGGAATTGTTGAAACAGGTGCCTGTGACGGGAAAGTTCGGCGGGGCCACCGGAAATTTCAATGCTCATCATATTGCCTATCCTGAATATNACTNGAAGGGCTTNNCCAATGCTTTCCTGTCNNAAAAACTTGGCATCGNCCGTGAGGAATGGANGACACAGATTTCCAATTATGACAATCTTGCCGCNCNCTTNGATGCATTGAAGCGCATCNATGTGNTATTGNTGGATGTAGANAAGGNNTTCTGGCAATATATATCNNNGGAATATTTCAAGCAGCAGANCAAAGCCGGAGAGGTGGGATCTTCTGCCATGCCTCATAAGGTTAATCCCATCGATTTTGAAAATTCGGAAGGCAATTTGGGTATTGCCAATGCCATTCTGGATCATTTGGCCATGAAATTGCCGGTTTCCCGCTTGCAGCGTGATCTGACAGACTCCACTGTCTTGCGTAATGTCGGTGTCCCGATGGGGCATATCCTCATTGCTTTGGCTTCAACGCTGAAGGGCTTGCGTAAACTGTTGCTGAATGAAAAGGCGATCGCCGCCGATCTGAATAAGGCCTGGGCCGTGGTGGCGGAAGGCATTCAGACGATTCTGCGCCGGGAGGGCTACCCGAAGCCATATGAAACCTTGAAAGCATTGACCCGTGTCAATACGGGTATGAATGCCGAAACCATTGTAGCGTTTATCGATACGCTTGCGGTATCCGATGCGGTGAAGGCGGAACTACATGCCTTGTCTCCGGATAATTACACAGGAATGTGAAAATTATAAACTATTGAGATTGTTTAAACATTTTGTTCTACTAATTTGTTATAAAAGAAAATCAGAACTTAAAAAATCAACGTACATTGAGGCCGAGAGGTCCGAAGTCATTAAAAAAATTATTTAGTTATTTATGGAAGAAAAAGAATTCGCACCCGAGTCAACAGGCAGTGCACCTCAGGCAGAAGGTTCAGATTCATCTGCAATGATGCATCCGCGCCGTCGTCCGAGAATCAGTGAATCCCGTTTTCGTGAGGCGGGAGTATTTGACGCTAATCAGCGTCCGGCGTACATGAGAAATGACAATTCCCGAATGGACTANCAACGTCCGACGGAGGGGAATTATAACCGTTCGATGGGCGGTTATCAGCGCGACTATCAGCGCAATGACCGTGGTGATGGCTATCAGCCCTATCAGCGGCCGTCCCGCCCGAACACTTCTTATCGTCGTTACGATAGTGCGGAACCCTATCAGCGTCCGATGTCACAGAATCATGGTTCCTATCAGCAGTCTGACTATTCCGCAGAATCATCCAAAGATGAAATGGGAACACAGTCTTCAGGCAATGGTTATCAGCCCAACTATGGCCGTCAGCAGAATTATCAGCCCCGGGGCAGATATAATAACAACGGCTACAATCGTCAGCCGGGCGGATATAACCGTCAGCCAGGCAATTACAATCGTCCGCAGAACGGNTACAATCGTCCGCAAAACGGTTATCAGCAGGATNGCTATCAGCGTCAGGGCGGTTACAACCGTCAGCAGAACGGTTACAATCGCTATAACAACGGCGGTGGCCAAGGCGGTTACAACAATCGTTACAACAATGGTCGCNGCAATTACGGTCGTCAGCAAGGCGGCTTTAACCNNTCGCAGCATCGCAACAANTACAATCCCCATCGTCCGATAGAATACACGGAGACAATCGTGGATCCGAATGAAGAGATTCGTCTTAACAAATATCTGGCCAATGCCGGTGTATGTTCACGTCGTGAGGCGGATGAATATATTGCCAAGGGCGCTGTCAAGGTGAACGGCGAGGTCATTACGGAATTGGGCTCNAAGGTTACCCGTAAGGATGCNATTCTTTTCAACGATCGTCCGGTTTCTTTGGAACGTAAGATCTATGTTCTTTTGAATAAGCCGAAGGATACGGTTACGACTTCCGACGATCCGCAGGGCCGTCAGACGGTAATGGATCTCGTTCGCAATGCCGCTCCGGAGCGTATTTATCCGGTAGGTCGTCTTGACCGCAANACGACTGGCGTCATGNTGNTGACGAATGACGGCGACCTGGCATCCAAACTTACCCATCCGAAATATGTCAAGAAAAAAATCTATCATGTCTGGTTGGATAAGGATGTGAATGCCGAACACTTGGCTCGGATTGCCGCCGGTGTTGAATTGGAGGATGGTCCGATTCATGCAGATGCCATTGCCTATGCCAATGAAACGGATAAGAATCAGGTCGGAATCGAGATTCACTCCGGTAAGAATCGTATCGTGCGTCGTATTTTCGAGCATTTGGGCTATAGGGTAGTGAAACTGGACCGCGTTTATTTCGCCGGTTTGACCAAGAAGAATCTGCCTCGCGGCCGCTGGCGTCATCTTACCCAGCAGGAGGTAAATATCCTGAAGCAGGGCGCTTTTGAATAAGATAANGATCGGAACAGTCGGACTTGGACGGGATGGCGATGCATTTTCCCGTCCGGGTTCTGTCCGTTAGATCGGTTTCAATAAAACAGTATAGGTAATATTATTAGATAAATGAATAGAACTCGTATCAAGGAGCTACTTGCTTCTGAAACTTACGATAGACAAGTGTGCGTAAAAGGCTGGGTTCGTTCTATGCGCGGCAATAAGCAGGTTAAGTTTATCGCTCTTAATGACGGTTCTTGCCTGTCTGGCATCCAGGTGGTGGCCGATGTCGAGAAGTTTTCCGATGAATTGCTCAAGCGTATTACTACCGGAGCTTGTATCAGCGTCGAGGGTATGTTGGTGGCNAGCCAGGGCGGAAAGCAGGCATGCGAAGTTCAGGCCGGAACCATCGAAATTTTAGGCGATTGCGATCCCTTGGAGTATCCGTTGCAGAAAAAGGGTCATTCATTGGAGTTCCTGCGTGAGAAAGCCTACCTGCGTCCGCGTACCAATACTTTCGGTGCCGTATTCCGCATTCGCCACAATATGGCTATTGCCATTCATGACTTCTTCCATAAGCGCGGTTTCTTTTATTGGCATACACCGCTCATCACAGCTTCCGACTGTGAGGGCGCAGGCCAAATGTTTCAGGTGACCACGCTCAATCTTTATGATTTGAAGAAAGATGAGAACGGCAGTATCGATTATTCCGACGATTTCTTTGGAAAGATGGCCTCGTTGACTGTTTCCGGACAGCTGGNNGGCGANTTGGGGNNTCTTTCTCTAGGTCAGATTTATACGTTCGGACCTACATTCNGTGCTGAAAACAGCAACACGCCGCGCCATTTGTCCGAGTNCTGNATNATCGAGCCTGAGGTGGCTTTTGCCGACATTAACGAGAACATGGCTTTGGCAGAAGATTTCATCAAGCATTGTATCCAGTGGGCACTTGACCATTGCCAGGAAGATTTGCNGTTCTTGAACGACCGGGTAGATAACACCTTGCTCGACCGGTTGCATTTTGTGATGGCGAATGACTTCCAGCNTCTTTCTTATACGGATGGTATCCGGATTNTGGAAGATGCCGTCAAGGCCGGACACAAGTTCGAGTTCCCGGTTTATTGGGGNGCCGATCTGGCATCCGAACATGAGCGTTATTTGGTAGAAGAACATTTCAAGCGTCCGGTTATCCTGACCGATTATCCGAAAGAAATCAAATCATTCTACATGAAGCAGAATGAAGATGGTAAAACCGTTCGTGCCATGGACGTTCTTTTCCCGAAGATCGGTGAAATCATCGGNGGCTCGGAACGTGAAGAGAACTATGAGAAGCTGAAACAGCGCAGCGAAGAGATCGGNGTGCCGTTGAAAGATATTTGGTGGTATCTCGATACCCGTCGTTTCGGTACAGCCCCTCATTCTGGCTTCGGCCTGGGCTTTGAACGCCTGATTCTTTTTGTGACCGGCATGGCCAATATCCGCGATGTCATCCCATTCCCCCGTACCCCGAAAAACGCAGAGTTTTAAGTGGTATATAGAACTGCATTGTCCCGGATGGTGATCACCATCCGGGACAATGTCGTTTTTCGGGAAATCATGTTTGGTAGGAGTTGTTTCTATTGTAACTTTATTTTTTTTATTATGCGGTTATCATTTATCAGATCGTTACTGCAATAATGGTTTACATTTTCTGATGATAACCGGATGGCGGCGGACGCTGTAACCGGAGGATGAGAAATCGAGTTGTATGATCTCACTTCTGGAGGTTTCCGGCTTCCGTTGATCGAATACGAAATTACCCAAGCTATAGAAAATGGGTTTCCCATCGAAATATTCCATTTCCTGAAGGACGTGAGGATGATGTCCGATGATGGCATCGGCTCCGGCCCGGATGAGCCGGTATGCTCCTTTCCGTTGGGAGAACGACGGGGTGGTCTGGTATTCAATACCCCAATGCAGAATGACGACTACATACATCTGGGGATGTTCGCATTTCAGCTTTTTGATAGCGGCTTCTAATTTTTCTATTGTATATTGGCAGATGCCGGGGCTATTGTCCAGATATACCCAATTTTCAAGAGGAAGCAGAAGCGAATTAAGAATGCCGACTTTTATATTTCCTTTGGAGATGATGACAGGTTTTCCGCTTGTGGCGGCGGAATCACCATATCCAATGGGTATGATTCCTGACGAGCGTAGGTGCCGATATGTGTCGGTAAGTCCGCTTCTGCCCTGATCTATGGAATGGTTGTTTGCCAGAGCCGCGTGGGTGATGCCGGCACGGGACAAAGCTGAAATGTTATCCGGATCTGCGCGGAAAATATATTTTTTGTGTATGGGGGACTCTGTCGAAGTGACGGGACATTCCAGATTGATAATCGTAGCATCCATGGAGCGGAAAAGCACGGCCACCGATGAGAATAATTCATCGGTGCCTTTTCTTTTTATTTGCTCTCGCACACCTCTGTCCAAAAGCACGTCTCCGGTGAAGGCTATGGACAGGCATTTTTCTTCCGTCCGATGGCAGGCAGCCGATATGAACAAAAGGATAATGGTGCTGCCGGCAAAAAAAATCGACCAAAGACTATGTTTCAGCATCCGGAACTGTAGAAAATCCGCTCGTTTACGCGTGGTTCTTTTTCAAGCAAGATATTTTTCATCCATTTCGGCGCCTCCGGAGGTGTTCCGTGTTCCAGCATCTGTTGCCATTCTTCATCTGTCATCCTTGTATTTAGCGGCTGTATGAATTCATAATAGCTGAAGGTAGCTCCGCGGGTAAGGTAGACNTTTCCGCCTATNTCGACCATGACGTAAATGTTGTTGGCATTGCCGGAAGCTACGTGCAGNATTCCNTTTTTGTTACAGCCGGTGATATTTCGGGTATATACATCGGCCACGACAGCGATGGATTTATCCGGACCTTGCACCAAGGACCATTCATAAAGCTCCACATCCGGATCCAGCACCGACAGGGTGAAATATTCGATGCTGCTGCCCATATTTTCTATAGACCGGTATTCCACATCGCTTAGAGTTTTACCTTTCAATTCCTTTTCAGAGGCAATGATCAGGAATGAAACGTAATCTTTCAGCCTATCGGTTTTCCCTTTCAAGTCGTTGGTGAGTCCGTTGTTTTGCTGCAGCATGGTTTCCGTAGCCAGAACAATCTCCAATAGTTTCTTCCAGAATGGCAGATTAGGTTCGACATATCCCACGACAATAGGATCCGGAGGACCGCCGCCCCCGCATTCGGCCGCTAACGGCTGTTCTCCGTACAGAATGGCATCATGCTTTAATTCTGCCCATGAGGCCAGTGCGGTATTCAGGTTTTTATATCCCCACTCCGGGGTAAGCATAAAGGTGGGGAGGGAGGTGCCGGTCTGTTGCAGGGTGATCAGACCGTCCATCCATAAGTCATAAACCGTTGTTGGGACGGAGGTTCGGGTAGAAAATTTTTCTTTCAATTTCTGTAATTCATCGCTATATCGGTCCCAGTTTTCGTTTTCTCTATAGAAATCNGTAAGCAAGGTTTCGGCAGNGGAGACTCCTTGTGCCGCAAAGACATCCAGGCCTTTCGGATAGGCNCGTTGACTATTGGGTGTAATATCNACCAATTCCTGCAGGACCTCATTGTCGGCGAGGTAGCGNTGCGGCATGAAATTGATTTTATCGCTACATGAAATTTCGATCTTATTTCTGATTCGGTTTCTGCTTTTTGCCAGTTCGCAGAGTTTTCCATCGATTTTTTCCACCATATCCGGACATAGGGCCTTTTCCGGTGAATAGGAGTTTTCATTTTCGAGCATCTGCGAAATATCNAAGATAGAAAGGTTATCGGGTTCACCCATCAAGAACGTGAGNGGATCGTAAACGTGCCGATATAATTNTTTGTGAGACCCCTGATCGGNGTTGCTGTCGCCACATAATAAGGAGGCCTGAAAGATGGCACGCTCCAGTTGTTCCCTGTTATCTCTGCAGAAGCAGGCGACTTGTAACCACATCATGGCTTTGAAATAGGTAGAGAGGCGAGGGTCGCGTGTGTAATGACCCCTCGGCTTGAAGAGACTGTACGGGAAATAGGCCTCCTCGAATGCAAGGTATTTCGAGAAGTTATCTTCCTGCGTATTGATGCGCTCTATTTCTTCCTGAAACTCCGTGGCATACCGGGATGGGATCATCGCAGTTTCGCCGGTTAGCAAATAATAAGGGATGGCATAAAAAGTGGCAGTGTATTCGGCCAATTCCCTTATTTTCTCATCGTTCGTCTGTTCTGCCAGATTCATGCAGGCAGTATTCATGGATGCACATAGTTTTTCTATTGTCGGGATGAAACGCTGCTTTTCCAGACTTTTCAGGACATAGGAAAAATACATGTGGAACGCCTGCAGATAGAGATCGGTAGTGATGAAATTGGGAATCTGCCGGTAGTCATTTTCTTCATACGCATGAAACAATTGCAGGTTCGTGCCTCGGGTAATGGCAAAGTTGTATTTTTGGAGCGTTGACAATAATTCCGGCTGAATATCCTCGAACTGGAAGAGATTGACGATATAATCGGTCGATTTTAGAGGCAAAACGCCCGGCCGAGACTCCTGCTGTTGCCGCAGTTGCTCGATTCTGGCATCGATCCGCTTTACGAATTCCCGTTCTTCGGCTGTCAGATCTACCTCCTCGTAGTTCTCAGGAAAGTGTCCGTTTTCGACCATGTCNTAGTTCTCGTAAAGATCATATACCAAATCGGTGTACCAATTTGTATTGGCGGAGAAAAAGGCATTGATATCGGCCTCCATGAAATGGTAGCCATGAATGGCATAGGGATAACTGCGCAACAGACGCAGTTCNTGAAAAGTAAGATGATCGATATTCTGATTCAGGTCTATGGACCGGGGCAACAGCGTATCGGTTAGCAGTCGGCACGGAACACAGAGGGTGGTATCCGCCTCGGTGCTCTTTTCCTGAATCCGGTTTGTTTTTTTATGGTTGCATCCGCATAAGAAAATGATCAGGGCTGCGGTCAACAGTAATTTGTGTTTCATATTTACGGTATTTTTTTACTAATCGGCATTATCGGTAACGGCCTCTTTTCGGCAGAGTACTTTTTCAGCCTCTTGGCGGGTAATTTCTCTTTTCAGGTATCGCTCAAAATCAAGACCGAACCCTCTCCAGCGGTATTCTGCCACAAGAAACATGCCGCTTTGTTCCCGTTCCAATGTCCGTATGCGGGCCGGCGNCATGCTTCTGACGATCCGGAAATCCTCCAGCGGCTGCCCGACCCTTGNCCCCAGCCATAACGGGCGGATATAGATGCCGTCTGCGATACGGAAAAGGAACAGCCGTTTCGCGGGGTGCGGATCGAAACGTGTCGGTTTGACTACTCCGACAGCTATTTCCGGCATATCGTCGCCTGTCACGTCTCCATGGTCGAATCGGTAAACCGGATAGGGCAGTTCCCAGGTGTTGTGTACATTCCGCGCCGTTTCCAAGTCTATGGTGTAGAGCGAATCGTTTTTTTTATCGAGGGATATTACCGTCTGTTGTCCGTTCTTTTCCCATTCGAACCGATTGTGGCGCTCCTGGCATGAACAAAATTGCAGCGTGATAACCGAGATTACGAACGACGTTTTCCAATGCCGCATATCGAGTGTTTTATCCGGGGCAAATATATGTTAANTAGATGAAGCGGGCATCAAAAGGCATGATAAATGTGNCNGAATCCCGATGTTTTNATTTAATATTGGAGTTGTCGGCCGATATTGCATCTTTTTTTCGGCAGAAGGATTATTTGAAATCTTGAGGAAATGAGTTATTTTTGCGTGGTATAAATGAACAGGTATGAAAATAGCGTTGTATCAACAGGATATTGTCTGGTGTGACCCGGAGGCGAATTATCGGAAGGTGGAAGCGGTGCTTGCAGGGCTTCCCGGTTGTGACCTGCTGGTCTTGCCGGAAATGTTTACTACCGGCTTTGTCATGGAACCGGATGCGACTGTGATGAAACCCGTTGCATTTTTCCGGCGGCAGCCTTCAAGTGAATGTGCGGCNCTGCCGGGAAGTCGGGAAGGAGCGAAATGCGTGATGGAGGCCGTCGCCGCAGATGGGGATGCAGAGACTGTTTCGTGTGATGGGGTTCCGGGGAACGTGCAAGGGCCGCACTTCGGATTAGAGCCCCCGTCGGCTGTGGAGGAACGGCTGCGCAGTCTCTCAGAACGCTATCATTGTGCCTTGGCGGGCAGTGTGGCGGTTCAGGATGGCGGTCGCTGTTTCAACCGTTTTTATTTCATGCGTCCGGACGGCACTTTCGGGTATGCGGATAAGCATCACCTGTTTAGNTATGGCGGCGAAAATGTGCATTATACCCCCGGCCAGCGGCGGGTTGTGGTTGACTATCTGGGCGTTCGCTTTTTGATATTGATTTGCTATGATCTGCGNTTTCCGGTATGGAGCCGTTGTCAGGATGATTATGATATCCTGCTTTGCGTTGCCAANTGGCCTGCNGTNCGACAGCTTAGCTGGAATGTGCTTCTCAGGGCGCGGGCCATCGAGAACCAATGTTATGCCGTGGGNGTCAATCGGGTGGGGGAAGATGAGATTTGTCCTTATGCCGGAGGCAGCATGGCGGTGCATCCCTATGGCGAATTGCTGGCGGAATGCNGTGCCGGTAAAGAGGGATGTGCCGTTTTTGAACCGGATATGGAGATGCTGCGCAGTTATCGGGAGAAATTCCCTTCGNTGCAGGATGCCGACCGGTTTCAGATACTGGAATAATCATGCGTGCGGCGGGTAACATCATTTACCCGCCGCACGCCTATAATCAGGAATGGTTTCGTATCTTATTTGATGATGAATTTGCCGCACGCATTTCCGGCACCGTCCACTTTGTAAAGATACATTCCCGGNTGGAGCTCCTGCAGAGATACGGAGCCGGAAGTTTGGNNGAGCGGTTGGGCCATGACAGCCGNTCCGCTGATGTCNAAGATCCGCAGGGTGCGGGTGGCATCCGATGAGAAATTGTAGAATAGTGTGCGTCCCTTGATGCTGATCTCCTTTTCGGTTTTCACTTGGTCGACGGAGGCACCGAGCTTACTGCCGTCGATGGTTACCAGGAGGGTGGTCTTGTCCTCTTCATCGCCCAAGGTCCACGCGCTCAGTCTGAATCGGGCATAATAGTTCTTGGCATCGTCAGGGTCGGCATACATCTGGTCTACCGTATGGCATTCCAGGTCGAGCAGGGCGCCCGGAGCGACAGNCACACTGCCGTCCGCCCCTTTTACNACAGAGGCATTGTCTCCCACGGAGACGCAGGCCCCGCCGCAGCAGATGGAAACAAAACTGCAGTTCTCGATGGCCTCGATACGCACTACGGCCTTGGCGTTGTCATCGGAATTGTTTTTAAGATACAGGTGTGTGTCGTATCCGATAAGGTACATGCCCGGCATGGCCATATTGACAACCGTGNCTGCNCACACGANGGAACTTCCCTCCGGCNGGGTCTCGCCGTTCCTGACAAAGGAAAAGGTCGTCTCCTGGGCGAAAACGGTTGAAGAGAGTGCCAGCAGAGCCGCCGAACAAAATGTAAATAGTTTCTTCATAAGCANTCCTTTTATTTTACAGACAGCAAAAGTAATGATTTTTTTCAGAACCGGTGTCTGTCTGACCGATTTTATCGTTTTTTTGCTGACAATGTCCTCAATTTTGTTTTTCAGGCAGAAGCATCGTGTTTTCTGGGTCCCGGTTTTGCTGTCTTTCCTTGGCAATAAAACAACGGATGGGGGCAAAGGTGTCTGTCCGATTTCCTATTTAATGTGAATTCGGTGAATTCAGAAAAGAAGCGATTGCCCGTTCAAAGTTCTCTTCCGCAATTGCCGGTTTNTGNGGGAAAGATGCAGAAGNCCGTCAGNGCCATAATTGCGGTGACGGTGAATTCATTTGAAGACCTGTGTCTNGAATCTTCCATCAGNGCAATATTTTTGAGTTCATCGTCCATAGCTTTTATGGTAGTCCATTTTCTCAACCGAATTCCTGTCCAAAAACATCATGAAGCTATTCTTGTTGCTTTTGAGTTTCGTGGTTTTCATCTTTNANATGGTTGAATCACNGTGATATTTCCNNCNGGNNCTATTTNAACTGTATATTTTGTCNTCCNGGTATTAAAAAAATTNCAGAAGTCGTCTGCAATACGGAAAAATGCAGTAACTTTGTCCTCNGTGGGCATAGCGATTATTGTTTGTGCATTAAGTTTGAACATCTTAAGGTCATGACGATTTTAGCTAATTCCTTTACTGAATTTTCAACTATCGCGAACAGCATGTCATTTCCGCCTCCCTGTTATGGCCCTGAAGGGAATGGGGAGTTTGTGATGGAATTTATTGAAGGTGTTTGGGTTGTTTGAAGAGATTAAATAATAAAAACGATGCAACAATTGATTACTGCAATTCTGATGCTCTGTTCTGTCTCAGCGATGGCACAGAATCCTATCATAAATCATAGATATTCGGCCGATCCGTCGGCCAGAGTGTTTGGCGACAGGCTGTGGATCTATCCCAGTCATGANAAAGACGATGCCTTGAGTTTTTCCATGGAGGACTATCATGCCTACAGCACCGTGGATATGCGTACATGGGAAGACCATGGGGNTGTGTTCAATCCNATTGCCCAGACCTCATGGGCCGGGGCGGCGGCATGGGCTCCGGATTGTGTGGAACGCAACGGAAAATACTATTTATACTACCCTGTGGACAAAAAACACATAGGTGTGGCCGTGGGTGACAGTCCCGCAGGACCGTTTCATGATCCGCTTGGCCATCCTCTGATCTCAATAGATTCTCCTGGCGTGGTGTGTAACCGCGATTTTATAGANCCGTGTGTGTTTATAGACGATGACGGGCAGGCCTATCTTTTTGTAGGACAGAACACCGTGTGTGCCGTGAGGCTTAACGATGATATGATNTCCTACGATGGCAAAGTGCATATTGTNGAAGGAGTAAGGGATTTCTTTGAAGCCNTATGGGTGCATAAACGAAACGGANTGTATTACATGTCATATTCTGACGGGCCGTTTCATGGACATGAACCGCAGATAGCCTATTGTACATCGGAGTNGCCGTTGGGACCGTATGAATACCGTGGAGTTATTCTCGGACCGGTGAACAGCGGCACCAACCACCATTCCATCACAAATTATAGAGGACAGGATTATCTGTTTTACCATACCGCCGACATAAGTACCCGTCTCCATCCCGGTTATCATTGCGGGGTGAGACGATCGGTATGTTGCGATTCCCTGTTTTATAATTCCGATGGTACGATACGCCCTGTTGTTCCAACTCTTGACGANGAGCGCGCCAANATGAAAGGCGCGGCCGGAGAGCGACGTATGCAACTTGTTGCAGGCAGTGTGGCATTGCCGGCAATATCAGGCGACACGGTGCTGTTTCGGACCACAGACCTGGAAAGCGGCAGTATGCGCTCCCGATTGCAGAGCCTTATCAACGGTTGTTCTGCTAAGGGCGGCGGTATGGTGATTGTTGAGCGTGGTACCTATCTTATGGACGGACCGCTCGAGATGAAAAGCAATGTAAGATTGCATCTCAGGGATGGCGCGACGCTATTGTTCAGCGGACGTGCCGATGACTATCTTCCCGCAGTACTGTCACGCTGGGAAGGAACGGAGCTTTATAACCGTTCATCGATGATTCACGCATATAAGCAGGCCAATTTCGCTATTACCGGGGAAGGTACAGCTGTAATAAATGCCAACGGCGGCGAGATGGCCCGCTGGGGAATGCCGGTGGAGGTCGGAGATTTTGTGGAAAACATCCATGGTACACATGGGGATACTCCTGAAAAATCCGATGTGGAACGGTTACGCAGTATGGGTGACGAACTGGTATCCGTAGAAGAACGCAGATACGGTAGTGAAGCCAAATTGCGTCCTTGCGCCATGGAGTTTAACGACTGTCATACCCTGCTTCTCGATGGTATTATACTTGAAAATAGTCCGTTCTGGTGTATCCATCCGNTCTATTGCGAGGATGTCACGGTCAGAAACGTCANAATAGACTCACATTTCCCCAACAACGACGGTTGTGATCCGGAGTCAAGCAACAGGGTCCTGATCGAGAACTGCGTATTTCGTACCGGCGATGACGCTATTGCCATCAAGTCTGGACGTGATGCTGACGGGCGCAGGGTAAATCGTCCGTCGGAAAATATTGTTATCAGAAACTGTAAGTTTTACAGCAAATGCAACGGCCTGTGTATCGGTTCGGAAATGNNGGNAGGGGTAAGAAACGTGTATATGAAGAATATTGAAATAGGAGATGTGAAGAATGCGCTTCTGTTTAAGTCCAATCTCGACCGAGGAGGATATATCGAGAATGTGTACATAGATTCTGTCGATATAAAAAGCGCCGCCGGTGCAGTGTTAAGATTCGAGACAAACTATTTTGGCTATCGGGGCGGTAATTTCCCTGCCAGATACTCTGACTTTGATATAAACAACGTAACGGCAGGTTCTGCCGATGCCTACGCCATATATTATGATGGCNATACCGAAGAGCCTATAAGCAATATCGCCGTCAGGAATTTTANCGTTGGGAAGGCCGCTCATNNACATTATCTTTACAAGACCNGCAATTGCACTTTCGAGAATAGNCGTGTGANCGGAGATTTGCTGCCTTTACACCCGGAGGAAGATACCGAGCGCAGGCAGTGCGATGTATGGTAGCAAATAGAAAGCATATTCTTCGTCATGATTGTCATATACCTCTAAGTTTGCATCGGCAACTTAGAGGTATATGAATTTAAGAATCCCCTGCCGCGGTTTAAATCCGTGGCAGGGGATGGATATCGGTATCATGCCGTCTGTAAGAAGCATTTACCGGTCGGGTGTCGCTTCAGGCGGCATTTTACGGGAATTATCGTTTAGCAGTTGGCCAATTTGTTGTCGGAACCGAGAACATTCACGATCTTGTGCTCGTAGAGTTTCTTCATGTTGTCGCGGGCAGGGCCGAGGTACTTGCGCGGGTCAAATTCGCCCGGCTTTTCTGCCAATGTCTGACGGATGGCGGCGGTCATGGCAAGACGAGAATCGGAGTCGATGTTGATCTTGCAGACAGCCGACTTGGCAGCCTTGCGAAGTTGCTCTTCCGGAATACCGATAGCAGCCTCCAGCTTGCCGCCGAACTTGTTGATGGTCTCTACTTCTTCCATCGGAACGGACGATGAGCCGTGCAATACGATCGGGAAGCCTGGAAGCTGTTTCTCGATTTCGGCCAAAACATCGAATGCCAACGGGGGCGGAACGAGAACGCCGTTTACGAGNGTNCANTGTTCGGGTTTGAACTTGTGGGCGCCGTGAGACGTACCGATGGAGATAGCCAACGAGTCAACGCCGGTCTTGGTTACNAAATCTACAACCTCTTCAGGTTTGGTGTAATGGCTTTCTTCGGCAGAAACTTCATCTTCCACACCGGCCAATACGCCAAGTTCGCCTTCTACGGTCACGTCATACTGATGTGCATAGTCGCACACTTTCTTGGTGAGGGCTACGTTTTCCTCGTAGGGGAGATGTGAGCCGTCGATCATGACAGAAGAGAAGCCCATGTCGATGCAGCTTTTGCAGAGTTCGAAGCTGTCGCCGTGGTCGAGATGAAGCACGATTTCCGGATGCTCGCAGCCCAATTCTTTGGCATAAGCTACGGCACCTTCGGCCATGTAGCGGAGGATGGTGGCGTTGGCATAGTTGCGTGCGCCCTTGGATACCTGCATGATGACAGGAGACTTGGTTTCAACGGCTGCCTGAACGATGGCCTGCATCTGTTCCATGGTGTTGAAGTTGAATGCAGGAATGGCATAACCGCCTTTTACGGCTTTGGCAAACATATCACGGGTGTTTACGAGGCCGAGGTCTTTGTAATTTACCATAATGAGTTTATTTTTTTAGATCGATATAATAATAATATATGTGTTTTTGTTATCGCAGTGCCCTGATTTTTTATTTCGGGCGGTGTGTATCGCCTTGGGCGTTGCAAATATAACGTTATTTGGGCAGAAAATTCTTTCGGAAACTTAATTTTCTATTAAAAAAGTTTGTTTTTAAGGTAATGTAAAGCCGATAATGCAAAAAAGAAGAGGAAATGTTTGTTTATTCGGAATCCCTGTTCTATATTTGCCGACGCATTAAAGCATCAGAGATTATGAAAAATCTATATGGCCGATTTTATTACTTCTATTACTTTGCAGATGGTGGTAAAGTCGGGCTTTCATGCGATTGATCAAGCAAATAAACGTATAGGTAAGAAACTCAGATACCGATACAAAGTCCCGACCCGAAAAAGTCGGGACTTCTTTTTATATTGTTAATGTCATAATTTATCAAGTATATGAATATTCCACAGGAAGAACAGACAGCGCCGGCCGCCCCGTTGCGGGTGGCCATACAGGGACAAAGCGGATGTTATCATGAAATGGCGGCACGGGAGTATTTCGTCGGCCGTGAGGTGGAGGTAGTTCCATGCAAGTCTTTTGCCGATCTATTCGTTCATTTGGCGGCCGATCCCTCGCTGATGGGTATTATGGCCATCGAGAACACGATCGCCGGCAGCCTTCTGCAAAATCATGAATTGCTGCGNATGAGCCAGCGCCGCATTGTCGGAGAGTATCGCCTGCATATTTCGCATGTCCTGTGCGCCCTGCCCGGTCAGAAATTGGAGGATATTACCGAAGTCAATTCCCATCCTATCGCCCTGATGCAATGCCAGACCTTTTTGGACGGTATGAAAAACGTCAAGATCGTCGAAAAGGACGACACTGCCAGTGCTGCCTGCGAAATCGCGGAAAAAAAACTGACCGGTCATGCCGCCATCTGCAGCGAATATGCCGCCCGGCTGTACGGACTGGATATTCTGGCCCGCTCGGTCGAGACGAATAAACGCAACTTTACCCGCTTTCTTGTCCTCCAGGACAAATTTGCCGACCCTATGGTCGAGCGCAGCTGTATCAACAAGGCAAGTATCGAGTTCTGCGTCCGTCACACCCAGGGCAGTCTTTCCAAAGTGCTCACCATTCTTTCGTTCTACGGAATCAATCTTACCAAAATCCAGAGTATGCCAATTATCGGTCGTGAGTGGGAATACCGCTTTTTCGTCGATCTTACATTTGCCGACTATTTCGTCTATCGGCAGGCCTTGGATGCTGTTTTGCCTTTTACCAGCGATTTCAATGTGACCGGAGAGTATGAGGAAAGCCGTTCCTGATTTCCCGCAAGGGCCGTCCATTCTGTGAACACCATTTCCGGTGCCGCCGCAAGGGGCTCCTGTAATGTCAACGATAAGAAAAAAATTGCCGTAACCGTTATGAACAACATAATCACTCCCGCCGACCGCATCGGCAGCGTCGAAGAATATTATTTTTCCCGTAAACTCAAAGAAATAGCCGGGATGAATGCCATGGGTGGAGCTTCCGTCATCAATTTAGGCATCGGAGGTCCCGATTTTCCCCCTTCCGAAGAAACGTTGAGGGCGCTCGTATCCGATTGTATGCGTCCCGATGCCAACGGTTATCAATCTTACATAGGTTTGCCGGAGTTGCGTGAAGCCTGGAGCGGCTTTTATGCCCGTTGGTACGGGGTAACGCCCGACCCGCAGAGGGAGATCCTTCCGCTGATCGGATCGAAAGAGGGCATTATGCATGTAACGATGGCTTTCGTGAACCCCGGCGACAAAGTGCTGGTGCCTAATCCGGGCTATCCGACTTATACTTCTGTCAGCCGGTTATGCGGAGCGGAGATCGTGACTTACGATCTGACTTATGAAAATGATTGGGAGCCCGATTTCGGGGCTTTGGAGGCGCAGGATTTGACCGGCGTGAAACTGATGTGGGTCAACTATCCTCACATGCCCACCGGCAAGAAGGCTTCTCCCGAGCTGTTGCGCCGCGTGGTGGATTTCGGTCGTCGTCATGGTATTGTCATCGTCAATGATAATCCTTACAGCTTTATTCTCAACGACACTCCGCTTAGCATCATGCAGATCGAGGGAGCGAAAGAGGTCTGCATCGAGTTTAATTCGATGAGCAAGACCCAT
>WFLX010078887.1_pt1 | contig 23573 bp, 16 predicted proteins | sample 4967041 | NCBI WGS metagenome assembly WFLX01 (sample SAMN12857096, study PRJNA449069) | gut metagenome | isolation source: stool from male and female vole | host: Microtus ochrogaster | place: USA:Florida | collected 2017
TTACGGAAGTGGACCAGCCGCTCTCGGAGTGCTGTAAAGAAATTTATATGGTAATCAATATCAATGATGTAAAAAATGGGCTTTATGATAAGGTGGAGGAGGAAATCCGCACTTTGAAAAAGGCTTGTGGCAGCCATATTTTAAAGGTGATTGTGGAGACCTGTTATCTGACGGAAGAAGAAAAGATTGCNATGTGTAAGGCGGTCACGGCGGCAGGGGCGGATTATATNAAGACTTCCACGGGNTTTGGCACAGGCGGCGCCACAAGGGAGGATGTGGAGCTTTTCAAAGAGCATATAGGTCCGGAAGTAAAGATTAAGGCGGCCGGAGGCATATCCACTCTGGAAGACATGGAAATGTTTATAAATCTTGGCTGCGCCCGGGTGGGAACATCTAAGGGTGTGGAACTTTGCAAGAGCAGAATGTAATTGTAAAGAGAAAGGTTTTGCAAAAGCAGAATCGGATTATAGGGAAACAGACAGCGGGAGGACCATAATTTGATAGAGAGAAGCGAACAGAAAAACGAGAAGATAAAAGCGCTGATTGACAATGTGGAAAAGGTAATCGTAGGAAAAAGAGAGAGCATTGAATTGGTAGTGGCAGCCATGCTTTCAGGGGGACATGTGCTGATTGAGGATGTTCCGGGAGTGGGGAAAACCAGATTGGTTTCTGCTCTCGCAAGCTCCTGCAGCGGAGAGTTTGGCAGGGTGCAGATGACACCGGATGTTATGCCCACGGATATCACTGGGTTTACCATGATAAATCCCGTAACCCACGAGAGTGAGTTCAGAAAGGGCGCAACCTTTTGCAATTTTCTGCTGGCGGATGAGATAAACCGTGCTTCACCCAAGTCGCAGTCGGCTCTTCTTGAGGTTATGGAGGAGAGGCAGGTCAGCATTGACGGCATTACCTATGAGCTGCCCAAGCCCTTTATGGTATTGGCAACCCAGAATCCCGTGGAAACCTATGGCACCTATCACCTTCCGGAAGCCCAGATGGACAGATTTTTGATGAAGATTACTCTTGGCTATCCCAGCATGGAGGAGGAGCGGGATATTTTGCTCAGAAACGAGCAGCAGACCTCTTCCGGGCAATTGGATGCGGTGATTTCCTGTGAGGAAATTGTGGAGATGTCAAAACAGGTTCCGCAGATATATTGTGCGGATGCTGTCAGGGATTACATTATAAATATTGTGAATGCTACCAGAAATGCAGATTTTATTAAGCTGGGAGCAAGCCCCAGAGGCAGCATTGCCTTATATCGTCTGGCAAAGGCTTATGCTTATGTGGCGGGGAGGAGTTTCGTGGTTCCGGATGATGTCAAGGTGTTGGCTCCCTATGTTCTTGCCCACAGAATCATTCTGACCCCAAAAGGAAAATCCCTTGTTTCCGACAATGAAAGCGCTGTCAAAAAGCTTTTGGAGAGTATTATGGTGCCGGTGGAAGAGGTATAAGTGTGAAGAAGTTTTCTAAGGCATTTAAAGTACGCGCAATTATAAATGGAATTGTAAATTATATATTGGCAATTGCTTGTTCAGTGGTATTTGAACTGTTCATCAATGCAAATGTAGGCCGGTTTGTTTTGCTTGCGCTGCTTTTGGCGCCAGCGCTGTCGGTCTTTTTTGCATGGCTGTCCAGCAGAATGGTTTCTGTTTCCTGTGAGATGGAGGAAGCGCTTCTCTCAAAAGGCGACAAATGCAGCATGACAATACGGCTGAAGAATGCTTCCATTTTTCCCACTGCACCCATTGAGATAACAATTGAGGATACTCCAAGAGTCCTGTGCAATGACAAGAATATGATTGCATCGGTTCTGCCCAGAGCCTCAAAAAGTTTTCAGGTGGAATATGAGGCAAAGATATGCGGAAAATCCATGGTGGGAGTAGGAGAGGTAAGGGTGACGGATTATTTGGGGCTGTTTTCCTTTCCTACAGCAAAAAAAGACTATGTTTCCCAGAAGAAAAAGGTGGCAGTCATACCTGATATTGCAGAAATATCCGCAAGGGATGACAATGTCATGCAGGCAATGCAGGCTTCCCGGAATATGGATGACAGTGAGGATACGGTGGAAGCTCCTTCCGTCACCTTTGGCGGTTTTCCGGGGTATGATAACAGGGAGTATATTCCGGGAGACCCTTTAAAGCGTATTAATTGGAAACAGTCGGCAAAAAGGGAGAAGCTTCTTGTGCGGCTGGATGACGAGGTATCATCCCAAACGATTCATGTGGTTTTGGACAGTGTGTATGCGGACGAGGCTATGGATCCCAAGATTGCAGAAGATGCGGTGGAAAATGCATTGGGAATTATTCGAGTGCTGGTTCGGCATGACTATACCGTTAATTATTATGCCATGGGGCAATATGGGTTTGACGGATATCAGATAGAAGACGAGCTGGATTTGGACAATGTAAGGCTGGCAATGGCGGAGTATGAATTTGCCGGAAAAGAAGGTTTGGACGAGGGAATTGAAAGATTCCCTGGCGCAGATATCCTTGGCAAAGGAGAGGGAGCGTTTTTATTTTCCACGCCAAACAGTTTGGGAGAGGCGGATGCCGCTGTGGCGGGACAGGCTGAAAATATATATGTGACGGTTTATTCCGCGGCGCCGGTTTCTGCACAACCAAAAGAGACAGAGGTCAAGGAGGTTTCTAAAAAGAAGGAGAAAAAGGTTGTAATCAAGACTGCACAAACTGTTGGAGAAAAGATTCTTACTGTGGTAAAATCGCTGGCGGTATCTTATTTTTTGGCGCTTCTTTTGAGTATATCCGTGTTTTTGGTGTTTAATGTGCCGGTGTTTTCTGTTTGGACATTACTGCAGGCTGTAGTATGTGCAGGCTGCTTTGCCATTTGCCATTATGTCAATAAACACAGAATCATAGGGACTATGTTAATGATCGTGCTTATTATGGCGCTTTTGAGCATATATGCCAGAATTGTATTTCAGGTGGATTATGGAATCACTTACACTCATTGGTTTTTATCCGGCGGAGAATCCGTAGAAACCACTGCATCTTATTTGCTTTCGCTGGTAGTAATGTTTACTGTGTTTTTTTCCATGGTGGTATATTATTTTTCAAATGTGCTGTACCGAACCTCTTTTTTGATATTGGTGAGCCTGATTCCTTTTCTCATTCATGTCAAGGTAATGCATGACATTCATATGCTTCCGGTGGTATTGATCACAGTGTTAAATGTGATGGTTTTGCTGATGTACACAAGAAAAGACAGGGATGAAGGCAAGAGAATGATAGGGCGTATAGCAGGTTTGGTTTCCGTGGGGTTTTTTGCCCTTGTTTTTGCCTTGATTGGGCTGGCGGCGCCAAAACAGGAGGATACCCGCTATTATTATGTTTTCGAGAATACTTTTATGGGGGGCAATATCAGTGAGTCCCTGCCGGAGAGTTATTCTGATATCAGTGATTNTNCTGGNAATGCAGATAATTTTAANGAATTAAACAATAGGAAGCTGTATGAAGTCAGCGTTTCTGGACAAATCGGGACTTTATATTTAAAGAGGCAGAATTTTGATTTATATGATTTTGAGAAAGACCGCTGGTATGCTATGGAGCACTATTCGCAGCCCCTATTCNGTCCGGATGAGTGGAGTGAAAAACGGCAGTATATGAATCTTGGGCTTCTGGCGGATGCTATGGAGTGNGNGNAAGGATATGCGCCGGGATTTTTNGAAAAATATGGTCTTAGCGGTATAAATGGCAGTTTTGAAGAAAATGTTTATAATATGGACATAACGGCAACCAATTTTCCAAGCAAAGCATACCTTACCACTTCCCGTACAGCGGAAATCCGGATTCCGCAGGATACATACAAGGATATGTCGTCAACTAGGGTAAATTATCATGGAATTTATCAGAAAGAGGATGGGTTTCTNGGNCGCAANTTGAGCTATGAGGTGNANTTNTATGAAGATTTNACTTCCNGATANAGATGGATTNNCATGGGNGGCTCAAATATGGATACGGATACTGCATCGGATATGTTGAAGGAAATGCGGAAAATACTGCAAAATGCAGGTGAGGAGCAGCATCTTAATGTTGTGCAGGCGTATCTTTATGATGTAAGTATTGCCAAATTGTATGGAAGAGATTGTCAGTCAAATAATGAATTGATTCCGGACAGTGTCAGGGAATTAGCTTTGGAGATTACAAAGGATTGTACCTATGATTGGGAGAAAGCCATGGCTCTCCAAAATTATTTTCGGCAGAATGATTTTGTCTATGACCTTTCTTACAGAGCACCTGATGACAGTGTGGAATATTTTCTCTTTGAGGGAAAGACGGGAACTTGTTCGGATTTTGCATCCGCATATGTGTTGATGGCCAGAGCTGCAGGACTTATCGCCCGATATGCGGAAGGATTCGCTCCGGCACAGGAGTATGAAGATTTGTATGTGGTTAGGACGAACTGCGGGCATGCTTATCCCGAGGTATATATTCAGAATGTGGGATTTGTGGTCTATGAGGCAACCCTTCCTGCAAGCTATCGGAATAGTTCGGGCAGAGGTATGGGCAGCGGAATTATGTTTTATCTGTTTAGGGTCGGAGTGCGCGCATTGATAATTCTGACAATGGTGTCATGTATTATTATGGCATTTTTGTTCCTGCGGATGATTCTGAGTCCTTTTGTGCGGGAGTTGTGGTTTGGAAGAAAGCTGGGTAAGGCGGAGCCGCAAAAAGCCGTGGTTATGATATATCAAAGAATTTCCGGGAAATATATGGGCAGAATAATTCAAAATGCGGGAGTTTATACGCNCTAGGAATATGCTATGGCTTTTGAACAACGCANAGGATANGATATGAGNGGGATTNGCTATTTGCTGGAAGNTTCCGTATANGGCGGAAAGTCTTTGAAAGAGACGGATAAGAAAAGAGCGCAGGAAATGTACAAAGAGGTCATCGNAGCCATTCGAAAGAAGAAAAAGGAAGAGGCAAGGGAAAGACGTCGCCGTGGAAAACACAGCGGGACAAAAAATAGAACAGAAAAGAAAAAATAAATAAGGCGGGAAGTGAAGATGGAAACAGAAAATAAAATGATACAGGAGAGACTGAAATCTCTTAGAAGCGCCATGAAAGATGCTGGCATTGATTTTTATATGATGCCTACGGGGGATTTTCACAACTCGGAATATGTGAGTGATTACTTTAAGGTAAGAGAATATTTTTGCGGATTTTCGGGTTCCAACGGAACGCTGCTTGTGTGGCAGGAAGGGGCAGGCCTCTGGACGGACGGAAGATATTTTATTCAGGCAGAGAAAGAACTTGCGGGGACGGGGGTAACGCTGTTTCGGATGATGGAGGACGGCGTGCCTACCATAGCGGAATTTTTGCAGCAGAATAAAAAAGAGGGGCAGGTTCTTGGTTTTGACGGCAGAGTAATCTGTGCGGCAGAGGGGTTGAAATTGGAGAGGAGCATATTGGCTGGTCAGAGGGCGGCTTTTCCTATAAAATACGGACAAGATCTGGCAGGGGAATTGTGGCAGGACAGACCGGCTTTTCCAGCAGGCAAAATCACGGTTCTTGGTGTGGAATATGCCGGAAAAAGTGTGGAGGAGAAGCTTGAGAAGGTGAGGAAGCTTCTTTTAGAAAAGGATGCGGAGAGCATGCTTCTCACCAAGCTGGACGATTTGATGTGGCTTTTTAATATCAGAGGATGTGATGTGGAGTGCAATCCTGTAGCCATGTGTTATGGGTATCTGACACAAAAAGAGGCAGTGATGTTTCTTCAAAAAAAGGCGCTGGGTCCGGAGGCGGAAGTTTATTTTGCAGAGCATGGCATTACGCTGCGGGAGTATGAGGAAATAGCAGATTATTTGGAGGAATTGCCCGAAACCAAGGAAGGACTTTTGGTGGATACCAGATACTGCAGTTATCTCTTTTATAAGCTGCTGGAGAAAAAGCACAGGCTGGTGAAGGAAAATAGTCCTACGGAGCAGTTAAAAGCCGTTAAAAATTCTGTGGAGCTTAAGCATATGGAGGAGATTTTCCTTAAGGACAGCGTGGCGGTGACGAAATTCATCTATTGGCTTAAGACCCATATCGGAAAGGAAGAAATTACGGAGGTGTCCGCTGCAGAAAAATTGGAAGAATTCCGCAGGCAGATTCCCGAATTTCTGGGACTGTCTTTTCCCACCATAGCGGCATATAAGGAAAATGCTGCCATGATGCATTATGAGGNNGAAGCTGATAACTGCGNGGTTTTAAAGTCGGAAGNGCTGTTTTTGGTGGATTCCGGCNGTCAGTATATGGGAGGAACTANAGATGTGACCAGAACCATTGCGTTAGGCNCCGTTTCTGAGGAGGAAAAATATCATTATACGCNGACAACNATAGCGAATTTGAGACTTTCCAAAGCCCATTGGTTATNTGGCTGCACAGGCAGGAATCTGGACATTTTGGCAAGGCAGCCTCTCTGGGATGAGGGACTTGATTACAAATGCGGTACCGGACACGGTGTGGGTTATATGCTGAATGTGCATGAGGGTCCCCAGAATTTACGCTGGAGATACAGCGCAGGACAGCCGGAAGCCGTGCTTGAGGAGGGCATGGATGTCACCAATGAGCCCGGTGTCTATGTGGAGGGCAGTCACGGCATCCGCCTTGAAAATGTTATGGTAGTAAAAAAAGACATCAAAAATGAATATGGTCAATTCATGCATTTTGAAACTCTTACATGGGTGCCTTTTGATTTGGATGCCATCAATATAACAGCGATGTCTCCGGAAGACAAGATGCATCTTTTTGCCTACCAGAAACAGGTTTATGAAAAAATTGCTCCTTTTTTAAATGAGGAGGAAAGAGAGTGGCTGAAAAGTAAGAATTGATTTAAATGTTAAAACCTTATGAATTTTTTTCCCTTTTATTGACTTTTCTGGTAAGGTTTGAGATAATAGACAAGATAGGGAGTTCCCATAATTGTGGACAGATATGATATTGCAAGCTGTCCAATAAAAATACAATAATATTAAGGAGGACATACCAATGTCAACAAAAGCTTATTATCCGATTTCAGAAATCGGCGCCGGAAAGCCTGGTTTCAGCAAGACCCGTTCCATCATTGAGGCTGCTTTCTACGGCAACAATGTTGTGAAAATCAACACTGTGAGAGAAGCCTATGAAATGGCTAAGAACTCACCGGGAACCATCGTGACAGATATGCCTGTTTACAGAGCAGAAGAGCAGGGACTTGAGAGAGATGCCAAGGTTCTTTTGTTTAATGACGGCGCAGTTACCGGACGTTATGCCGCTGCACGCCGCATCAAGGGCGAGCCGGGCGTGGATGCCGCAAAGCTGGATAAGGTGGTTATGGATGCTATCTACAAAACCCGCTGGCAGACTCTGTATCATGCAGAGTGCTTTATCGGTCTGGATCCCGAGTTTATGGTAAAGGCTCACCTTTTGATTCCTGAAGGAGAAGAGAATCTTCTTTACAATTGGATGTTAAACTTCCAGTATATGTCCGACAAATATGTACAGATGTACAAAGAATCCCAGCCTGTAGGCGGCGNCAAGGAGCCGGATATCTATATCTTTTCCAATCCTCAGTGGACACCGGAAGAGGCTCCCGATGTAGATTACAGCTGCTTAAGTGATCCTCTGACCCTGTGCTATTTTGATACNAACGAGAACTGTGCAGCAATTCTCGGTATGAAGTATTTCGGTGAGCACAAGAAGGGTACTCTGACCATGGCATGGGCTCTGGCTAACAGAAACGGNTATGCNTCCTGCCACGGCGGACAGAAAGAGTATTCTNTNNAAGGACGGCNNNAAGTTNGTTGCNTCCGTATANGGNNTGTCAGGTTCNGGTAAGTCTACTNTGACNCATGCAAAGCANNNNGGCAAATATGATGCATTTGGCGGCATCAAGGTNCTNCATGATGANGCTTTCATCATCAACAGCGATACCTGTGCTTCCATCGCTTTGGAGCCTACTTATTTTGATAAGACTGCAGATTATCCTACAGGATGCCCTGACAACAAGTTCCTGTTGACTGCACAGAACTGTTCCGCAACCTTGGATGAGGACGGCAAGATTCAGCTGGTTACTGAGGATATCAGAAACGGTAACGGTCGTGCTATCAAATCCAAATTGTGGTCTCCCAACCGTGTGGACAAAATTGATGCTCCTGTAAACGCTATCTTCTGGATTATGAAGGATCCTACCATTCCTCCTATCGTGAAGCTGAAAGGTGCAGCGCTTGCTTCCGTTATGGGTGCAACCCTTGCAACCAAGACTTCTACAGCAGAGCGTGTGGCAGCCGGTACTGATATGAATGCACTTCGTATCGTTCCTTATGCTAATCCTTTCAGAACCTATCCTCTGGTAAATGACTACGAGAAGTTCAAGAAGCTGGTAGAGGAGAAGAATGTAGACTGCTATATCGTAAATACCGGTGACTTCATGGGCACCAAGGTAAAACCTGCAGATACTCTTGGCATCCTTGAGACCATCGTTGAGGGCAAGGCTAACTTTGAGAAGTGGGGACCTTTCGAGGATATCGAGATTATGTATGATTGGTCCGGAAAGACCTCTGATGCATTTAAGCCTGACCTTTCCAACAAGGAATACACCGAGGCATTGAAGAACGCTATGCAGAACCGTGTGGATGCAGTGGAAGGCTTTGCTACCAAGAAGGAAGGTTATGATAAGCTTCCTGATGAGGCATTGGCTGCACTGAAGAAGCTGGTTGATGAGGTTGCTTCTCTGTAAGGTATTGACAGGTAAAAAATCATAACAAAATAAAAGAAAAGGCTGTCGCAAAAGCGGCAGCCTTTTTGTTGGTCCTCAATATATTTTTCCAGATTGCCAAAACAATAAAGAACATTTATAATAGAACTTAGATAGTAAAAAATGCGAAGCAGTTATAAGCATATCATCGGGTATCAACATCGCAGGTTGAGAGAAAGGCGTGGTGATAGTATGAGTGATGTTTTTAATAATGAATTGTTTGAAGCGTTTGCATCGGCATCGGATAATGTTTATATCTATGTATGTGAAATGAAGACAGATGTTTCCCGTTGGTCTAAAGCCGCAGTGGATTATTTTGGGCTGGAGGGGGAATATTTAAAGGATGCGGCGAATATATGGGCACAGCATATACACCCAGATGACCTGAATGTTTATATAGAAGATATCGAAGGTGTGTTTTCCGGTAAAAAGAAATACCATGACTGCCAATACAGGGCGCGGAATGCATCAGGAGGATATGTATGGGTGGAATGCAAGGGCAGTGTGATTCGGGATGCAGAAGGAAATCCTATCATTTTTGCGGGACTTATGACAAGAATAGACGGGCAGAGCAAATATGATTCTTTGACCGGACTTTTGACAACACAAGAGATGCATTATTTTGACTTTGCCTCACAGCCCGGAGTTGCCCTGTTAATCGGTATGGACGGATTTCGGAAGATTATAAGCAATTATGGATATAACAATGGGGACGAAATTTTAATCAAATTTTCAAGGCAGATAAGCGATTTATGTAAACCCGAATGGAAAGTGCTGCGGTTTAGCGGGGACGAGTTTCTGATTCTGGCTTTTTCGTCCAATCTTCAGGAAGTGACGGATTTTTATAATAAAATGTGCCGTGAAACGGATATTATGATGCTGGAGGACGGGCGGAAGGTTGGAATTTCCGTATCGGCCGGCGGAGTGTTTTTTCCGCAGGATGCAGATACCAGGGAAGGTCTTATTAATAAATTGGAGCATTCGTTAGNGNATGCCAAGAATAACCGGCNGGGNAGCATGGCGTTTTTCTCGGNGGAAATTGCTGCAAAACATGAGAGAGGTCTGGTTTTGCGGGAAGATTTAAAGCAGTGCATTAAAAATGATTTTAAGGGGTTTGAATTGTTTTTTCAGCCCTTTATCAATCCAGATTTAGGCACAATTGCAGGCTGTGAATGTCTTCTGCGCTGGAAAGGAGAAAGAATTACAGACTCCTATCCCATGGAGTTTATCAAGGTTTTGGAGGATTATGGCGATATTCATGAGGTAGGTTTTTGGGTTATGGAACAGGCGATTAAGCAGCAGGCGGCATGGCGTGATACATACGGAGAACTGCAGATCAGCTTTAATGTATCTTATCAGCAGTTTCTGGATGATAAATTTGTGGAAAAAGCCATTTCCAGCGTGGAAAAGTATGGAGCCAATCCGAAATTTATCATTATAGAGCTTACAGAGAGCTGTCAGGTAGAAAATCCCCAAGAGCTTGCGGCCATATTTGGCAGGCTGCGGGAGAAGGGCTTTAAAATAGCGTTGGATGATTTNGGAACAGCGTATGCTTCTATGGAGATGTTAAAATGGCTTCCCGTAGATTATATTAAGGTGGAACATTCTTTTATCNNNNAGCNTNCAGNAGNCGGNANACGATATAGATTATGTGATTGTTGACAGTCTTTTGGAAATGTGCAGGCGCTTAGGGTACAATTCTATTATAGAAGGTGTGGAGAACAGTAAAGTGGCGGATATTGTAGGAGAGTTGAATGCGACACTTTTACAGGGATATCATTATTCCCGCCCTGTCTGTCAAAGAGATTTTGAAAAACTGTTGGATGAAGATACAAAACAGCATGAGTGAATAAGCTGTGGAAACATGACAATTTGGAAAGATTTTGTAAAAAATGACAGTTGTATTTTAGAGCTGTTTTCGTTATAATAATAGTAACCTGAAATGTACGACAACTTCTGTTAATTTTGAACCTACATTACTTTAAACGGGATTCCTATATTGTCAGGCGGCTGTCAAGCCCTCACTCCTGCATGAGTTCATGTGGGAGGATTGGAAGGGAAGGCAAAAATCTGGTTGCGGTTACCCACCTAGCGTAGCTAGGAGTCAAAAAACAGAAGGCGGCATTTTGGGGATGCACAAAAGATAAGGAGCAGTCCTTTGGGCTGCTCCTTTGTGATGTTACTTCAGGAATACATATATTGATAAGGAGAAGATAATTGGCTTTAGAACATTTTCGGTTAAATAAATCCCAGAGGGTGCAGTTAAAGCGTTTTATTTGTATTCTGGGACTGCTTTTATTATTATTGCTTTTTGGCGGGCGCATTCTTGTGGCGTTTTTGAACAGGAACAATAGAGACCATCCGCCCAAAGAGGAGCATATTCCTGTGATAGAGCTTTTGGCAAATGTCTGGATTATGGAGGTGAAAGATGACTCTTTGCTGATTTTCAGAGATGGACAAAGCGAAGAATATGCTTTTGATGCATCTGTTACGCCGGATATTTTGTGGAGAGAACAGTTGGGAGATGTGGAGATTACAGACGGTTTTGTCACAAATGTGGCGGTAAAGACGGAGAAAATAAATGGGAAAGTGTTGAGCGCAGATGCGTCAAGTGTGGAAGTAGAGGGGTATGGCAGGCTTCTCTTTACAGCAGATTGCAAAGGATACCGTATTTACAATGCCTTAGAATCTTTAGCCTATTCGGATTTGGTAATCGGATATCCCTTCACGGATTTTGTTATGGAGAATGGGGCGGTCTGCGGATTTTTACAGGCAAGAGAAGATACTATGGAGACCATTCGGGTATTGATTAAAAGTACAGGCTATGAAAGCTTGTTTCAGGAGAAGGTCACGGTCACTGCAGACACGGACTTTAGTATTTCCTACGGTGATTATGATGATTTGAAAACAGTACAGTATGCCGCAGGNGNGGANGTNGTGATAGATGAGGGGAGNGAGTNTTTTTNGGGGGACNNAATAACTGTCACCCCCGATGTGCTGACCGGGCGCGTCTGTATAAAGGAGATAAAGAGGAATCAAGGAGTTCCTTTTTACAGAGGTCATGTGGAGTTGGAAAAGACGGAATCTGGGATTGTGGTGATTAATGAATTGTCCTTGGAGGAATACCTCTATAGTGTAGTTCCCAGCGAGATGCCTTCCTCCTATCCGGCTCAGGCACTGAGGGCACAGGCGGTATGCGCNAGAACTTANGCTTATATCNNTATGCANNGAGNNGGGTATNCACAATANGGAGCCCATGNGGATGACAGCACCNCCTATCAGGNATATAATAATATTTNGGAGCAGGCNAGCACCACNACGGCAGTTAAGGACAGTCATGGGCAAATGCTGTACCGGGAGGATGGCACATTGGCGGAAACCTATTATTATTCCACCTCCTGCGGTATGGGCACGGATGCTACGATTTGGAAAACACAAGCGGCCCAGACTCTTACATATTTAAAGGCGAAAGCCATATCCTCAAAGGCTCTGGAGGACAGCGAGGGAGCAAAGGACACAGGGGAAAAATTAAAGTCGGAGGATGAGTTTAAGGCGTTTATACAGGGNAAGGATGTCAGCGATTTTGAAGTGTCCGAAGGATGGTACCGCTGGAGCTATCAGGTGACAAAGCTGAATCCGGAGCNTATGTCCNAGGTTCTTTCGGAANGCTATGAAGCCAATGAAAACAGGGTGTTAACTCTGGAAAACGGCGAGTATATCAGCAAGCCTGTCAAGGCATTTTCTGAAGTAAATGATATTTATGTGGAAAAAAGAGGCGCCGGAGGGGTTTGTGATGAACTTATTATCAAGACCAACAGCGGCACCTATAAGGTGATTTCTGAGCATGTTATCCGTTATGTGCTGAATAACGGTGAGAGCAAGATTATGCGGCAGGACGGAACAAAGGTGGATTCCCCCACCATTCTTCCCAGCGGATTTTTTATGATTGACACTGTCAAGTCAAAGAAAAAAGTCACGGGTTATGTGCTGACAGGAGGCGGATTCGGACATGGCGTGGGCATGAGCCAGAACGGCGCAAGGGATATGGCGGAGTATGGGATGACGGCAGAGGAGATACTGATTTTCTTCTTTGACGGCTGTACTTTAAAAAATATATATGAGGCATGAGAGTGTTTTCATAAAATTTTTCTGGTCATAAGGTTAAAAATATGATAGGATACGCGTAAAATGTAATAAAAACAGGCATCAGAAAGGCGAAACCTTATCATGGGACGCACATTGTATCGGATATCCAGAGATTTTTCTTCACAAATGAAAAAGCAGAATATCAGCGCATTTGCATCCAGCACGGCATTTTTCCTTTTTTTGTCGCTGGTGCCCATGTTGGTTATGGTCTGCACCATTATCCCCTTTACGCCTATTACGGAGGAGAATCTGGTGGCAGCCATAGAAGATGTTGTCCCGGCTGTGATGGATCCGCTTGTGCAGGGGCTGGTTGCGGAGGTCTATGACAAATCCGCAGGCATTCTTTCTCTTGCGGCAATCGCTACCCTCTGGTCGGCAGCACAAGGAGTATTGGCGCTGATGAGAGGATTAAATGCCATCAATGGAGTAGAGGAAAAACGAAATTATGTTGTTGTAAGAATGATAGCATCCCTTTATACCTTGGTGATGTTAATTGTGCTGATACTCTCTCTGTTTGTCATGGTATTTGGAAATGAACTTGTAATGCTTGTACTGCACAGGCTGCCCAGACTGAGGCTGCTTGTATCTTTTATTATGAAATTTCGTTTTTTATTTGGGTGGTGCCTGCTTGCGTTGGTTTTTGCTGTTATTTACACATTTGTACCCGATAAAAAGCTGCAGTTTCGGGAACAGATTCCCGGCGCAGTTCTTTCCTCCATGATCTGGATAGGTTTTTCATGGGGCTTTTCCCTTTATGTGGGACGCTCCGGCTCTTACAGCATTTATGGAAGTCTGTCCGTGATTGTCATTGTGATGCTGTGGCTGTATTTTTGTATGTATATTATGATGCTGGGGGCTTATGTAAACCGATATTTCCAGCCGGTGAATAAGGCGCTGGTAAAGCGGCGAAAACAGTCATAGCACAAAAACGGAAGCAACTGTGTCAGAAAGCACTTGACAATTTTCTCAAAACTCATTAAAATGTAGAAAGTATGTAAAAAATATAAGAAAAAGCGTTGATGGCGCATAGTAGGGAATCATTTTCTTTACAGAGAGAGGGAGCCGCCGGCTGAAAGCTTCCTTAAGTTCAAATGACATCCAGAATTTCACGCCGGAGCTGTCTTTAGGAAACCTGCNAGTCAGAACNTATGCAGGCGGTAGTTTGGAACGTGGGGCGCGCGTTAAGCGCAAATGAGAGCCTATTATATCAATAGGAATCAGGGTGGTACCGCGGAGATTTCGTCCCTTGTTGCTTAGCAGCAGGGGACTTTTTGTTGTACCAAATAATTTATAGAAAGGAAGAGGCTGAGATGAAAGCTAAATTAGACAAAATCAAGGAGCAGGTGCTTCAGCAGATTAAAGAGTGCAACAGCACTGAAAAATTGAATGAAATCAGGGTGAGCATTCTGGGTAAAAAAGGAGAGCTTACCAATGTATTAAAGTCCATGAAGGAAATTGCTCCGGAGGACAGACCTAAAGTGGGACAGTGGGTCAATGACGCCAGAGCGGAAATCGAGAAGATGCTGGATGAAACCAAGGTGAAGATGGAGAAGGCTNTGAGGGANGCCAAAATCNAGGCGGAAACCATTGATGTCACCCTTCCTGCCAGAAAAACGGAAATAGGACACAGACACCCTAATACCATTGCGTTGGAAGAGGTGGAACGCATCTTTGTGGGCATGGGATATGAGGTGGTGGAAGGCCCTGAAGTGGAGAAGGATTATTATAATTTTGAGGCATTAAATATCCCGGCGGACCATCCGGCGAAGGATGAGCAGGACACCTTTTATATTAACGGAGATATTCTCTTAAGAACCCAGACCTCCGGTGTACAGGTGCATGAGATGGAAAACGGAAAACTTCCTATCCGTATGATTGCTCCCGGCAGGGTATTTAGGGCGGACGAAGTGGATGCCACCCATTCTCCTTCCTTCCATCAGATAGAGGGGCTTGTGATTGACAAAAACATCACATTTGCGGATTTAAAGGGAACGCTTGCAGAATTTGCAAGAGAAATGTTCGGGGAGGATACCAAAGTGAAATTCAGACCCCATCATTTTCCGTTTACGGAACCCAGTGCAGAGATGGATGTAAGCTGCTTTAAATGCGGCGGAGAGGGCTGTCGTTTCTGTAAGGGAGAGGGCTGGATTGAGATTTTAGGCTGCGGCATGGTGCATCCTCATGTGCTTGAAATGAGTAAAATTGACCCGGAGGAATACACGGGATTTGCATTTGGCGTGGGGCTTGAGCGGATTGCGCTGTTGAAATATGAAATTGACGATATGCGTCTGTTATATGAAAATGATATTCGTTTCCTGAGACAGTTTTAAGAGGAATAAAAGCAGAAAAGGAGAAAATTATGAATACTGCATTATCATGGATTAAAGCATATGTGCCGGAGCTTGCATGTACGGATCAGGAATACCGGGATGCAATGACTTTGACGGGAACCAAAGTGGAAGGTTATGAGAGAAAAGACAAAAATCTGGAAAAGATAGTTGTAGGACAGGTTGTTTCCATCGAAAAGCATCCCGACGCGGATAAGCTGATTGTCTGTCAGGTAAATATCGGAGCCGAAACCATTCAAATCGTGACGGGGGCGCCCAATGTGAAAGAGGGGGATAAAGTTCCCGTGGTGCTTGACGGAGGAAAGGTTGCGGGAGGACATGACGGAGGACCGCTGCCGGAGGACGGCATTTCCATCAAGGCAGGGAAGCTTAGGGGAGTGGAATCCAACGGCATGATGTGTTCTATAGAGGAACTTGGCTCTGACAGAAATATGTATCCGGAGGCGCCGGAAGAGGGTATTTATATTTTTCCTCAGGATGTGGAAGTGGGAGCGGATGCAGTGGAGCTGTTGGGTCTTCATGACACGGTGTTTGAGTATGAGGTAACCAGCAATCGTGTGGACTGTTACAGCGTGCTTGGCATTGCAAGAGAAGCTGCCGCAACTTTCAGAAAGCCTTTTCATCCCCCTGTGGTACAAGAAACCGGAAATAATGAGGATGTGAAGGATTATATCAGCGTGGAGGTAAAGGATACGGATTTGTGTTCCAGATACTGTGCAAGAGTCTGCAAGAACATAAAGATTGCCCCTTCCCCTCAGTGGATGCAAAGAAGGCTTGCAGCCAGCGGTATCAGACCCATTAATAATCTGGTGGATATCACAAACTACGTTATGGAAGAATATGGTCAGCCCATGCATGCCTTTGATTTGGACACCATAGCCGGAAAAAAGATTATTGTGCGCCGTGCAAAGGATGGGGACGAATTCCAGACTCTGGACGGACAGATGCGTAAGCTGGACGGCGAGATTTTGATGATTTGCGATGCGGAGAAGGAAATCGGCATTGCGGGAATCATGGGCGGCGAAAATTCCAAAATTACGGATGATGTGCATACGGTTTTATTTGAGGCGGCAACTTTTAACGGAGCTAATATCCGCAAATCCGCAAGGAGAATCGGTCTGCGCACGGATGCTTCCGGTAAGTTTGAAAAGGGGTTGGATCCCAGAAATGCAGAAGCTGCCATTAACCGTGCCTGCCAATTGATTGAGGAGCTGGGCTGCGGCGAAGTGGTAGGGGGCATGGTGGATGTGAAAACTCCTCTGGAACCTTTGCGTATCCTGTCCTTTGAGCCGGAGAAATATAATAAACTTCTGGGCACGGATATCCCGGAAAACGATATGTTAGAGATGTTTGAACGTCTGGATATCAAGGTGATTGCAAACAGCTGCGGTGACAAATGTCTGGAAATCCCGTCTTTCCGTCAGGATTTGATTGGCAGTGCGGATATTGCGGAGGAAGTTGCGAGATTTTACGGCTATGACAAGATTCCCACCACCCTGCCAAACGGTGAGGCTACCATGGGAGGTCTTTCCTACAAGCTGCGCATAGAGCAGAAAGCAAGGGATATTGCAGAATACTGCGGTTTTTCACAGGGTATGAATTATTCCTTTGAGAGCCCCAAGGTGTTTGACAAGCTGTTGATCCCTGAGAATGACAGTCTTCGTCAGACGGTGACTATTTCAAATCCTTTGGGAGAGGATTATTCGATTATGAGAACCATCTCCTTAAACGGTATGCTAAGCAGTCTTGCCACTAATTATAACCGCCGCAATAAAAATGTAAAATTGTATGAGCTGGGCAATATTTATCTGCCTAAGGAGCTGCCTGTGACGGATTATGTGGATGAGAGAATGCAGTTTACTCTGGGATTTTACGGAGAAGGCGATTTCTTTACCATGAAGGGGGTGCTGGAAGAGTTTTTTGACAGCATCGGCATGGGGAAGAAACGGGAGTATGACCCCAAAGCAGGAAAGCCCTTCCTTCATCCTGGCAGACAGGCGCTGGTGGTTTACGAGGGTGTAACTGTGGGATATCTTGGTGAAGTTCATCCGGAAGTTACGGATAATTACGGCATTGGAACCAAGGCTTATGTGGCGGTGGTTGACATGCCAAATCTGATTCCCTTTACCACCTTTGACAGAAAATATGAAGGAATTGCCAGATTCCCGGCTGTCAGCAGAGATATAAGCATGGTAGTACCCAAAGAGGTTCTGGCGGGAGAGATTGAACATCTGATTGAACAAAGAGGCGGAAAGATTTTGGAATCCTATGAACTCTTTGATATTTATGAGGGAAGCCAGATTAAAGAGGGATATAAATCCATTGCGTATTCTATTTCCTTCAGGGCAAAGGACAGAACATTGGATGAGAATGACATCTCTGCGGTTATGAAAAAGATTTTGAATGGATTGGAGCAGATGGGGATAGAATTAAGGCAGTAGCGTGGATTTAAATATGTCGCTTGTGCGGCGGAATGTGAGGCAATATGGAAAAGAAAAACACTTGGGAAATGTATGATGCAAAGCATCTGAAAAAGTTAGAGAAGCTCTGTCAGGAATACCGAGAGTTTTTAGACCAGGGCAAGACGGAGAGGGAATGCATTGATACTATTGTGAATACCGTGGAGGCTGCCGGTTACAGGGAGCTTGACAGTCTGCTTGGGGAAGCGGGGAGCTTAAAACCCGGTGACAAGGTGTATAATGTATGGATGAATAAATCCATTGTAATGTTTCAGATTGGAGAACAGCCCATGGAGGAGGGAATGAATATTCTGGGCGCTCATATCGACAGCCCAAGGCTGGATGTGAAGCAGAATCCTCTTTATGAGGATGGCGGTTTTGCCTATCTGGACACTCACTATTACGGCGGGGTGAAGAAATATCAATGGGTGACCATACCCCTTGCCATTCATGGCGTGGTGGTGAAGAAAGATGGCACCACGGTGGAAATTAATATTGGCGAGGATGAGGATGACCCTGTATTTTTCGTGTCAGATCTGCTGATTCATTTGGCTCAGGAACAGCTTGAAAAAAAGGCATCCAAGGTGATTGAGGGGGAGGCTCTCGACATTATCATTGGTAATAAACCCCTTGTGATTGACAAGAAAAAGGATGGCAAAAAAGACAAAAACAACAAAGATGATAACGCGGCAAAGGATGCCGTGAAGGCAGGTATTCTGGAGATTTTGAAAGAAAATTACGGTTTTGAGGAAGAGGATTTTCTCTCTGCAGAGCTGGAGGTAGTGCCTGCCGGAAAGGCAAGGGAAGCGGGATTTGACCGCAGCATGATTCTGGCTTACGGACAGGATGACAGAGTCTGCGCATTTACTTCATTAAAGGCAATGCTTGACACAAAGCAGACCAAACGCACCATGTGCTGCATTCTGGTGGATAAAGAGGAAATCGGCTCCGTGGGCGCCACCGGCATGAAATCCCACTTTTTTGAGAATGCAGTGGCGGAAGTGATGAATTTGACAGGGGAGTACAGTGAATTAAAATTGAGAAGGTGTCTGTCCCGCAGCTGTATGTTATCCTCCGATGTCAGCAGCGCCTATGACCCGGCTTATGCGGCAAGCTTTGACAAGAAAAATGTGGCATATCTGGGCAGCGGCATGGTGTTTAATAAATTTACCGGATCTAGGGGAAAGTCCGGCTCCAATGATGCAAATGCAGAATATATTGCCCATATCCGCGATATTTTTGCAAGGCAGGAAATTAATTTCCAGACGGCGGAGTTAGGCAAGGTGGATTTGGGCGGAGGCGGCACTATCGCTTATATCCTCGCCAGATATGGCATGAATGTGATTGACAGCGGCGTGGCTGTATTAAATATGCATGCTCCATGGGAGGCCACCAGCAAAGCAGATGTGTATGAGACTTACAGAGGTTATCGGGCATTTGTGGAAGAAGCATCTTTATAATGTAAATTACAAGAGAGGAAAGTGGTACTGACAGATGGTGAAAAAATCCGATTTTTTCTTTGAACTACCGGAAGAACTGATTGCGCAGGACCCGCTGGAGGACAGGTCATCTTCCCGGCTGCTGGTGCTTGACAAGCATACCGGAGAAACATCCCATCATGTTTTCAGAGAGATAACGGATTATCTTAAGCCCGGAGACTGTCTGGTACTCAATAACACCAAGGTTATCCCGGCAAGGCTTCTGGGAGAACGGGAAGGTACCGGCGCTCATGTGGAGGTGCTTCTTTTAAAGCGAAGAGAAGGGGATGTGTGGGAAACCTTAGTAAGACCCGGAAAAAAGTGCAGACCCGGAAACAGGTTGGTGTTTGGAGACGGATTATTGCGGGCAGAAATTTTGGAGACCGTGGAAGAGGGCAACCGTCTCGTTCATTTTGAATATGAGGGAATTTTTGAGGAGGTGCTGGACAAGCTGGGAGAAATGCCCCTGCCTCCTTACATCACTCACAAATTACAGGATAAAAACCGCTATCAGACTGTCTATGCCAAGTATGACGGTTCTGCTGCGGCGCCCACTGCAGGACTGCATTTTACAAGGGAACTGCTTGAGCAGATTGAGAATATGGGAGTGGGGATTGCCTATGTGACCCTTCATGTGGGACTTGGCACTTTTCGCCCGGTAAAAGAAGAAAATCTGTTAAACCATCATATGCACTCGGAGTATTTTCAGGTGACGGAGGAAGCCGCACAAATGATTAACCAGACGAAGCAAAGCGGCGGCAGGGTTATCTGTGTGGGCACCACCAGCTGCCGCACCGTTGAGAGCGTTTCGGATGAAAATGGAAGGGTAAAGGCAGGATGTGGCAACACAGAGATTTTTATTTATCCGGGATATCGTTTCAAGGTGCTGGACGGGCTGATTACCAATTTTCATTTGCCGGAATCTACTCTAGTGATGTTAGTGTCCGCTCTGGCAGGCAGGGAAAATGTACTTGCAGCATATGAGGAAGCCATAAAAGAGAGATATCGGTTTTTCAGTTTTGGGGATGCGATGTTTGTTAATTGACACGGAATTTAATGACTCTGTCTTTAGCCAATGCCGCTCCCCTGTTAGCTACTGCTCATATGCAAACTCCACAATCTTTGCATAGTCTTCAATGTTATTAATTGTTCCATTAAGTTTCATTTCTAGAAACGGTTCCATATTCTCCTCGCAGAATGCGCGGATTACGGCTGCTACCGTTTTAAGAGTGTCCTCGGTGATATTTCCCTGGCTGATATCGTTGATTTGCCGTCGTATGAAATTGGTATACCATGGATGACTGCCCCAATGGACAAACTCCTGTGATGCATCCGTGGGCAGCATCAGGCAGTTCCATTCCTCATTAAAAGTCTCTGGCAAGGCTTCCTCGTCACAGCCATATAATTCTTTCAGTATTTCCACCGGAATCACATGATGGGCTTGCTTATTCCTTGCGGCTTCTTCACCGTGTGCTGCAATATAATTTGTTCTCAGATTTCTTCGATCCATAGTTTTCTTCCTTCCTTTCTTACATGAATAGTGTTTTTGGGTTCAGCATTGGCTTCTGACACAATCAATCTACAACAAAGCAGTGACTTATTCTATTTTTTGCCATCAATGACTACTAATAAGGGATAAAAGACCTGATTTGGAAGAGGGATGACATTTTTCTGTTGCTTTTTTCGTGTACATTTCTTATACTTATCTTAAGAAGTTTTATGGCATTAGTAAAGAGAAAGAGGCGATGATACATGAAACAGATATCAGATTATGTCTTGACCATGGTATTGGGAATTGCGGTTATGTTGTCTCCGGCAGCTTCCGGTACTGTTTATGCCCATGGACATCACGGCAGTGAACATCATGGCAGTGCCGCAGCTAACTATTATTATTGTGGAGACCACGAGGCGCATCTGCATGAGAATGGAGTGTGTCCCTATGCAGAAGAAGAGTATTACAACTGCGGAGACCACGAGGCGCATCTGCATGAGAATGGGGTCTGTCCCTATGCAGAAGAAGAGTATTATAACTGCGGAGACCACGAAGCGCATCTGCATGAGAACGGGGTTTGCCCTTATGCCATACAAGGAATAAATTCTTCGGATGCAGCAAAAAGTATTATGAAGTTTGGAAGCCCGATATTTTTTAGACTGATAGAAAGTATCGGATGCAGATGGAGAGAATAAATTTTCCTAAAGGCACTTGCTATTTTCACACAAAGTAGTATAATCTCTTTATATAGCTTTATTTTTATGGAATTTTTTTGTAAAACAGTAATTACTAATTATCAAACCGATGGGAGAATGTATGAACATGAGGGAAAAAGAAAGCATTGAAAAGAAACTGACACGATCAATCATGAAAGTATCAATTATCATGGCAGCGGCGGCTTTTCTGGGGGTGATTGCCCTTGTCATTATCTCCAACCGATACTCTGATGCATTAAAGAATTATGGCTTTGCACAGGGAGATATCGGAAAGGCGATGTATGAATTTTCTGAAGCTAGGTCGTCGCTTAGGGCAGCCATAGGATTTGATGACGAGGCTGTAATCCAGAAGACAGTGGCGACATATGAGGAATGTAAAGCAGCATTTAATGAGGCTTTTGCCGAAGTAGAAAAAACCATTGTCTCAAAAGAAGGCAGGGAGACATATGATGCGATTAAATCCGAATTGCCTGCTTTCTGGGAAATGGCTGATGAGGTCATTGAAATAGGTGCTGTGACGGATAGAGCGCGTTGCGTACAGGCGCAGGAGATAGCGATTAGTTCGCTGATGGACAAATTTACCAGCATTTATGTGAAGATGGAATCTCTTCTGGATGTAAAGGTCGAACAGGGAAACAGTCTGTCTGTAACTCTCACTGTTGTTAGCTGGATTCTTGCAATAGCTATCATTGTCATTATTGCAGGGGCAATGGTGACTTCCACCAAGATTGGCAAGAGTATGGCGAGAAAGATTGCCATTCCTCTTCGGGATTTGGGCGCACGTCTCAAAACCTTTGCAGCCGGAGATCTCCACTCACCTTTTCCTATGGTTGATACCGGAGATGAAATAGAGATTATGGAAGAAGATGCAAGGGAAATGGCTGGTACCCTTGAAACCATAATATTCGACATCGGCGAGGTATTGGGCGAGATGGCCTCTGGTAATTATACCGTCAAGTCAAAGGCGGAAGAGCATTACACTGGAGATTTCCAGAAATTATACGAATCCATGCGTGGATTAAGAAATCGGATGTCCGATACACTGTTGTCCATCGGCGATGCTTCCAAACAGGTATCCGGCGGTTCCGACGAGCTGGCAAGTGCGGCACAATCTCTTGCGGAAGGCGCTACGGAACAGGCGGGTGCGGTATTCGAATTACATAACANTANTTCCAATANAACAGCGGCAATGGAAAGAAGTGNACAGAGTGCAGATGAATCTTATAATATGTCACATGAATATGCAGACAAGGCGGATCAGAGCCGTCAGGAAATGGATACTATGATGGAGGCCATGAGGCGGATCAACGAAACCTCCACAAAAATCGGGGATATTATTTCTGAAATTGAATCCATTGCTGCTCAGACCAATCTTCTGTCACTGAATGCATCCATTGAGGCAGCGAGAGCGGGAGATGCCGGCAGAGGCTTTGCNGCNNGNNGCATGATGAAATCAGAGGTCTGGCGGATCAGAGTGCAAAAGCTGCGATTGACACCAGAGAGTTGATTGAGGCTTCCATCCGTGAGGTTTCCACAGGAAACAGCGTAGCAGATCACGCTGCAGCTTCCATTGAATCCGTAGTAGACGGAATCAAGCAGATTGCCGATTTCTCAAAAAATCTGAAGGTTATAATGGAGGAACAGGCTGAAGCAATGCGTAAGGCAGAAACGGATGTCAACCAGATTTCTGGCGTGGTAGAGAGCAATGCAGCAACCGCTCAGGAGGCATCCGCAACTAGTCAAGAATTGTATGCACAGGCCTCACTGTTGGATGAGCTTGTGGCACAGTTCGAATTAGAAAAAAAGTAAGATTATGATATACTTGTTTTGAAACAAAAGAATACCACGGAAATGGAGAATGTCATGGAGGAAAGAAGAAGAAATAAGAGAATGGAATTACAGTCCAAAATCATGCTCAAATCTCTGAATGGGGAAGAACCAAAGGAGATTTCCATTGAAGTGACTGATGTGTCCAAGAGCGGCATCGGATTCAATTGTGTAAAAGCATTGGAAATCGGCACGGTATATGAGGCTTACCTTACACTTTGGACCAAAGAAGTGATTCATGTCTTTTTGCAGATTGCAAGAATCGAGATAAAGGGAGACATATATGACCACGGTGCAATCTTTATCGGAATGCCGGAGATGGATACCTCTAAATTTGAGCTATACAGGGTTGTCAGCGAGAGTGG
>WFLX010252263.1_pt1 | contig 23559 bp, 20 predicted proteins | sample 4967041 | NCBI WGS metagenome assembly WFLX01 (sample SAMN12857096, study PRJNA449069) | gut metagenome | isolation source: stool from male and female vole | host: Microtus ochrogaster | place: USA:Florida | collected 2017
TCTTGTAAGCTCATATCTGACCTCGCACCCTGCGCATTTTACAGGAAATACGACAGGCACAGGATCGACGATATGGACAACGATCGAAACGCTTTGTAATAATGTTGTAGTCCCGATCGGCAGATTTATTCTGACTATAATTCTGTTGAACGAACTAATACAAATGGTCATTCGGGGAAACAACTTCAAAGACTTTGACGATTCGATTTTCATTAAATGGATCATCAAAGCCTTATGCGGTGTAATACTGGTTGCCAATACATATTACATCGCTTCGGCACTATTTTCATTTGGCACAACGGTATGCTCCAACGGACTTGCCACATTATTTGGCAGCGGTGACTACTTATCAACTCCGCTTTCGATCAGCAAGTCGGCTTTAAGCGGATTGAGCTTAGGCGAACTAATGACGGTCTGGTTCATATCCCTTATCGTTCATCTTGGAGTGCTGATACTGATAGTCGCTATTGTAATTACATTGGCTTCAAGAATTATTGAAGTGTTTATGTACTTATCAATCGCACCTATCCCTATGGCTACGATGATGGACAGCGGTGAATGGGCTTCTATCGGTAAGAACTGGATAAAACAGCTTCTCGCTCTTTCTTTCCAGGGGTTCTTTATCATAGTGGCGCTCGGTATCTTCAAGACCTTATTCAGCAATGCGATCATTGCCCTTAATTCCAGTACGGACGGTGTGATCATGCAAATGGGTATGCTTTTGGGATATACGGCAGCCCTTATATTCACGATACTGCGTACAGGAGCTATCTCAAAATCTGCGTTTAACGCCCACTAATCAGCAAGATCGGAGGTTTTTATTTGGCACACTATGTTCCAATCCCCAAAGACCTTAATGACATTAAGGAAAAATTCATTATGGGGTTTACCAAAAGACAGGTAATATGCTTCGGTATCGGTCTTGCGATTGGTGCGCCTGTTTTCTTCTTAACAAGAGCCGCAATTGGAATGTCGGGAGCTATCTTCGCAATGGGAGCTTGTTCTGCTCCTGCGATACTCTGCGGACTTTACAAGAAAAACGGTGTGTTCTTGGAGAAACAGGNAAAGTTCANGCGNGAATANTTTANAAGACNACGAAAGCGATATTNCNNAANAACGAATGTATTTGAGTGCATTGANCNGCNCATTGAATATATNAAGATCAAGAAAAAGCTGAGAGATGCCGAAAGAAAAGGCTGAACAGATACCTATATATAATAGTATATCTTTCGGTGTCTCCTCGCTTTGTAAATATACGGAGGTACACCAATGGGCTTTAGAAAGAGAGATGCCCGAAAAAGAGACAGCAAATCTGAAACGGCTGTACTCCTGGGCAAGCCTGCCTCTAAACTGACAAAAGAGGAGAAAAAACTGTTATCCGCACGAATGGCGGAGATCAAACATGAAAACGGCAGCAATGCAACTGTGCAGAACACGATCCCGTTTCTCTGTATGTACAGAGACGGTGTATGTCAGGTATCTGAGAATTTCTTTTCCCTGACAGTACAGTTCTATGATGCCAACTATTCTATTGCTGAATTTGATGAACAGAACAACATTTTCAGCAAATACTGCGATGTTATCAACCTTTTCGATAACACGATCAAATTTCAGCTCACCTTTGAAAATCAGAACAGGTCTAAGGAAAAGCTGATAAAGACGGTGCAGATACCCGAACAGGAGGACGATTTCAACGATATTCGCAAGGAATATTCGGCTATGCTGACCGACAAGCTGCTGAAAGGCAGCAACGGACAGAGTGCAAGAAAATTCCTGACATTTGGAATTGAATTCACTTCATACAAATCGGCAAGATCAAAGCTGATGAGTATAAAAAATGATATTATCAAGGCTTTCAAGGCATTTGGTGTCGAAGCGGAAATGCTTGACGGCAGACAGAGACTTGAAGCTCTGTACTATGCTCTAAATCCTTACCGCAATTCCCCATTCATTTTTGATTGGGACTCTATGCTGAGTGCAGGAATGGACACTAAGGACTTTATCTGTCCGGCTTCATTCAAGTTTAATAAACAGGACTTTGAGATCGGCAATGCTTACGGCGCTGTTTGGGGTATGAATATCCTTGCCGGAGAGCTGCCTGATGAAATACTCAGGGATTTCCTCGAAATGCAAAACCTGTTCTGCGTGAATATTCACGTTNAACCTCTCGACCAGATAGATGCCCTGAAATTNGTCAAAAAGAAGCTCACGGCGGTGGAGTCTATGAAGATCGACGAGCAGAAAAAAGCATCGCAATCAGGCTATGATCNCGATATTCTGCCGCCTGCAATAAAGATGTACATTGAGGATATTGAAAAGCTCCTNGCCGATCTGAACAGCAAGAANGNGAGACTTTTTCATATTTCAATCAGCATAAGAAGCTACGCAAAAAGCAAAAAAGAGCTGAAATTACAGGCAGAAATGCTCAAANNTANATGCCANAAGAACAACTGCACNATGTTCCCCTATGACTATCGGCAGGAGCAGACTTTGGTTTCAACTTTACCGCTTTGTTACAACGAAATTCCCGTATCAAGAGAAATGCACACAAGCGGTATTGCTATCTTTGTGCCTTTTACCACAAAGGAGCTTTTCCAGGACGGACAGGCTACCTATTACGGAGTGAATACGCTGTCGGGCAATATGATAAGGGCAAACCGTTCACGATTAAAGAATCCTAATGGTTTGATACTCGGTACGCCAGGTGCAGGAAAAAGTTTCAGCGTTAAGCGTGAAATTCTCGACTGCTTTCTGACAACAATTGACGATATTATCATCTGTGATCCCGAAGGAGAGTATTTTCCGCTTGTACAGGCGCTTCACGGACAGTTGATCCGTATCGCAAGCAACTCGGAACAGCATATCAATCCTATGGATATTACCATTGACGAATATCTGTTTGAAAATCCAATGGAAGTAATCGCAAATAAGTCTGATTTCCTTATCAGCTTATGCGAAATTATCGTAGGCGGCAGATACGGTCTTTCTTCTGAGGAGAGATCTATCATTGATAAATGCGTACAGCGTATCTATAAGAATTTTATTGAAAATGAACCCACGGTCGATAAAATGCCACTTCTCTCCGACTTACAGCGTGAGCTGAACAAAGAGGGAGAGATTGCTCTGAGAGTGTCTAATTCTCTTGAAATGTTCACGGGCGGTTCTCAGAACCTCTTTAATCATCGCACCAATATTGATATGACGAATCGTATCATCTGCTTTGATATTATGGAGCTGGGCAATCAGCTCAAAAAGGTCGGTATGCTGATCGTACAGGACACGGTATGGAACAGAGTTTCTGCTAACCGTGAGAAAAAGANGATCNCTNGCTANNACNTTGATGNNTTCCACTTGCNTCTGAANGAGGAGCAGACTGCGAAATACTCCGCTGAAATTTGGNNACGCTTTCGTAAGTGGGGCGGAGTTCCGACAGGTATCACGCAGAATGTCAAGGACTTGCTTTCTTCTTCTGAGGTAGAGAATATCTTTGATAACAGCGATTTTATCTATATGCTTAATCAGGCAGCCGGAGATCGTGACATTCTCGCTGAAAAGCTCCATATCTCTAAGGAGCAGATGAAATTTGTCACAAACTCAGGTGCAGGCGAAGGACTTATTCGTTATGATAAGGTTTTACTGCCGTTTACGGATAAATTTCCGTCCAATACACAAATGTTCAAATTAATGACAACCCGTCCGCAAGATCTGACCTAAACTGCGTGGAATGGAGGATTTATGAGTTTACAGAGAAAAGAAAATAACCTCCGAAAAGCACAGTCTCGCTTTGACAGGATCAGCAATCCCCCTCGTTGGAAAGTAATCAGTCATTTGAGAAACAGAGAGTTTCAGCTCGACTTTCGCCGTGAACAGACGAAAAGCGGTAAATTCCGTACCCGTGCATATATCGTCCGTGATGTGAAGTCATATCACGGAAATAACCGTGGTATTCTCCATAAGGCTGTCAATCTGAAATACCGTATTAAGGGCGATGCTCCCTCGGTAACAAGACTGATAAACAGCTATGAACCGACTACCAAAAAGGGAAAGCTCCTGAAAAAAACAGCTCAGGTCGGCAATTTTGCGGTACACGATGTAAAGCAGACAGCGATAGATGCGGCTCTCACTGCGGAAACTGTCGGTTTGAAAGGCGCTGATGTTGCCCAGCGTGAAATCCGTAACAAGCTCAAACAGAAATATACCCGTGAAGCCGTTGACGATTATCATCGTGGTGTTTTCTTCATGGGAAAGACGGCGGTCGATGCTGTCAAAGGTACACATTAGCATTTCAAGCAGAAGAAACAGCACAAAATTGAAAATGCAAAGTTCAAGCTGAAAAAGGCAGATCATGCCGTATTCAAGGCAAAAACATATCAGCCGAAGCTGAAAGCGAATAAGGCAGATTTGAAATCTGCTAAAGCTGAATACAAGTCCAAAATTGTAAAAGATAATGGCAATTATCTCCGCAAGGCTATGAATAAACGCCGTTTACAGGCATTTAAGCAGTCTAAGCGTGAGCTAAAATTTGAGCGTAAGCAGATTGTTACCGAAAAGAAATTCAAGGTCAAGGAGCTGAAAAATCAGCGTAAAATAGCGAAAGCAAGCAATCCAGGACTTCTTGCTCTAAAGCCTGCCGCATATACGGCAGGACGAATGAAAGCGTCCGCATGGCAAAAGGCGGTCAATGAGGATCAGGACAATGATATGCTTCACGCTGTCGATTCTGCAAAGCGCCGTGTTGCTGAACCGATCAAGGACAAAGTAAGCAAACCTCAGCGTTTACATCGGCAAGAGAAAAAAAGGGACGGTCTTAGCGATAAAAAGCTGAGATCTGAAAAGAAGCTGAATAAGCAGGAAAACAGGCTTAAATCAAAGCACGACAGCTATAAAAAGCGTAAGAAAAAGCCGAAGCCTAAAAGCGGTAAAAAGGCTAAAAATTCGCTTGCAAACGCTGTCAAAAAGGCGATCAAATTCGTCAAAAACGTCTGCGAAAAGGAAGTTATCAAGTTCTTTGCGACTATTGCGATCCCCATTCTTATCATTCTTCTTGTGTTCGCTTTTATTACTATGATTTTCAGTTCCACATCATCGGGCGGAAGTTTTCTGCTCGGTACATACGCAGCGCAGGATTATGATCTTTCCGAAGCTGAAAAATATTACACGGAGCTTGCATATAACTTCAATCAGAAAATTCTGAAAGTAAGCGATTCGGAAAATTGGAAGGACGGTCTTGCGGATTTCGGTGCAAATAAAAATGACCTGAAAGATACTCCAAATAATTGGTATTGGGGTAAGTCCTCGGTCTATGACTGGGAGCCGCAGTATGATTTCGACTGCTATAAGCTGTGGGCATTTTTGTGTGCGTATTACTACGATTTTGATGCTGCTGACAACGGAGATATAAAGTATTGGAAATTCAAGGACGGTACAAAAACGCTCCTTGAGGAGATCTTCAATGCGGAATATGAGTTTGTGTACTGGTACGATAATACATCACGTTGGGAGGAGTATGATTCCTACTGTTTTTCGGGCGGTATTGACGGTACTTACTGGCTTGCTGACAGCACAAATATGTACCGTGACAGTTATCTTCCAAAATCAAATCCCGGTGAATTANATGATTTCAAAGATGNTAACGGATATTTGCATTTNAATGAATATCTTGAAATTCTNAACGCACAGGACGATTACAAGCGGACAGGCTGGTTTATTCAAGACCANCGATATTTCGTAAATGACCGNAGCGGACAGAGTTCANCACCNTTCTATTCTTGGTTCAACGGTGTTGANTTTGGAAGAATTTACGGCGAAGATTATNACCCTCGCTCCTATTGGGGTTTCAGTGATACGGACCAGATTTANTGGTGCGTTTCTCCGCAGGATACACTTTATTGGAGAAGCGATTTGACCGACACTTGCCTGATAAGCTACTATCANGCTAATTACTGGGAAACCGACTGCCGGCTTTACTACAATGTAAAGCAGCAAAAGACCTTCGATGAAGTTATCAATGACAAGCTGAGTTCGATGTCACATTCCGATGAACGTTTGCAGTATTACACCCTGCTTGCAGGAAAAGAGGACGGCACAGGTACGCTTAACGGCAATCATCAGACNTTGCATAATCTTCTTCCAGGCGCTACTATCCGTGACTATGACCTGAAAAGGCAGTTCGGCTATGAAATGACAGGTTGGAACAATGCAAGTGACGGCTTGTACCAGGGTATCAAGGTTTACTGCGTAAGCGGTGAAACGCTCAAAGCTCCGTTCAAGTGCAAGATCACNAATGTNAATACCGATGATAACAANATCACGCTCCGCAAGGACGATGTTGAGTATTGGTATGACGGAAACGGCGGCACAAAGCGTGATACGGAAGTCACTATTGCAAATGCCGTGCTTCTAAGCGGATTTTCTGAGGGCGATACAATAAATGACGGTCAGGAATTTGCAAAGACAACGGCAGAAAATGTAAATTTCCACATTTATATAGATACAGACGGCTACGGTTGGGATTACATTGATCCCCGATTGGTGTTGTATTAAGGAGGAATTGAATGGCGCTTTATGACAAGAAAATCGAGCAGTACAGTAAAAAAGCGGAGCAGCTTGAACGGAATATCAAGCGTGATACGGAGGAGCGAAAACGGCTTCTTTCCGAAATATCAAGACTGCGTTACCTCTCGCTCTGCGAAAGGCTAAACTGTGACGGAGAGGAGTTAGAAACGCTCCTTGCCAGAGAACATGGACAAATTCAAAGAATGAAAGATCGTGGTTTGACCGATGAGGATATTGATGCTCTCGGCAAGGAAAGCAGTGACGATCAATTCAAATTTTACACGGAGGACGAAAATGAAAACAANAATATTTAGTGCTGTNCTTTCNGCTTTTATNCTTGCNNCNGCAAGTGTCGGAGTGACAGCATATGCGGAGGAAACGGCTGCTTCTTCTGCTGTTGATACGGTTGAAGCAACAACGGAAAATTTTACCACAACAGCAAATGAAACGGATATATCCTCAGAATCAACAACAGTTGCTCCAGAAACGATTTCCGATTTTTATGGCGATCCCTATTATGATACGGACGGCAACGCTTCACTTATCAAGTCAGAGAGTATCATCTACAATACGGAGGAAATGCAGTTTATNGCCGTGACTACTAAGGACGGTCATGTATTCTATGTGCTGATNAATTACTCGGCTNCAAGNGGAGAGGATTCGGTCTATTTCCTCAACAAAGNTGACGATTACGATCTGTATGCNCTTCTNTATNCAGGANAGGGAAATGATGAAAGCGGTGGAATTACTCCCGAAGGAGCAGCTCAGGCGGCAGAAGAAGCAAACGGCAGAGTGAAGCCTAAGACTGATTCTGACAAAACTGATACCGCCGAAACATCAGAGGATAATGAGGAAAGCTCTGAGGGTGAGGAACAGCCCAAATCTACTCCTATGAATATGAGCAGTATCTATCTTGTGTTTGGTGCGATCGCTCTGATCGGTATCGGTGCGGCAGGCTTTATGCTGACAAAAAAGAAGTCGAAAAGCCAGTCGGTTTCTGCTGACGAGCCGGACGATGAGGAAGAAGAAATCTATATTAAGGAAGATGAAGTTTGCATCAAGGAAGATGAGGAAGATTTCAATTTCTATGACGATAACCAGGACGAATAAACGAAAGAGAGGAATAAACGAATGAATAAGATTTGTAAGATCGGTATCGGTGCAGCCGCACTTGCAGGAGTAGCAACTGTTTCTTCTGCCGTTGCTGAAAGAATCAGAAAGAAGTGGTTTGTTCACGGCTTTGAAGCAGGACAGTTTGTTGGCTACATCAACGCTTCTGAGAATTACAGTAAGGCAAATGATGAGATCATCAAGGCTGCAACGGATATTGCTGACTCGGCTATAATGATTTCCCATAAGTATGATAAGCTCTGTGAGGACTATGCAGAGCTTGAAAGAGCTTATGATGAGCTTTGTGCGGAAACTGACGACGAATAATCAACTTTGAACCCACTGGATTCAAAGTTACAGACAACAAAAAACGTACAATGAGAAAAGAGAGAAAATTTGTCTAATGAAAGTTTTAAGTATATTTGACGGTATCTCCTGCGGTATGCTTGCTCTGCAAAGGGCAGGCATACCCGTAGAGAGATATGATGCCTTTGAGATCGACAAGTATGCGATACAGGTATCAAGCAATAATTTTCCTGAAATCATTCAGCACGGTAATGTGTTTAACGGTGATTTCACGGAGTTTAAGGGATATGATCTTCTTCTCGGCGGTTCGCCCTGTACATACTGGAGCGTGGCTAAAAAGAACAGAGAGATCACCTCTGACGGTGAGGGATTCAGGCTATTTATGGAGTATGTGAGAGCTTTGAATGAAAGTAAGTGCAAGTATTTTCTCTATGAAAATAACTACTCCATTCATCAGAATATCAAGGACGAGATCTCAAAGAGACTTGGTGTAGAGCCGATCATGATTAATTCAGCTTTGGTATCGGCTCAGAACCGCAAACGCTGCTACTGGACGAATATCCCTGTTACTTCTTTTCCTGCCGACAAAGGTATCCTGCTGAAAGATGTGCTTGAAAGCGGTGTTGCTTGGCAGGACAAGTCTTACTGTATGACGGCAAGGTATTCGGGGGCGATCATCTCCAATACCCTTGAACGCAAACAGAGGACTATGATTGCAGAGCCTATCGGTGCTGCCCAGCGAGGACGATATGTTGATGATAAAAATACCATACAGCATATCGAAATTCGTAAGGACAGTAAAGCTAACTGCCTTACTACTGTGCAGAAAGATAGCCTTGTCTGCTCTCCTGTTCGTATCGGACNGTATGNCAAAGGNGGTCAGGGACAGCGAATTTATTCCGTTCGTGGAAAGTCTGTCACACTCTCTGCCAATGGCGGCGGTCAGGGTGCGAAAACAGGTCTGTATAAAATNGANTTGCCNGACGGCGATTACATAATCAGAAAACTCACGCCNATTGAAGCGGAGCGTTTGCAGACNNTNCCTGATAATTANACNNCNGGAATCNNNAATACNCANNGNTACAAATGTATTGGCAACNGCTGGACAGTCGATGTGATCGCTCATATTTTGGGAGGATTAANCGATGAACGATGAAATTCTTAAAACAACTGCTGATGCAGAAAATTACACGATCTACACAAGTATGTGTAAGGCTCAGCGAATACTGATGAAGTCCTATGATCCGATTTGCAGTATCAGCGGAGGAAGTGACAGTGACCTTGTGCTTGACCTTATTCACAAGGTTGACGAGGACGGCAAAGTAATTTATTACTGGATCGATACAGGTCTTGAATATACCGCAACAAAGGAGCATCTTGAGTTTCTTGAACAAAAATATGGTATTGAGATCAAGAGATTGAAGCCNGATAAGCCTATCCCGACTTGTGTCCGGCAATANGGCATTCCTTTCCTGTCNAANTATGTTTCCGAACAGATGATGCGTTTGCAGAAGCATCATTTTCAATGGGAGGACGAGCCGTTAGAAGTGCTTTTGAAGAAATATCCGAAGTGCAAGATAGCTCTGCAATGGTGGTGCAACGCTTATTATACACCCGAAAACGGAATACAGCAAATGAGCAGATTTTCAATAAGCCGCAACAAATGGCTGAAAGAATTTATCATCGCAAATCCGCCTGATTTCCCCATATCCAACAAATGCTGTGAATACGCAAAGAAAAAGCCTGCAAAGCGTTTTATCAAGGAAACTGATGCAGACCTTGAGATAACGGGGATTCGCAAGGCTGAGGGAGGTATAAGGTCTGCTAATTACAANACTTGTTTNTCTGAAAANAANNCTAAAAANTGTNANANANATNGTNCNATATTTTNGTACACGGATGGCGATAAAAAGGACTATGAGCAGATGTTCGATGTTCGCCATTCACGCTGCTATACCGAATACGGCTTGCGGAGAACAGGCTGTGTGGGCTGTCCGTTCAGCAAGAACATCAATGAGGAACTTGTAATTATTGAAGAACACGAGCCTGAATTGTACAAAGCTGCCGTCAATATTTTCGGCAAATCATACGAATATACACGAAAATATCGTGAGTTCGTGAAAATGATGAAAGAAAAAGAGAAAGAGGAGAAGAAGCGGCTGAATGAATAAGCTGAGAATAATTCCCTGTACATACAGAACAGCCTGCGACTATGTAAACTGCTATCATCGGCATCATAACGCACCTGTCGGCTGCAAATTCTGTATTGCTGTATCTGACGGAGAAACTATTCACGGTGTTGCTATCTGTGGCAGACCTGTTTCACGGTATCTTGATAACGGGTTTACCTGTGAAATACTCAGGGTTTGTACTGACGGAACATATAACGCTTGTTCGATGCTTTACGGCGCTTGCTGCCGTATCGCTAAAGCAATGGGATATACAAAAGTTATCACATATACGCTGATTTCCGAAAGCAATACAAGTCTGAAAGCAAGCGGTTTCATAAACGAGGGCAAGGCAGGCGGTATGAATTGGACAGGTGATCGAAACAAAAAACAGAATATTCCCCATGAGTTCAAAAATCGGTGGATCAAATATCTGCGGTAAAGGAGAGAAATGATGATAGACTGCATAGCTCTGTTTAAGCATCTGCCTGAAATCATGGTGATTACACTTATTCTTGCACTTGTGGCAGGAATACGGTGTCTGATTGAAAGAGCGTTCCTCAAAAAAAGAGAAGCGCAAAAAGAAACAAAAAATTACATTAATGGAGGTTTTTATTATGAAAGCAAAGAAGATTATTAAGGGTATTTTGGGACTCGGTGTTATGTCGGGTGTGGCATATCTCGCATACAAGATCGGTGAGAGCAACGGCGAGATCAACGAGCGTTTCCGTGACAAGTACGGCGATGATGAGGAGGACGAGGATTTCAACTTCTATGATTACGATGAGCCGGACGATGGCTGTATAACTCCTGCGGACAGGGGCAAGCCTGTTTGTACAATAGAGGATCTGAAAGAAATGACTTCTGTAGAGGAAAGTTCTTCTGAACAGAAGAATAATTTCGCTCCATTAAACAGCATTACAACTGTTCCTGCAAAGAATATAAGAAATCTTCTGCTTTACAGTATTTCAAAAAAGTACATCTCTAATAAGTTTATCAGAGATTACCTTGATGTAGATCATGACAAGGCGACAGAGATACTGACTGAATTTCAGAAGGCAGGCTACATCGGTGATGAAACGGGTAACTACAGATACCCTGTAAATCTTGCTTTTTACGACCTGATGGAGTTGGTTAAAGATATCAGAGAAAACTAAAAAGCACACTCCCGATATTGGGGAATGTGCTTGTGTGGGTGTGGTTATGCTGAAACTAATTTATATTCTTCAGCGATTTTCTTTACTTGATCAACGGTAAGGTCAGTATAGTCTGCAATTTGTTCAAATGACAAGTTACCATCTGCAATCATTTTCAGAACTATAACTTTAACTCTCTCGTTAATCCTATCTTCCATAGCCTTGCACATATACTCCACTCCTTCCGGTGTTTCCTTAAAATATCGGGTTCGGCTTGCTAACGGTTCTAATAACATTTCATCTGCCTTGCGACACCTGAAATCATGTATCAGCTTGGCAAGATCAGAGGTATCGTCATTATTTTCGTATGCTCCGTTTATGTAGAGAATATGCTCTCCGTCATTAAACGGCTCACCAGTAGCAAGGTTCATACGCTCTATCGGATAAACGGCTTTTCCTTTTCCAAAGATGTCGTTTTCAGTAATGAAGATCACATAGGTGTTCGGTAAATCCGAAAATTGCTTTTTTGCTTTGAGATTATCAACATCCATAGCACTTGAATGGTATCTTGCTCTGTGAGGATCAGCTCCTGTATCTTGACGCTGCACTTCAAGATCATATTGCTGTCCATTACTGTCAACGCCGAATACATCAAGGCAGATAGAACGTTCTCCNANGANNTNNTNNACGATCATACTGCGTTTCTTCTTTTGTGAGCATCAAATCAGGCTTATCAATAATGATACGAAGCACAAACTGTGCTAATTCAAGGTTGTTTCTGAAAAGCTCACGCATAAAATCATCGTCCAAAGGACGGTAATTTGCAAGCTGTTCAAGGTCTTTCTGATGCTGTTCTTCAAGAGAAAGCTGTGTTTTCAGTTTAGCCAATAGTGACACCTCTTATATTGTATTCTTCTTCATTTTTATTATACCACACCCCAAAACAAAAATCAATAGCAAAATTCAATTTAACACAAGTTACTGAATTTCATGAAAGAAGGTCGTGATAAATTATGATTTTAATAGTCGGTGAAAAGCCGAGTGTAAGCCGTGCAATCAGTTCCGTAGTCGGTGCGAATACCGCAAAGAAAGGCTATATAGAAGGCAACGGCTACATTGTTTCATGGTGTGTCGGACACCTTGTTGGTCTGAAATATCCCAATGACTATGGAAACGGATGGGATCATAAGTGGAGCTTTTCTCAGCTCCCTATGATACCCGGCAAGTGGCTTTTCAAGGTCACAGACAGCTCAAAGGCTCAGTACAATGTACTGAAAAATCTGATGAACAGCGACAGCGTGACGGAGATCATCTGTGCAACTGATGCCGATCGTGAGGGCGAGTGTATTTTCCGATATGTCTACAATATGGCTCGGTGCCGCAAACCTGTCAAGCGTTTATGGGTTTCTTCCCTTGAAGAAAAGGCTATCAGGCAGGCACTCAAAACTATGAAGCCTATGTCCGCATACGATAACCTTTTCTCGGCAGGATATGCAAGAGCGCGAGCCGATTGGCTTGTGGGTATGAATGGTTCAAGGCTGTTTTCCGTCCGATACGGCGGAAAGCTCAACATCGGCAGAGTGCAGACACCTACGCTTGCAATGATCGTTCAGCGTGATGCCGAAGTGTGTGGCTTTGTGAAGCAGAAGTATTACACGGCTGACCTTAACTGCGGTAATTTCATTCTTTCTTCTGCAAGAATTGATAATGAAAAAACTGCAAATGATCTTGTTTCTGCCTGTGACGGCGCTGATGTAACTATTTCCTCGGTGAAGCGTGAAGTCAAGACCGATAAAGCTCCTAAGCTCTACGATCTTACTACGCTCCAAAGAGAAGCAAACAAGGCTTTCGGCTATACGGCACAGCAGACACTTGACTATACGCAGTCCCTGTATGAAGCAAAGCTCGTTACATATCCCCGAACCGACAGCCAGTATCTCAGCGATGATATGGCTCAGACAGCTCTCGATGTTGCAAAGCTCTGCGATACTTATTTCGGGTTCGGTATCTCGCATACTCCCGATATAAGCAAGGTTATCAACAACAGTAAAGTTTCGGGGCATCATGCGATTATCCCCACAAGCAATATTGCAACGGCTGACCTTGATGCTCTGCCCACAGGTGATAGAAATATTCTTACTTTGATAGCCACAAAGCTGATGTGTGCTTCTGCTCCTGCACATAAGTATGAAGCTGTGAAAATTACGGCTATATGTAATGATACAGAGTTTTCGGCAACAGGCAGATCCGTCCTTGAAATGGGGTGGAAAGCCTATATCAAGCAGAGTGACAAAAAGAATGTTGAAAAATCTCTGTCTGTGGTATCTGAGGGACAGGCTTTCACGGTACAGGCAAGCAAAGGCGAACACTTCACCTCTCCTCCGAAGCCTTATACCGAGGACACACTTCTTTCGGCTATGGAACGTGCAGGAAATGAGGACTATGACGAAGATACCGAAAAGAAAGGTCTTGGCACTCCTGCCACAAGAGCTGCCGTCATTGAAAGTCTTGTCAAGAACGATTATGTAGAACGTGTCGGAAAACAGCTCAGAGCAACGGATAAGGGCAAGGAGCTTATTAAGGTCGTTCCCGATGAAGTGAAGTCTGCAAAGCTGACGGCTGAATGGGAAACAAAGCTGCAACAGGTAGAACATGGACAGTATTCCGCTGACAGTTTTATGAAAGAAATCGAGCAGAATATCCGTGATATGTGCAGTAAATACGGCTCGGCAGACAAGTCTGTTTCTCTTTCGGACGATTCTCACGAACCTATCGGTAAATGTCCGAAGTGCGGTGAAGATGTTGTAAAGGGCAAGTACGGATTTTACTGCAAGGGTAAGTGCGGTATGAATATCGCTAAAGTCTACGGCGTGGAGCTTTCTGATTCTCAGGTCAAGGGACTTCTCAGCGGAAAGTCCACAAGCTATACCTCAAAAGGCAGAAAAACGATAGTTTTACCCAAAGTTGCTGAGAACGATTATCAGGGAAAAACATATTATAACTGGAAAACGGAAAGGAGTAACAAAAATGACTAATGAACAGCTTGCAGAAATCGCAAAAATTCTCGGTGTATCTGAGGACAGCATTTCTGCTATGTACGATGAAATCAAGGGTGGTATGCAGTCCGTACTTGAAAATCTCTCGGTCCAGAATGATGAAGATAAAAAGGCAATTTACAATGCTCTCGACAATCTCTGGCAGAAAGGATCTGTCCTGATTGGTCTGAGTGAGGTTGCAAAAGCAACGGGTATTCCCCATAATACGATGAAAAACCTCGATTATGATACGCAGCAGACGCTTGTCTATGAATATATGATGGACAGCTCTCAGATTGACCGCTTCTATGAGGTCACAAATAAGGCTCTTGCCGTTATTGAGCTTGACAAAGTGGCTAAGCTGCTTTCCGTTCCTGTGCGTGAGCTGAGAAAGCTCCCTCTGAATATTCAGGAGCGTATTTGTGGTGCGTACACAATGGAGTATGACAAGGACAGTACCAATACAGAGCTGATAGATGAGCTGAGGGAGATGATCGCCAATGCGTGATTATCCTTATGTATGCGGCGCTGATATTCACAGCATTGCCAACAAAGCGTTTGTCCGCTTTGAAACAGCTAAATCAAGGGATATTGTTGTTGCGCTCGATAAGAGCAATATTCCGTTCTCTGCAAAGTACAACGATACTGAAATAGTCCTGACATATGACGGCAATTACAAGGATTCTGTAGATGAGATCACTGCAAAGGTTATGTCGGAAAACTACGATGAATTGCTCCGTGAGATCAGGGAAAAGAAGTCAGACGATTATCTGCTTCTTCTTTCTGAGGTTGCTGATGTGCTGAATACTACGGTCGGCACTCTGAAAGCAAGACCTGTGGAAATACAGGAGCTTCTTTGTAAGGCTTATGCGGATTTTTGGATATGTGACACACCTACGATCCAGCGTGAGCTTGACCGCTACATAACGGTAAACGGCAGGACTTTGCAGGATATACAGGAGTATGAAAAGAGCAAGGCTCAGGAAAAAGCTCCGAAAGCGCCCGAAGTTCCGAAAACGACTGAACCTCCCACTTTTGAGGAGCTTATTGCCGATTACCAACGTCGTGAATCTCATGCAGGATTTACAAGAGAAAAACACAAATATCTGTCTGAAATTGCTCGGCGCAGACAGCAGAACGAACAGGAGAAAACAGCTCAGACAGAAGAAACAGAAAGGAATAAATATTGATAAACTGTTATGGCAAATACTTCTTTATCCCGTGCAAGAGCAGCGAAAAATGATGAATTTTACACGCTGTTATCAAGTGTCGAAAATGAGCTGAGATTCTATGAAGATGCTTTATATGGCAAGACGATTCTCTGCAACTGCAACGATGGCGAGAACAGTGCATTTCAGCGATACTTCTCGGCAAATTTTCNAAGGCTGAATCTGAAAAGGCTGATTTGCATCAAATACGGTGCGTCAGCTTATAAGTTGGAAATTACAAAAGATAAAGGAATTGTCAGAACATATCTGCAAGGCAGCGGAGATTTTAGGAGTGATGAGTGCATTGACATTCTGAAAACCGCTGATATTGTTATCACAAATCCGCCGTTTTCACTGTTCCGTGAGTTTCTTGATCTGCTTTACAGTAATCAGAAGCAATTTCTGATTGTCGGCAACCTGAATATGGTTGTCTGTCAAAGTGTTTTTTCATATTTTTCAGTCGGAAATCTGCATTTCGGATATACTGCGGTTAAATCTTTTTCTCAGCCGGACGGTTCGCTTTGCAGTTTCGGAAATACATACTGGTACAGCAATATCAATATGCCAAAACAAAATCAGAATATACCGCTTCACAGCCAATACTCTCNCGATANGTANCCGTTTTACGATAACTATCCGGCTGTTGAGGTANGGAGAGTAACCGAAATACCCAATGATTATTACGGCTTGATGGGTGTGCCGATTACATATTTGTTACGACACGATCCTAAGCAATTTGAAATCNTTGGACTGGCAGCAGGACATGATGAACTTGCAAAACCTTATATCAATCCGATACAGCATCGGCAGGACGGAACAACAATAAGAGGAAGTAAAGTCAATGATACAGCAGTGATTTCAGTCAGGGAAAAACCGATTGGTATCTATTATACAGCGGACAATTCCGACGGCTATCTGATTTGCAGATATAAGCGTGTTCTGATAAAAAGAAAGACTTAATTACAGAAAGGAACAGACCATGAAAAAATTTATTATTATCGGAAGTGCCGTNNTTGTGACAGCAGCAACAACTATCATCGTTCTCGTCAAGAGAAGAAAGTGAGGTAGCTTATGCCCGTACAGGATAATGATGATAAGCGCACCTCTGANCAGNCTGTGGTNGATGCGGAGGAGGAGCTTCGNAAACAGCAGGCTAAGGCTCAGGAACATCAAAAGGACGAGACAAATGTGCAGAANTCGGGAAAACTTCTTCCTTTTCTGAATGCTAAGGCGGAATATCATCAGAGCCGTATCGACTCGATTGATGAGAAAATTGCCAATCAGACAGACAAGATCGACAGGAACAGAGCGAAGATCGAAGCTCTGACCGCAAAGGCTGACAAGCTCGAAGATACGAACCNTATGCTGAAAGCTGCCCTCGGCAATATGCCCCTTGTCCGCAAGGTCATTGANAACAATGAGAANCGTATTCAGGCAATTCGTGAAGTCAAAATCCCGAAGCGTGGGCAGAAGATCGAACAGGGCTGGCANAAAATCAATGCTCTGACGGCAAAGCGTGAGAATGTCTCCCATAAGTTGAACCGTGTAATTGCACTCAACGATACTATTAAGAGCTTTTCTATCGGTTTCAACAANGANCGNCGTGAAGTTTTTGCTGATGCAATGACAAGACTAACAAGAGCTACCTTGAATTGCCTTAATGATAAAAGAGAAAATCTTATATCTCAAAAAACAGCTCTTGAAGATGAATANAACAGGANTGNNGCTTCTAATGCTGATAGATTCAAACTGCGTTTNAAGATCGAAGGTATTGAAAACCGTATTTCAGCTATTGAAGATAAGATCAATCATTATAACTGTCATTCTGATTTCTATGAAAAGAAGTCAAATGATGAGATTGATGCTTCTATGAAANTGACTGAGGANAAACTTGATCGTATGGTCGATAACGGCTCTATATCTATGCCTGATATAGCTGAGGGNGCTATTTCCGCAGCACAAAGAATTGTTGATCTTGACAAGTCNCAGGTGGCTGCANTTGCCGATCAGCTTGGTATCGAACCTCTGCACAAGGTCGAAGAACAAGTTGAAGATGATTACAATATGATCGACGGTATCATCAACAACGGCNCTAAGGAGGATATTGACAAGGCTAAGNCNGAACTTGNNGAAGGTATTAAGTCAATGGAGAGNCTTGCAGAAAATCCCTTTGTTCCACAGGAAATGAGAGACAATGCTGTTTCGGAGCTTGCAAAAATGAAAAGCCNGCTTGAACTTNTCAATATGTANGATGAAGTNANGGNGGATAATTGGCTGTCGGATATGATNGAAAGCGGTANTGCAGTTGTCACCGAGGACGGCGGTTTCAAGGTGAATCCCGACTATTACAAGGAACTTCCCCGTAATGACCGTCATGTGGAGACTATGACCGAGATCCAGGCGGTTGAGNTCATGTCNGNACTTATGGCANCAGNAGTGCAGTTTTCCGCATCTTCTCNGGGTGAAGATAAGGTCGGCATTACGGTTTCAAAGAAAGATATTGATGCNCTGAATGACATTATGCAGGAGTCTATCGGCAGNACTGTTCAGTTGAGCCGTGGCAAAGNNCCCAAATCTCAGNAAAAAGANGAGCATTATCAGACNGTTAATCCCGATTATTATAAGTCGCTCCCNAAAGANCNGCGGCATACCCGTGTTGAGCCTAAAGATGTAGCTCGTGAGATCGTTAGAGGACTTCAAAGNGAAAACATTCCNTATTCTGCGGTAGTTCGTAAGAATGATACGGTAGCAATTACTGTGTCAAAGGATAACNCTCAAGCATATAAGCAGATTTCCGACAATGTTAAGGGTGAAAGAGCNGTGCAGATNGTCAATNCCGATTTCTTCAAGTCGCTGCCGAAGCAAGAGAGATTTACNCGCCGTATGCCGGAGNATCAGGCAAAAGCGAAGATCGCTGAATTNCAGAATAAAGGNATTGAACACTCTGCCGTTATTNACGGCGAAAAATCAGCAGTAACGGTAGCGAAAAAGGACACACGGACAGCTTTCTTTTCCCGAAGCAGNATGAAAAGAGATGTGCAGAGACTCAGCGGACAGGNCAAGCCGTCACCTCAAAGACAGCAGACACCAAAAAAGAGAGAAAANCAGGGGCTGGACTAAATGAGATTAACAGAAGAACAAATAGAGAGGGCAAAAACAGTCAATCTTCCTCAGTTTCTTANGGCNAATGGGTTTGANCTGAAAAAAGNNGGCAGAGANTATGTGTGGAAAGAACACGACAGTCTGCATATACGGGATAACGCTCCAGGTGAGCGTGGTCNATGGTATCGTTTCAGCGAAAGCAAGGGCGGTGACAANATCGGATTNCTGCGTGAATATATGGGAATGTCATTTGTNGAAGCNGTCGAANCNNTGAATGGTGAACATTATGACCGCANNTACACNNCGTCCCNTACTTATGAGCCAAAACCNGNANAGAAAANNGCANGGNNNNTTGNNNNTNGNNGAAGCTGATAATTGCAAGGCGNGTNTTTGCGTATCTNTGCAAGACCAGAGGACTTGACTACGATNTNATTTCTTCTCTTGTAAAAAGCGGTGTGATCGCTCAGGANCAGAAAACAGGCAATGTGCTTTTCAAGTATTATGACGATCAGGGAAAAGTGATCGGCGCTGAAAAGGTCGGCACATCTACAGAGCATAAATTCAAGGGTATCGCAACAGGCTCGGCAGGCGGTCACGGCTTTGAGGTGTGNCGAGGTGACGGCAGCAATCTTCTTTTCTTTGAAAGCAGTATAGATATGCTGTCCTATNTGCAAATGTTTTCTCCCGATAATTGTCGGTTAGTATCCATGATGGGGGTCAAGCCGAATATCGTTCTTGATACAATGGTGCGATATGGCATAGCTCCTCAGAATGTTTATTTATGNTCCGATAATGACGAAGCAGGAAACGATTTTNCCGACAGACTTAGAGAACAATATCCNGAAATGAAGCGTATCGCTACACCCGATACATATAAAGACTGGAACGATATGCTCAGAGGTATTCCAAAAGTTGNAGAACAAGAGAANGATAAAAAGGAGGCTGACAGAAATAATATGCAGTATTACGGCAATGAAATGTGGAATAAGGCAACAGACAACAGAGATAAGTCGCTCGTTACCATGCGTTTATCCGATTTTCAGCGAGTTCAGGAAACACTTGAAAAATCGGGTATCAATTACTATGCCTATGAAATGAACGGCGCTGTCCGCATGGCTGTGAATGATAAGGATATTGACTGGCTGAGGAATATTCTCGGAAATGTGAATATCACTAAATCCAACAAACCGTATTCTCCGCCCGAAAAGAACATTTTTGGCACTGCGGAGTACAGATATATTNCGCAAAAAGAGTATCTGACCGCTGACCGTGATTTAGTTCTAAAAACGGCTGAGATCATGGCTCAGAGAGGTATTCAGTTTTCGGGCAGAGTTTACCCGTCCGGCAAGGGTACGCTGACGGTAAGTCACGCTGACCTTTATGCCGTCCGCAGTATTAGGGACGAAGTGACCAATATGCGTAAGCAGTTCGCAAGTCCTGAAAAGGGCGAGCCTGTGGGCAATCGTGATTATCGCGCAAACCGTGATACACATTATTATATGTCTAAGCTCACTCCCGAACAGTTCAAGGAGGTCAAGCCTTTCCTTGAAACAAGCGTAAGCTATCACGCTGTTGCCCGTGACGGAAAAGTGGCGTTTGCGGTCGATAAGGAGAACGCTCCTGCATTTCATCGTGCTTTTGAAAATGCAGTCCGTGAAGTCGGTATGCTCAGAAATATGTCTGACCTCGGTCTGCCTATGGAGCAGATGATCGCATTATCGCCTGTCATTCATCGCCTTGCAGTTGAGGATATGAAGCTGAATCTTGCAGACTTTTTCGATAAGCGTTACGATGAAGCACAATTCGGTGAAATGCTCTCCCTTGTNAATGCGTACTTATCGCAAGCTCCTGCGGAGAGATACGGCGAAAACAGCAAGCTCAATGATATGCTTGAAGCAAAGTCCAGTTTTGACCGTGCTATNGAGCTTTCNGACTTCTTTTCTCAGCATNATTTCTCTGANGAACAGAGAGCAGCGATCACAGCTATGTTTGTCGGTGATGTAACAAGAGGACAAATNGACAGCATTGACGAGACTTTNACGGCAGAGGATNTTCAGGCNTATGACGAAATTCTGCANAATGCTTTGCAGGAGTCCNATGTAGCCGATTTNCTGACGGCACACAAGCAGNCTGTTATTGATCGTGAAAATGCTGCAAGAGTTCCGACAGAGGAAGAAGTGCTTTTCCCGAAAGCTGATCTCGCAAAGTTCCTTGCGGAGCGTTCACTGTCCTCTGATGAATGGGAAGATATGGCATATCCGCTGTTTGAAAACGGTCATCTTGACAAATTCAAACCAAACGATAAGGCTATTTTAGGCTATCATCTGAGNGAGCCTGCATTTTATGATCTTGCTCATCGCTATCANAATGATGAGGATATTCGCCGTGAGCTTGCNCTTGGACTTATGGAGCATACNGCTTCNGAGGATATTGAGTTTGTCTTTGAGGACGGCAAAATCTCNGNCAGAACCTNTTATTATGCNGAAAATCTCCGTCACTCCCTGCNTACTGAGAGAACGGAGGANGGCTACAAGNGCAGTTTCGNNGNTANGGAGCGTTTTNTTTCCNTTGANGAGATCGGACAGGCNTTTATTGACCGTACCCATGAAGAATTTGAGGATTTGGCTTATTGGGCGGTGCTTGATTATATCAAGGACGATATTCCCGATATTTCCGATGATACGGTAAAAGAGCTTATTACGGCATTTGACGGCGCAGCACTCCACGGTTGGGAGGACGGCGATAATCAGCCTAAGCTCAATCGTATCAAAAAAGCTCTGTTTGATATTCTCGGTGACGAGGAGCAGACAGAAAAGGCTTTTGCTTGTATCGCAAAGCAGAAGTATAACGTGACCTTTGAAGCCGAAAAGCCTGAAAGTCCTATACATTTTGGGTTGCTTGGAAACGGCATTACCGCCTATGATGTGTCGCGCACTGATCCCGAAACACATGACTATCCTACGGTCGCACATATCTCGCCGGAGGGAGTTGTCAGGATATATGATAATTCCATATCTGCCGAGGATATGGAGCGTATCAATGAACAGGCACGATCAGCTCGTGAAAAGTTCATGAATGATTGGAATATGCTGTCTCCTGAACAACAGTTTCAAAGGCTGTATGACCGTGCTGATANTTCAACAACGGTAAACATCGGCAAGGAAAAGCTCTCAATGGAAGAAAAAATTGAAAAGTATATGCCTTTTGTTTTCTTTGGCGAGGGCGAACGTCCTGAACCCCAAACGGAGGAACAGGTCAAGAGTACATATAAAATCTATCAGTTACCTGACGGAGAAAAGTATCACGGTATTCGCTTTGAGGATATGGAACAGCTTGAAAATGACGGTGTTCAGCTAAATCATGAGGATTATGAACTTGTATATGAGGGCGAAATTGCGGATTTTAAGGGTAATGCTACTCTTGAAGCTCTTTTTACTCAGTTCAATACCGCACACCCTGCCGATTTTTCAGGTCATTCTCTTTCCGTAAGCGATGTTATAGTTATCTCCGCTGACGGCAAAGAGTCCGCTTACTATTGTGACAGTATCGGTTTTGTAGAAATGCCCGAATTTTTCAAAGAAAAGGAGCTTTTGCAGGAAAAGTCGGCAGTTCAGGATATTACTTTTCTTGGCAATAGAAATGGCTTTGATGCAGTAAATGCTGTAACAAATAATGATTCTTTCGGTACAACTGTTGCTGACGGTGATACATTAACTGTTGTTATCAATGATAATGCTGATGTGAAAGATGTGCGCCGACTTGTAGAAACGGCTCAGGATAATGGGGTATATCTGAACGTTCCGTCTGCAAAGATGCTTGAATCCAGATTTGGTGCTGATTTTATGCAGGAATCTCACAAGCCCTCTGTTGCTGATCTTAAAGTCGGTGATATTATAATGTATGACAGCGCTCGCCGTGAGGTCGAAAGTATCAGCGATAATAGCATTTCTCTCAAAGATCTTGATGCTCCCAACTTTGGCGGTATTCTGCTCAGCACTTCTGATGTGCTTGCATATGACGGTTGGCAGGATAATATGGAGCGTAAGGGCTTTGAAATTCTCTCTAAGGCTGAAAAGAATGAGCCTGTTGTCGATACGCCCGAAGCAAAGAAAATTCATCAGGTAATCACCAATGCAGGCTTTGACGGCGGAATTGATGATAAAATGGAGTATGCAACGGTCAACGAAGCTGTTAAGGCTGGCAGAGATTACCTTGCTGACGGTTACCTCGGTTTCTCAGTATATAATCAGGAAACTAAAAAAATAGAGCATATTGAGGGTGATTTTCCTCTTTATGAAGCCTTTAATCCCAATATACTCCGTATTAACGGTATGCACGAAATGGCAAATGAAGTGCAGGCTCGTATGGACGAAATGGATAGAGAGCGTTATGACAATCCAACTTTGTTGAGCGATGTTATCCATAAGTTTTTCAAAACGGATTGTGAGACTGCGGAAACTGCTAACGGCAAATGGAAAATTGCTGTCGGTGAGGAAGATGTTGTCGGCAAAGTATATGAATTTGGCAGACCATTCTGTGATATTCGCAATACTGATGATAAATTTGTTATTGATACATTCTTTGCCCGTGATGCTGAATTATCCGAGTTGGTATATGAAGCTATGATGTCCTGTCACCTTGATAAGAAGATTGCGAAAAATGTTCCCGAACCAGATACTAAGGACTTAGGTTCAGTCGTAATGCGTAAGGTAGGAGACTTCTATGAGATGTACGGCACAAATGCGGAGATCGGTGCGGAAGTTCTCGGTCTGCATATGCTCTCTAAGCACGGTGAGCCTATGGTGGGATTCCCCGATCATATCAAAGATGAGTATTCAAAAAAGCTCAGTGATGCAGGATATTCTGTACTTATCGAACAGGCTTTTGAGATAAATCCTCCGAAGCGCGAGAAAGAATCTATATTTGAAAAAGTGACCGT
>WFLX010250839.1_pt1 | contig 23544 bp, 14 predicted proteins | sample 4967041 | NCBI WGS metagenome assembly WFLX01 (sample SAMN12857096, study PRJNA449069) | gut metagenome | isolation source: stool from male and female vole | host: Microtus ochrogaster | place: USA:Florida | collected 2017
CAAGTTCCTCAATGTGAAGCTGTTTCATGGTATTTTCGGCAAGTTTCTTTTCGACTTTGTTGTAGAACGGTCTGAAACCGCATTTTGCAAGACAGCCGGAAAGTACTATTTCCTTTACCGATGCCGGAAAATCCCTTTGCACAGGTGTCTGCTGCGGAAGATAACCGATTTCCTTAGCTGTAAAGCCGTCGCACCATTTTATTTCACCGCTGACCTGTGGTTTAAGTCCGAGAAGTGCCTTTATCAGCGTACTTTTTCCTGAACCGTTTTCACCGAGAATACAGAGATAGTCACCGCTGCTTACGGTAAAATTCAGATTTTCGGTAACAATTCCGTCCTCATAGCCGAGAGCGGCATTTCTGCAAATTATCTGTTTACCCATCAGTCAAGAGCCTCTTTCAATACATCAAGATTTGATTTCATGATTGAAATATAGGTTGTGCCGTTTTTTATCTGTTCCGATGTTACAGACTGAATTGAATCAAGCTTTGCGATTTTCTGACTTTTTGTCTTTGTACCTGAAATTATCGCTTCGGCAATTTTTGTGTCAGAACCCTCAATAGTAAAAATTGTATCGGTATTCAGTTCATTGATTTTGTCGGCAAGGAATGTTATAGTTTCAAAACTTGCTTCTGTTTCCGCACTGCAACCCGAAAAAGCCGCATAATAGTCAAGTCCGTAATCGTCAACGAGGTAGCGGAACGGAAAACGGTCGCCGAAAATAAGTGTTTTGTTTGCAACTGCCGAAAGAGTTTCTGAATACTGTTTATCAAGACTGTCAAGTTTTTCACAGTATACCGCTAAATTATTTTCATAGTCTGTTTTGTTTTCGGGGTCAATGTTACATATTTCGTCTGCAATGACAGTACAGAGTTTTTCTGCGTTTTCGAAAGAAAGCCATATATGTTCATCGTATTCTGCTTCTTCTTCATGTTCATTATGTTCTGCGTCACTGCCCTGCATACCCTCTTTTATTTCTTCTTCCTTTACGGAATTTCCGAGAGCTTCAAGCAGATTGACAGTTTTCATATTTTTATTCTGTGCCTGACTTACTGCGTCCTTTGTCCATTCGTCAGACTCACCGCCTATATATACGAAAAGGTCACATGACGAAATTTTCACCATATCGTCCATAGTTGGCTGATAACTGTGCATATCCGAACCGTTAGCAAGAAGATATGTTATATTGAAGTCTTTTTTATGTTCTCCGAGAATTTCCGTTACCCAGTCGTATTCCGGAAAAACGGTACATACAATATGTTTTTTACCATTGTCCTTTTCGGCAGATACAGAACTACAGCTCGTAAAACTACACAAAGCAAGTGAACAGCACAATGCAAGTGAAAAAATTTTCCTGAACATAAGAAACCTCCATAAAAATAAAGCACACCGCAGATATAGTATAACGGTGATTTTGAAAATGAAAATCATTCTCAATTTCAGATTATACCACATATGCAATGTGCTGTCAATAGTTTTTTATAAAAAATATTATACACCGCTGTCGCCGTAGTTGGAGAGAACTCTTGCGGACGGGTCATTTACGTCACAGCCGTCCCATTCCTTATTGGGCATCCAGAAATCAACAACCATTTCGCTCTGTTCCGGATAATATTTTTCAAAAATCTCACGGTAAAGCAGTGATTCTTTTGTGAACGGACGTGCATGGGAATATTTTGCGGATTTTTCGGAAAATTCCTCGTCTGTGTAGAAATTTTCGGCGTACTCTTTGAGATAGTCAACCATTGAATGTCCCACAGCGTCGGAAAACGCAGCTTTTTCACGATAAAGAATATCATGCGGTAAATAGTCGCCCTCAAAAGCGTGACGGAGCAGGTATTTTCCCTTGTTGTACTTGTTGAGTTTCATTTCAGGGTCAACTGCCATTACATACTTTACAAAATCCAAATCACCGAAAGGTACTCTTGCTTCAAGGGAGTTAACGGAAATACATCTGTCTGCACGCAGAACGTCATACATATGAAGTTCATGCACCCTCTTGACTGATTCTTTCTGAAATTCTTCTGCCGACGGTGCAAAGTCAGTATATTTATAGCCGAAAAGTTCGTCAGAGATTTCACCTGTAAGAAGTACACGGATATCAGTCTGTTCGTGGATAGCCTTACAGAGCAGATACATTCCCATACTTGCACGGATTGTTGTTATATCATAAGTGGCAAGTATTGTAATAACAGTGTCAAGAGCGTTTAAAACATCTTCTTTTGTAATGATAACTTCCGTGTGGTCACTGCCTATGTAGTCGGCAACCTGTTTAGCGTATCTCAGGTCAATAGCGTCCGTATTCATACCGATTGCGAACGTTTTTATAGGTGTACTGCTTTTCTGCTGCGCAACGGCACATACAAGTGACGAATCAAGTCCGCCTGAAAGAAGAAAACCTACTTTTGCGTCTGCGGAAAGTCTTTTTTCAATACCTGCAACAAGCTTGTCATGAATGTTACTGCATACTGTTTCAAGGTCGTCGTGAATTACTTCCTTTACTTCCGTAATGTCACAGTAGCATACAAATTCACCGTTTTTATAGTAGTGACCTGTCGGGAAAGGCATTATTTTTTTAACTGTATCAACGAGGTTTTTCGGTTCGCTTGCAAAGACAATGCTGTTGTTTTCGTCATAGCCGTAATAAAGCGGACGTATTCCGATAGGGTCACGGGCAGCAATAAATTCATGTTTTTCGCTGTCATAGATTATGCACGCAAATTCAGCGTCAAGCGTTGAAAACATATCAACGCCCATTTCCTTGTACAAGGGGAGCAGAATTTCACAGTCACTGTCGCTCTTAAATGAATATCCTTTTTGTATAAGTTTTTCCCTTATCGGCAGAAAACCGTAAATTTCTCCGTTACATACAGCATAATTTCCGTCAAGTTCAAAAGGCTGCATACCTTCGGGAGTAAGTCCCATAATTGAAAGTCTCTGAAATCCGAGAACACCGTCTTTAAGGTCGATAATACGGCAGTCGTCCGGACCTCTTGAAACAGTTGCTTCAAGACCTTTCGTAACTTTTTCCATACCGCCATATTGTCCGCAGTAACCCATAATTGTACACATAATAATATTCCTCTCTTTTTTATTTATGTATTTTTTCGTCGAATTTATTTTTACTGCTTGCACCTGAAATGTCAAGCGGATAATTTCCGGTAAAACAGCCGTGACAGAAACCGCAGTTACCGCCTGTCAGTTGTCCGAGAGATTCGGCAGGCAGGTACGCAAGTGAGTCTGCACCGATAAATTCAGCAATTTCACTGATATCGCCGTATTTGCAGGCAATGAGATTTTCTTCGGAGTCAATGTCCGTTCCGAAATAGCACGAATGAATAAACGGCGGTGACGAAATTCTTACATGAACCTCTTTCGCNCCTGCTTCACGCAGAAGCCGTACAATTCTTGCACAGGTAGNTCCACGCACANTTGAATCATCAATCATGNCAACACGCTTTCCCTGAACAGTTTCCTTTATTACATTGAGTNTTATTTTTACGGCACTTTCACGCTGATTCTGTGATGGCTGAATAAAACTTCTGCCGATATATTTATTTTTTATAAAACCTGTTNCATNCGGTATTCCGCNTGCACGGGAATAACCGAGAGCAGCGTCAAGTCCCGAATCGGGANCGCCTATTACTATNTCANCATCAACAGGACTACTTTCATATAGTATTTCTCCGGCTTTTATTCTTGCGTGGTGAACGGAAGTTCCCTCAATGACAGAATCAGGACGTGCAAAATATATATACTCAAATATACAGATATTTTCTTTGTTATGGCAGTGTGTAGTAATTGAGCGGAGTTTTCCGTCACTGATTACTATTATTTCACCGGCTTTCACGTCACGCAGGAATTTTGCTCCTACCGTATCAAGTCCGCACGATTCAGACGAAACAACGTATGCACCGTCGGGAGTAATACCTATACAAAGCGGTCTGAATCCCTCGGGGTCACGGAATGCTATAAGTTTCGTGGCGGTCATAAGTATGCAGGAGTACGCACCTTTTATATGTGGCATTGCACGTTCTATCGCTTCTTCTGTTGACCTGCATGAAAGGCGCTCCCTTACTATTGAGTAGGCGATTGCTTCCGTGTCTGACGTTCCATGAAATATTGCTCCCGAAAGTTCAAAAGATTTACGCAGTTCGGCAGCATTTATAAGGTTTCCGTTGTGGACGAGGGCGAGATTTCCCTTGATATGCCGTATAACAAGCGGTTGTATGTTATTGTGGTTTTTTCCGCCGAAAGTCGAATATCTTACATGACCAACTGCCATATTCCCCTTCCCCAGCCTGTCGAGTTCCTCACGGCTGAAAACTTCCGACACAAGACCGTCAGCTTTTTTGTGATTTATAACACCGTCGTCACATACCGCAATACCACAGCTTTCCTGTCCTCTGTGCTGAAGTGCGTACAGCCCGAAATATACGGACGATGCAACATCTGCCGTGTTTTTTTCATATATTCCGAAAACTCCGCATTCCTCGTGCATTTCGTCAAACATAAATATTACCGCCTTTACAAATACTGTTCATTTATTTTATCAATTATCTCCGATGCCGCTATGACTTTTTTTCTGCGGTTGTTCATTGCATACTGTTCAAGATATACATGAGCTTCTTCTTCCGTCATGTTCCTGTACTGCATAAGCATGAATTTTGCCTTGTCAATCATACGGATTTCGTCTATTTTGCGTTCAAGCCTTACAGTTTCCTCGTAAAGTTTCCATGAACGGTGCATAGCGATGTCTATTGTTTTTGCAAGCTGATAGAGCGTACTTTTATTAAATGGTCTGCCTATGACTATAATTCCGATTTTTTCGGCACGTTCTCTAAGTTTTTCGACATTTTCAGCTTTTGTGATAAATATGCAGTTAGCGGCGGTATTTTCTATGATGTATTCTGCCAGTTCTGTTCCCGACGCATCGGAAAGAGGTGCATATATCAATGCCAAATCACAGGGGGTATTTGAATTGAAAATGTTCTTTGCCTGATATGCCGTTTCAGCCGACCTTATATTGCAGTGAAATGATTCTCGCATAAATTGGGAAATCACTTCGCCGGCGTTTTTATTGCTTGAAATTATAAGAACGTTTTCCAAAGCGAACCTCCGTTAAAGACTGTAGAAGTATTTGTTATCCTCGAAAGCTTCCTTGTCATATGCGGAAAAATATTCTTTCCATTCGTTACGGCGGTCGGAGAGTACAGGTTCAAGAACTTTTTCTGGAATATATTTTTTAAGAAATTCTGACTTTTCTGCAAGTTCCGTTGCTTCCGAAATATCAGACGGCAGTTTTTCTCCGTTACAGGTATTTTCGGCAGGAAGTTCAAGACTGTTTTCTATTCCTTCAAGAGCGGCATAAATCATAAGTCCGAAAACATAGTAAGGATTGCAGGCACAGTCCGCAGCTCTCAGAACAACAGGTGATTCACTGCTGTCAATTCTTATAAGCTGATTGTTTTCGTCCCGTGACCACACTATATTACGTGGAGCGGAAAATTCTCCGAGACGGCTGTATGAATTTACAGTAGAGTTTGTAAAAATAGTAAATTCACGTATATATTTCATTATTCCGGCAGCGGCATTTCCGAGAATTACGGAGATGTCCTGTGATGTGCCGTTGCTGAACTGGTCGATATCCCTGAAAATACTGAAACTTATGTGCATACCGTTTCCGCACTCGTTTCTCACGGGTTTCGGCATGAAACTTGCGTGTACACCGTGCTGTTGTGCAACGGACTTTACAGCAGATTTGAAACTTAAAAATGTATCTGCGGATTTCAGTGCAGACNCANCATTGAAGTCAATTTCATGNTGACCGTTTCCACTTTCNTGACGTGNCGAANCAGGGTGTATGCCCATCTGTTCAAGAGTAATGCAGACATTACGGCGGATATTTTCGCCCTTATCATCGGGAGCAATGTCACAGTAACCGGCATAGTCGTGAGGAATTTTTGTCGGCAGACCGTTTTCGTCAGTACGGAAAAGGGAAAATTCACATGANGTACCGAAACGGAAACAGTAACCCTTTGAANNAGCGGTTTTCATANCTTTTTTCAGAAAATANCTTCCGTCGCCCTCAAAATGAGTACCGTCGGCGTATTTTATATAGCAGAACATTCTTATAACACGCCCCTGTTGTGGTCGCCACGGCAGAACGGTCATTGTCTGTGGGTCGGGGAACAGAAAAAGGTCTTTTCCGTCTGCCCCTGAAAAACCCTGTATTTTCTTTGCAGTGATTCTTGCACCGTTTTCAAATACTGATGCAAGTTCTGACGAAAGAACGGATATGTTTTTTAATTTTCCGTTTATGTCACAAAACGTAAGCTTTACGAATTTAACGTCATTTTCCTCTACATATTGCAAAATTTCGTTTTCGGAATAAATCATTTCAGAAACCCTCCGTTATTTAAGGTTTGTATAACCCATAAGGTAACTGTCAACTTCTGCGGCAGCGTCACGTCCTTCACGTATTGCACGTACAACAAGAGACTGTCCTATGTGCATATCACCTGCGGTAAAGACTTTTTCAACGTTAGTTGAGAAACTTCCGGCAGACGTTCTGACGTTTGTGCGTTCGTTAAGTTCAACACCGAAAGCTTCGGCAACGTAGTTCTGACAACCGAGGAATCCGGCAGCTATGAGACATAATTCACACGGAATAACCTGCTCACTTCCCTCAATTTCCTGCATATAACGTCTTTTGGTTTCGGGGTCTGTAACAGATTTTAATTTTACGGTTTTTATAGCTGTAAGCCTGTTGTTTTCGTCCTTTATGAACTCTTTTACAGTGGTTTCGTAAACTCTCGGGTCGTGTCCGAATACAGCAGCGGCTTCTTCCTGACCATAGTCTGTTTTACATACTCTCGGATACTCAGGCCATGGATTGTTTTCTGCACGTTCGTCGGGAAGTTTTGGCATCATTTCAAGCTGTACAACCGACTTACAGCCGTGTCTCACAGAAGTACCCACACAGTCGTTTCCGGTATCGCCTCCGCCTATGATGACAACGTTTTTGTCCTTTGCGGAGATATAACTGTTATCTTCAAGACCGGAATCAAGCAGACTTTTAGTTGTTGCTTTAAGGAAGTCAACTGCAAAGTAAATACCATCAGCGTCACGTCCGTCTGCCTGAATGTTTCGGGGATTTGAAGAACCGCAGGCAAGTACAACAGCATCAAAACTGTCCATTATATCGTCAGCAGAAGTATTGTTGCCGACATCTGCATTTGTCACGAACTGCACACCTTCGGCTTTCATAAGTTCTGTACGGCGTTCAATTATATGCTTTTCAAGTTTCATATTAGGTATTCCGTACATAAGCAGACCGCCGGTTCTGTCCGAACGTTCAAAGACAGTAACGGAATGACCTCTTTTATTGAGTGTATCAGCCGTTGCAAGTCCGGACGGTCCTGAACCTATTACGGCAATTTTTTTACCACTTCTTATTTTGGGAATCTGCGGAACTATCAGACCGTTTGCAAAACCGTTTTCAATAATAGCGTTTTCGTTTTCCTTTACAGAAACCGGACTGCCGTTAAGTCCGCAGGTACAGGCTTTTTCACAGAGTGCCGGACATACTCTTGAAGTAAATTCCGGAAAATTATTTGTCATAAGCAGACGTTCAAGAGCCTGCTCTTTCTGTTCATGATAAAGTAAGTCATTCCATTCCGGAATAAGATTGTTGAGCGGACAACCGGAAATCATACCTTTGAGCATTTTTCCGTTCTGACAGAACGGCACTCCGCAGTCCATGCACCTTGCCGCCTGTAAACGTCTTTGTTCCTCATTAAGCGGAGTGTGGAACTCATTGTAATTATTTATTCTTTCGAGAGGGGGAACAGCAGTGCTGTCCACCCTTGTATATTCAAGAAATCCTGTAGGCTTTCCCATAAAATTATGCCTCCTTTGTGATAAGATAGAACGCTTCAATTTCAGCCTGTTCACTGCTCATGCCCTTTTCTTCAAGGGAAAGAACCGCACTTCTGATTTCGGCGTAATCGTGGGGAATAATCTTCTTGAAACTCGGAATATATGAACTGAAGTTTTCAAGTATGCGTCTTGCTTTTTCTGAACCTGTAGCAGCAGCGTGTTCTTCAATTATTCCCTTTAATTCGAGAATATCATATTTTTCCGTAACGGCTTCAAGAGAAACGAGCGATTTATTGAGTTTCATATACAGGTCTCTTTCCTCGTCGAGAACATAGGCGATACCGCCCGACATACCAGCGGCGAAATTTTTTCCGGTTTTTCCGAGAATTACCGCACGTCCTCCGGTCATGTATTCACAGCCGTGGTCACCAACACCCTCACAGACTGCAACCGCACCGGAGTTCCTTACGCAGAAACGTTCTCCTGCAATACCGTTTATAAAGGCTTTACCGGAAGTAGCACCATAAAGTGCAACATTGCCGACAATAATATTTTCTTCTGCCTTGAAACCTGATTTTTCAGGAGGACAAAGTATCAGTTTACCACCTGAGAGACCTTTTCCGAAATAGTCATTGCTGTCGCCGTGGAGTTCGAGGGTAAGACCCTTTGGAATGAATGCACCGAAACTCTGTCCACCACTTCCGTGACATTTTACAGTGAAAGTATCATCATCAAGTACATTGTCACCGTAACGGCGTGTAATTTCCGCACCAAAAAGTGTACCTAATGCACGGTCTGTATTTATAACGTTTATGTCAATAGTTTTCTTTGTTTTTGTTTTGAGAGCAGAAGCAAGTTTTTTCATTATAACTTTCTTGTCAACTGTTTCATTGAGTCTGAAATCATATATATCTTCGGGTCTGAAAGACTGTTTTTCTTCTGTCTGAACATTACAGAGAATTTCTGAGAAATCTATTTTATCGCTGTCAGAAACGTTTTTCTTATAGAGCAGGTCGGTGCGTCCCACGAGTTCATCAACGGTACGTATGCCGAGTTTAGCCATATATTCACGGAGTTCCTGTGCCACAAAGTGCATGAAATTAATAATATACTCTGGCTTGCCCTGAAAACGCTTTCTTAGTTCCGGATTCTGTGTGGCTATACCCATAGGACAGGTATCAAGGTTGCAGACCCTCATCATCACACAGCCCATAGTTACAAGCGGAGCAGTTGCAAAGCCAAATTCTTCCGCACCGAGCAGAGCAGCAACAAGAACGTCACGACCGGTCATAAGTTTGCCGTCCGTTTCGATTACGACCCTTGAACGCAGACCGTTCATAATAAGTGTCTGATGTGCTTCTGCAAGACCAAGTTCCCACGGAAGTCCGGCATTGTAGATTGAGCTTTTCGGAGCTGCACCTGTACCGCCGTCATAACCGGAAATCAATATANCCTGAGCTCCTGNTTTTGCAACACCTGCCGCAACAGTTNCCACGCCTGCCTCTGAAACGAGTTTCACGGAAATACGTGCATTTTCGTTTGCATTTTTGAGGTCATAGATANGCTGTGCCANNTCTTNGANAGAATATATGTCATGATGCGGAGGAGGAGAAATANGTCCCACACCAGCGGTTGAANGACGTGTTTTTGCAATCCACGGATAAACCTTTCCCGACGGCAGATGTCCGCCCTCACCCGGTTTTGCACCCTGTGCCATTTTAATCTGTATTTCCTTTGCAGAAACGAGATATTCGCTTGTTACGCCGAAACGTCCGGACGCTACCTGTTTTATTGCTGAACATCTGTCTGATTTGAGACGTTCCGGACTTTCACCGCCTTCGCCGGAGTTTGACTTTCCACCGATACGGTTCATGGCAATTGCCATACATTCGTGTGCTTCCTGAGAAATCGAGCCGTATGACATAGCACCGGTCTTGAAACGTCTGCAAATACTCTCAACGCTCTCTACCTCGTCAATCGGAATACCGCCGTTTTCGTCAAACTTAAAGTCAAGCAGACTTCTGAGTGTAAGATTATTGTCCTCACGGTTGAGACATTCGGAATACTCCTTGTATATGTTGTAATCACCTGTGCGTGACGCTTCCTGCAATAAGTGGATAGTTTCGGGAGTATAGAGATGACTGCTTTTTCCGCTTCTGAGTTTGTGACTTCCCGAACTGCTTAACGTGCTGTCTACTGAAAGACCGAGTGGGTCGAAAGCCTTATTGTGAAGTGATTCAGTCTGACGGCTGATATCGTCAAGAGTTATACCGCCGATACGGCTGACAGTTCCCTTGAAATATTTTTCTGTAACTTCGTGGGATATTCCGACAGCCTCGAAAAGCTTTGAACCCTGATACGACTGTATAGTTGAAATACCCATCTTTGAGGCAATTTTTACAATACCATGAAGTACGGCGTTGTTGTAGTCACTTTCTGCCGCATAGAAGTCCTTGTCAAGCATACCAGTGTTTATAAGGTCACGGATAGTTTCCTGTGCAAGATAAGGGTTAACAGCACAAGCACCGTATCCGAGAAGTGCAGCAAAGTGGTGTACTTCTCTTGGTTCTGCACTTTCAAGAATCATTGCAACGGCAGTACGCTTTTTGGTTGAAACAAGATGTTGCTGGAGTGCCGACACTGCAAGCAGTGACGGAATAGGTGCGTGATATTCGTCAACATCACGGTCGGAAAGAATCAGAATGTTTGCTCCGTCACGGTAAGCCTTGTCTGCATCTATGAAAAGACGTTCAATGGCACGTTCAAGCGGAGTACCTATATAATAAGTAATCGGAATAACGGCAGTTTTCAGACCTTTTACTTTCATACTCTTGATTTTGAGCATATCCGTACTTGTAAGTATAGGATTTTCTATTTTGAGAACGTGACAGTTTTCGGGTTTTTCTTCGAGAATATTTCCGTCCTCACCGATATATACACTTGTGTCAGTAACAATTTCCTCACGGATAGCGTCAAAAGGTGGATTAGTAACCTGTGCGAAAAGCTGACGGAAATAGTTGAACAGCGGTATATTTTCGTTGTCGAGGGGTGGAAGCGGAACGTCCGAACCCATTGAAGCAATAGGCTCTGAACCGTTTTCAGCCATAGGCAGAATACTTGTTCTTATATTTTCGTAGGAATATCCGAAAGTTTTCTGAAGTTTCACGAGTTCGTCGTGGGTATATGTACGGACATTTCTGTTAGGAATGTGCAGGTCATGGAGACGTACAAGATTTGCGTCAAGCCATTCGCCGTATGGTTTCTGAGAAGCGTAGAAACTTTTTATTTCGTTGTCGTCGATAAGTCTGCCCTGCTTTGTATCGGCAAGAAGCATCTTTCCGGGACGGAGACGGTCTTTCTTTATGATTTTTTCCGGTGGAATGTCAATACAGCCTGTTTCTGACGAAAGAATAAGAAAACCGTCATTTGTGATTACGTATCTTGACGGACGCAGACCGTTTCTGTCGAGAACCGCACCCANAATATNGCCGNCCGAGAAAAGAATGGAGGCAGGACCGTCCCATGGCTCCATCATGGTAGCATAGTACTGGTAGAAATCATATTTTTCTTTGGAAATTGTACGGTTGTTTTTCCACGGTTCAGGAATTGTAATCATGACTGCAAGCGGTAACGGCATACCCGACATAACCATAAATTCAAGCGAATTATCAAGTCTTGCGGAGTCCGAACCCTCTATATTTATAGCAGGCAGAATCTTGTGCATATCGTTTTTAAGTGCTTCACATGACATTGTTTCCTCACGGGCAAGCATTTTGTCGGCATTGCCTGTAATTGTGTTTATTTCGCCGTTGTGTACTATAAAACGGTTCGGGTGAGCTTTCTGCCAGCTTGGATTTGTATTTGTTGAAAAACGTGAATGAACCATTGCAATAGCGGATTCAAATTCTTCGCTCTGTAAATCACAGTAGAATTTTCTGAGTTCGTCAACAAGAAACATACCTTTATATACAACAGTTCTGCTTGAAAGTGATACCACATAAGTATTTTCATTGGACTGTTCAAAAACACGTCTTGTAACAAAAAGCTTTCTGTCAAAGTCAAGACCTTTTGCACAGCTTTCAGGACGTTTTACAAAACCCTGCATGATATACGGCATACTGTCAAGTGCTTTCTGTCCGAGAACCGACGGAGCAGACGGTACTTCCCTCCAGCCGAGGAACTCCATGCCGTTTCTCTGAATGATAATCTCGAACATTTTCTTTGCCTGATTGCGTTTAAGTTCGTTCTGCGGAAAGAAAAACATTCCCACACCGAAATCACCTTCACCACCGATATCAAAACCAAGCTTTTCGGTTTCCTTTTTAAAGAAGGAATACGGCATCTGTACAAGTATGCCTACGCCGTCGCCGGTTTTGCCCTCGGCATCCTTACCTGCACGGTGTTCAAGCTTTTCGACTATTTTAAGGGCGTTTTCAACTACTGTCCTTGATTTTTCGCCTTTTATGTTTACAACTGCACCGATACCACAGTTGTCGTGTTCAAACTGCGGGCGGTAAAGTCCCTGCTGAGAGAACGGGGATTCTGTTCTGAAATTATCCATAAATGTTTCACGCCTTTCCGGTACGTTTCGCCATTGAAACTCACCTCAAAATAAAAAGGACATTCACAAACAGGCATAGCTTACCTGTCATGAACGTCCTTGTCCTTTAAACATATTAACACGCACAACAGGAAATGTCAAGTGTGTTTTCGTTAAAAACGAAAGTTTTGTGAAATACCACTGTAAGCTTATACAAACAGAAGAAAAAATGTATATTTTGCTGAAAGTTCAAAATACCCCTTGACAAAATGCGAATTTGGGTATATACTTACGTTGTGAACAGCAAAGGGGCTGCGGACATTAAGTCTGTAGCCCTATGTTTTTTTAAGTACTTAAATTCCATACACAACGGGGTGTATGATATTCTGAGTTTTCAGGGTATCGTACACCCTTTTGTATTTCCTGACTGTTCAATTAAAGGGAGGTATTTTTTATGGTTGATTCAGTTGAAAAAATTCTTGAACAGGTAAACGATAATGTTTTTGGAGTATGGTTTCTGATAGCGGTTTCCCTTGTATTTTTCATGCAGGCAGGCTTTGCAATGGTGGAAACGGGCTTTACACGAGCCAAAAACGCCGGTAACATTATAATGAAGAATCTTATGGACTTCTGTATTGGTACGGTTGTATTTATTTTGATAGGTTTCGGACTTTTACTTGGTGAAGATGTCTGCGGAATTATCGGCAAACCCGGATTTGACATTTTTACATCATACGATAATTTTGATTTTTCTAACTTTGTTTTTAACCTTGTTTTCTGTGCAACTACAGCAACAATCGTTTCCGGAGCAATGGCAGAAAGAACAAAATTCATTTCATATTGTGTATATTCAGGAATTATAAGTGCGTTGGTTTATCCGATAGAGGCACACTGGATTTGGAACAGCGACGGCTGGCTCTATCAGCTTGGATTCCATGATATTTCCGGTTCATGTGCAATTCATATGGTAGGCGGTATCTCTGCACTTGTAGGTGCAAGCATTCTCGGTCCACGTATAGGAAAATTCACCAAAANATCGGACGGTAAAGTTAAAGTAAACGCTATCNCCGNACATAATCTTACAATCGGAGCATTGGGTGNATTTATACTCTGGTTCNGCTGGTACGGCTTNAACCCTGCCGCATCACAGTCAGTTGAAATGCTCGGTTCAATCTTCCTTACAACAACAATCGCTCCGGCAATTGCAACAGTTACCTGTATGGTATTCACATGGCTCAAATATGGCAAGCCTGATGTTTCAATGTGTCTTAACGCTTCACTTGCCGGACTTGTCGGAATAACAGCAGGCTGTGACGTGCTTGACGCTTTCGGTGCTATATGTGTCGGCATTGTATCAGGTTTCCTTGTATGCTTCGGCGTATGGTTTCTCGACTATGTTCTTCATGTTGACGACCCTGTAGGTGCGGTAGCAGTACATATGATGAACGGTCTTTGGGGTACTATAGCAGTCGGACTTTTTGCAACAGACAAAGCTCCTGGTTTTGCAATCGCACAGGACGGTGGTGCAAGCGGTATCTGCAACACAGGTCTTTTCTACGGCGGTGGCTTTGAACTTCTTGAAAAACAGTTACTTGGTATTCTTGCAGTAGGTACATGGACAGCAGTTACAATGCTTATCGTATTTAACATTATCAAGCACACTATGGGCTTGCGTGCAACTGAACAGGAAGAAATACTTGGTCTTGACGTTACAGAACACGGACTTGTTTCTTCTTATGCGGATTTTGCTCCGTCAATGGGTGATATATCTATGCAGGGCTACACAAAGGACGACGCTAAAAGCGTTCAGCGTGTGCCTGTAAATGAGGCAGTAGAAATAAAGAATTATTCTGTTCCGTCTGCTGACGGAAAACCGAAAATGACAAAAGTTGTTGCAATCTTCAAACAACAGAAACTTCAGGACTTCATTCAGGCTATGGAAGATATTCAAATTACTGGTATAACGGTTACTAACGTACTCGGTTGTGGTATGCAGAAAGGGCAGAAACAGAAATATTATCGTGGTACAAAGATTGAAATGAATCTGCTCCCGAAAATAAAAGCCGAAATAGCAATATGTGCCGTTCCGGCAGAAAAGGTAATAAATACGGCGATAAGGGCTTTGTATACTGGTAACTTCGGCGACGGAAAAATATTTATCTATGACATTGAAAACGTTGTGAAAGTCCGTACAGGTGAGCAGGGTTACGACGCTTTACAGGATACGGAAGAAGAAAACAAGGCTTTTGCAGGTGTTCATGAAAATAACTGAAACAGGAGAATAGTATGTCAGCAAAGTATATATTTGTAACAGGCGGAGTGGTTTCGGGACTCGGAAAGGGCATAACGGCGGCATCTCTCGGCAGACTGCTCAAACAGCGTGGGTATAAGGTAACTATACAGAAGTTTGACCCATATATAAATGTTGACCCCGGAACAATGTCGCCGTATCAGCACGGAGAAGTTTTTGTCACGGACGACGGTGCGGAGGCAGATTTGGACTTGGGTCATTATGAAAGATTCGTTGACGAAAACCTTTCCGTAAATTCCAACGTAACGACAGGCAAGATTTACTGGAACGTAATCAGCAAAGAACGGCGTGGGGACTATCTCGGCGGAACTGTTCAGGTAATTCCCCACATCACAAACGAAATCAAGGACAAAGTTTACAGTGCTGGAAAAGATGCGAATGCGGATATTGTAATTACCGAAATCGGCGGAACAGTCGGAGATATTGAGTCAACGCCGTTCCTCGAAGCTATAAGACAGGTCGGCACGGAACAGGGCAGAAACAATGTTGCGTATATTCATGTAACACTTGTGCCGTATATAGCAGGTTCGGAGGAACTCAAGTCCAAACCCACACAGCATTCAACAAAAGAACTGCTTTCAATAGGCATACAGCCGGATATAATAGTTCTGAGAAGCGAGAGACGTGTTCCCGACGATATGCGTGATAAAATCGCACTTTTCTGCAATATAAGAAAAGACGACGTTATTCAGAATCTTACTGCACCGTCATTGTATGAAGTACCGCTGTGGCTCGAAGATGAGGGACTTGCAAAATCGGTTTGTCATCATCTCGGTATTGAGGACAGAAAACCTGACCTTACTGAATGGACTGAAATGGTTAAGCGTGCCGAAAATGCACACAAAAAGGTCACAATCGCACTTGTCGGAAAATATGTAATGTTGCATGACGCTTATCTTTCGGTTGCCGAAGCTTTACGGCACGGCGGTATAGTGAATGATGCGTCGGTTGAGATAAAATGGGTAAATTCAGAGGAAGTCACCCATGAAAATGCGTCTGAAATTTTTAAGGACTGCGGTGGAATTATAGTTCCGGGCGGATTCGGACACAGAGGCATTGAAGGTATGATAGAATCAATAAGGTATGCAAGGGAAAATAAAGTTGCATTTTTCGGGATATGTCTTGGAATGCAGATGGCAGTTGTTGAGTTTGCGAGAAACGTCATGGGACTTGCGGACGCTGATTCATCAGAGTTTTCCGATACAGCAAATCCCGTCATAGACATCATGGAGAATCAGAAGAACGTTTCACAGAAAGGCGGTACAATGCGTCTCGGACTTTATCCGTGCAAGCTTGCGGAAAATTCAAATTGCCATAACATTTACGGTGATGAACTTATATACGAGCGTCACCGTCACCGCTGGGAATTTAACAACGCATACCGCAGTTCAGCAGTAAAAAAGGGACTGAGAATAGCAGGTGTTTCGCCCGACGAAAGACTTGTTGAAATAATTGAACTGTCCAACCACCCGTGGTTTGTGGGAGTACAGTTTCACCCTGAGTTCAAGTCACGCCCGAATAAACCGCATAAACTCTTTGCGGATTTCATAAAAGCATCAATAAATCAATAAACGGAGGTATTTAATTATGGAAAAGGTACAGGATTATTTCGGTAGCATGGTATTCGACGAAAGAGTTATGAAAGGTGCTCTTTCAGAAAAAGTCTACAAATCTTTAAAGAGAACTATCGACAGAGGAGTTCCGCTTGATATCACTGTTGCTAACGCTGTAGCAGCCGCTATGAAAGACTGGGCAGTTGAAAAGGGGGCAACACATTATACACACTGGTTTCAGCCCGAAACAGGCGTTACAGCTGAAAAACATGACAGTTTCATAAATCCTGCCCCCGACGGCAGAGTTATTATGGAATTTTCCGGCAAGGAACTCGTCAAGGGCGAACCTGATGCGTCGTCTTTCCCCTCCGGCGGTCTGAGAGCGACTTTCGAAGCAAGAGGTTACACGGCTTGGGACCCGACTTCATACGCTTTTATTAAGGACGGTACACTTTATATTCCTACTGCTTTCTGTTCATATACCGGTGAGGCTCTTGACAAGAAAGTTCCGCTTCTGCGTTCTATGGACGCTCTTAACGTTCAGGCACTCCGTATTCTCAAGCTTTTCGGAAATACCGATGTTCGCTGTGTAAAGACTTCTGTAGGTCCTGAACAGGAATACTTCCTTATTCCAAAGGAACTTTATGAACAGAGAAAAGACCTTATTATGACAGGCAGAACGCTTTTCGGTGCGATGCCCCCAAAGGGTCAGGAAATGGAAGACCATTATTTCGGTTCAATCAAACCGAGAATTGCCGAATATATGGCAGACCTCGACAAAGAACTCTGGAAGCTCGGTATTCTTGCAAAGACAAAGCACAATGAAGTTGCACCGGCACAGCATGAACTTGCACCTATCTACCGTACAACAAATATCGCTGCTGACAATAATCAGCTTACTATGGAAGTTATGCAGAAAGTTGCACAGAAACACGGTCTTGTATGTCTGCTCCACGAAAAGCCTTTTGCAGGCGTAAACGGTTCGGGCAAGCACAACAACTGGTCAATTTCCACTGATACAGGTGTAAACCTCCTTACCCCCGGTGAAACTCCATATGAAAACGCACAGTTCCTGCTTTTCCTTTCGGCTGTAATCAAGGCTGTTGACGACTATCAGGATTTACTCCGTCTTTCAGTTGCAACCGCAGGCAATGACCACCGTCTTGGTGCAAATGAAGCACCGCCGGCAATTATTTCAATCTTCCTCGGCGACGAACTTTCCGGCGTTCTTGATGCTATTGAAAACGATACTCCGTATGACAGCGGAGAAAAGCAAACTATGCAGCTTGGTGTAGGCGTTCTCCCTGAATTTTTTAAAGATACTACAGACAGAAACAGAACTTCACCGTTTGCATTTACCGGTAATAAATTTGAGTTCAGAATGCTTGGTTCTTCAAACAGTATTTCATGTGCAAATATCCACCTCAATGCAGCAGTTGCGGAAACTCTCAGACAGTTCGCTGATGTTCTCGAAAAGGCTGACGATTTCAATACCGCACTTCATGACCTCGTAAGAGACACTATAAAGACTCACAAGAGAATTGTCTTTAACGGTAACGGCTACGACGACAGTTGGATTGAAGAAGCTGAAAAGAGAGGTCTCTCTAACCTTAAAACAACAGCCGACGCTATGCCTAAAATCCTTGACAATAAAAATGTTGAAATGCTTACAGCACACGGTATATTTACAGAAAGCGAGATAACCTCCCGTTGCGATATCATGCTTGAAAACTACACAAAGACTGTAAATATAGAGGCTCAGACCATGATTGACATGGCTAAGAAACAGATTCTTCCCGCTGTTTCAAAGTTCACCGCAGACCTTGCGTCACAGGCTTCTGTAAAGTCCGGAATGGGTTCATGCAAGTATGAAACACGCATTGTCAGAGAACTTTCCGCACTTACAGACGAAATCGACGAGGCAGTTTCCACACTTGAAACAGCAGTTGAGGAACTCAGAAGCATTGAAACGGCTATTGAAGCTTCTGCCTTTGTACGTGATGAACTTCTTCCTAAAATGGACGCTCTCCGTGTTCCTGCTGACAAGGCTGAACAGATTACCGCAGAAGAATACTGGCCTTTCCCGACTTACGACAAGCTCCTTTTTGGTATTAAATAATCTGTAAAAAATATAAAGACTGTCATTTAAAAAAATCATCTTTATTACAAAAATTGGTGTTTGTTTCATAAAAAAACCGCCTTTCTGTTACTTTGAGTTTGTAGCTATTCTCATCATAACAGATTCTGGCGGTTTTTTTATATTTTTATCGAACTAACGTTGAAAAGAGTTACTGTTCTGAAAATTATTTTCTTCTTCCGCAGTTTGCGTCAAAAGCAGGGTTGCAGGCGTAAAAGTTCTTTGAATTGAGATTATCCTGAGTTATGCGGAGAGCCTCACCGAAACGCTGATAGTGAACTATTTCACGCTGACGGAGAAAACGGATAGGGTCACGGACATCAGGGTCATCTGCCATGCGGAGAATGTTGTCATAAGTCGTGCGGGCTTTCTGTTCGGCAGCCATATCTTCGTGAAGGTCTGTAATAACATCGCCTTTGCACTGGAAATATGCAGCAGTAAACGGTGTACCGGATGCTGCAATTGGATAGATTCCGGTTGTATGGTCAACAAAATAGGTGTCAAAACCACTTTGTTTAATCTGGTCAATAGAAATATTTCTTGTAAGCTGATAGATAATAGCTGATATCATTTCTACGTGCGCGAGTTCTTCTGTACCTACATCGGTAAGGGTAATGTTCCATATTGAGGAATATGCGGACAAACCCGACCAATACGGTTTGCTGATACACAGCATAGAAAGCTATGAAAGGATAAAGAAATGGGATGGACAAGTTCTTACCCAAGATTCGGAAAAGCCTTATGATACCGTAGTTTGTGGCACTTTAAGGACAATAAATCTTTATGTTACAGCATCTTTAGATTGTTATTCTGAGCTTCAAATTTGAGATAGCCTGTTTGTTTGTTATCTTGAACAAGCAGGCTAAAATTTTATAGTAAACCGCTCACTCAATAGATTTAAAAGTGGTTGTTTTACTATTGACATTTTTAAAAAAATGGAGTATAATATGATAGTAAAACAACCACCCAATGATTAAATTCGAGGTTGGTTAAGTAGAGGTGGAAAAATGCTTCGTGAAAATGATATAAAAAATGTGAGAAAGATGTTTAATCGGCATCACTATACAATGACTACTGCTGAGTTGCTTGAAGCTAAGTTATATTATGCAGATATTAAGCAGCTTTTGGATGCTGGGCTAATTGAGAGAATAAAACGAGGGTACTATCACTGGATTGAAGACTGTGGAGAAAGCGAAGTTGTAATGATTAACCACCTATTCCCTGATGCAGTTCTTTGTATGGAAACTGCACTGTTCTATTATGGGTACAGTGATAGAAATCCTGCGGAATGGAATTTCGCAATTGATAGAAATGTTTCTAAACAAAGGACGAAAATTGACTATCCGTTTATAAAGGCATATCGGGTCGAGTCTGCGTTGGTTACTCTTGGAGAAACAAAAGGAAAAATTGATTTTGTTGATGTTCGTATCTATGACCGTGACCGCACCATCTGTGATGTACTGCGAAATATGAATAAGATGGACAGAGAGATTTTTAATAAAGCAATACAAGGTTATGTAAAAGACCCGCAAAAAAATATACCAAACCTTATGGAATATGCAAAAGTATTGCATGTTCAAAAACGAGTAAAAGAAATGATTGGANTGTGGTTGTGATGGCNGATATTGCAGCTTCTGNACTTGNAAAANTTAAAAATAAGGCAAAGNCATCTGGCATCAGCTATCAGCAATGCTTACAGCTTTTTGTGCAAGAAGAATTTTTGAGGAAACTTTCAAAATCAGGTTGCGAAGATAATCTTATTCTTAAAGGCGGTTTGTTCATTTACACACTCACCAATTTTGAAAGTCGTGCCACGATTGATGTGGATTTTCTCCTACGGGCAACATCCAATTCGATTGATGATGTGAAAGTTCTTATCACTCGTATCCTCAACACGCCTACTGGCAATGATTATATTTCTATGAAAACGAAAGGTTTTGAGAAAATCTCACCGCAGAGAAAATATCATGGTATTAGTGTGCAGATTATTGCTCAGATAAAAAATGTTCGTATTCCTTTTAATGTGGATATTGGTGTTGGAGATATTATTATTCCACGAGCCAAGAAACGCAAAATCAATACACAACTTCCAGACTTTGAAGCTCCTGTAATTATGACCTACTCACTCGAAAGTACAATTGCTGAAAAGTTTGATGCTATTCTGCAACGCTATGAACTAACAGGGCGGATGAAGGACTTTTACGATATTTACTATCTTGCAAGAACTTTTGACTTTGATGGTGCAAAATTGCAGACAGCAATTACAAGAACATTAGAGCGGCGTGGAACGCCCTATGATAAGTACAGCTTCAAGAGAATTATCACACTTGCCGATGATATGGATATGCAAAAACGATGGAAATATTTCTTGAAAAATATCAAGGATGATACTCTTGAGTTTGCTCTTGTAATTGATGAAATTCGGACATTCCTTGAGCCTGTGTTTGAGGCGATAGTAAACGAAAAAGAATGGCTTAATTCTTGGGCGAGTCAGTCTATGATATGGGCATTCCCAAACGAAAGGTAATTGATGCTAATGCAACCAAAGATAAGAGATATTATTTTAGCAATCTCAGAAGATGTAGTAAATAATCTTTCATCATCTTTTGAAAAAATCTATTATGGAAAAATGGATTATTCCAGTAAAAACAATGTTCTTGATTCTGATAAAAAGCTTTTGAGAAAAACAATTGGATTCGAAATTGCCTTTGTTCATACTATCGCATACTTTTTAGCATGTGGCATTAGTGGCTTAAGAGATTATACACATATTCTAAGTAATCTTGATACCGATAAATTGTTTTCGTGGTATCAGATAGTAAATGATGATATAATCTCAAAGTTAAGTAAATGTAAACTTTCCTCTCAAAATGATATATATGATTTAATAAATGAACATGATAAATTTATCGATAAAGATGTTAAGAAAAAATTGGGTCAGTTTTATACACCTACAGGAATAGCGAAAAAAATGGTGTCAGAAGTTAAGACTGATTTAAAAGATTTATCAGAACAAGATTTAATTGTTGACCCTGCCTGTGGAACAGGTGTATTTATAGTAGAAACTGTGAAACAAATGAGTAGTTTTTTTGCGTTTGATAAACTACTTAAATTTGTTGAAAACAATATGTTTGCCTATGATGTAAATCCTTTTTCAGTTATCGCAACTAAGATAAGTATTTTAAACACATTGTTGGAGATAGCACCTGATAGCGTGTATAAAAATAATCTTTTATTTGATATTCCAGCATTAGATAATATAAAATGGAAAAATACAATTGTAGATAAAGAGGAAAAAGAATTTTCAATTATACTTGGCAATCCCCCCTATTTTAAATTAGATTCCAAATCATTAAAAGATATAGATGGGTATAATACTATAATATATGGTCAGCCAAATATATATTCTCTGTTTATGCATTGGGGAATATCTCATTTGCGTACCAATGGAACAATGAGTTTTATTGTACCTCAATCTATTCGTTCTGGACTCTACTTTAAAAATCTTCGTGAGGAAATGNAAGAGTTGAGAATTAAATCAATATTACACATTNATTCAAGACAAAACATATTTNATAGAGCAGAACAAGCGGTTTTGATAATTTGTTTGCAGAACAAACCTGTATGTAACACTAAAACCAGAATACAATTTATCAATGGAAATCAGAATGTGTTATCTGAATTTTCAATATCTCGTTCCAAATTAATGATGGGTAAGGATAATAACTACATGTTTATTATTAACAAAAAATCTGAAATGTATGATGTATTGGAAAAAGTCTATAATAATGGCACAACGCTATCAGTCAATGACTCATTAGTGAAATTCTCTAATGGTCTATTTGTATGGAATCAGCATAAAGATTCACTCGCTGATTCCGCTGATGAAGCTATACCAATTGTGTATGGTGGAGATGTTCAGCCTGTAAATTTCCAATTTATTACCTGTTGGGCTAACGATGAACGAAAGGCATTTGCGAGAATAACTAATAAAACTCGTCCTTATGTTTTATCGGGTAAGAGACTATTGGTACAACGGACAACTAACTTTGAAAAAGATATACGATTAAAAGCATGCCTAATATCCGATAAATTTTTGGAAAATTATGAGAGTTATTTTTTGGAAAATCACATAAATTTCTTATGTTGCAATTTCGGAAAAGAAGAAATTTTAACAGATGAACTAATGTATTATTATTTGGGGTTACTTAATTCAAAACTAATAAATTATATTTTTATAAGCAAAAGTGGTAATACCCAAGTATCAGCAAACGAATTGAATCTATTGCCATTTCCTAAAAACAATGTAGAAGATATTTCAGCATTTGTATCAAAATATTTGTCAGAGTTAAGAGAACATCAAGAAGAATTGGATAGGCTTGTATGCGAAGCATATGATTTATCCGTTAACGAAATAGATATGATTATAAATTATTGAGGTGAGGCATTTATGAAAAAATTACAGTTTAAAACAAATTCTCGCCATATTAGCCAATTAGGGCGTGAGCTTGTTACAGATTTTGTAACAGCATTAGTAGAACTTATTAAAAATTCTTACGATGCAGATGCCTATGGTGTAAAGATTATTTTGGATAAACCCAATACGCCACAAAGTAGGATTGTTTTAATTGACACTGGTACAGGAATGACACAGTTGGATTTCGAAAACAAGTGGATGGTAATTGGTACAAACAATAAAATTACTGAACCCTATACCCCAAAAGGTAGAAAAAAAGCAGGCAAAAAAGGTATTGGTAGATTTTCAGTTGAGCGTTTAGCAGAAAAAGTTCAGATTTTCTCATTTCCAAACTTGGAATCACCATATAGAGTAGATATTAACTGGAATAGTTTTGAGGAAATAAATATTCCTGCATTTACTCAAAGAATTGGTATACTAAAAGACCACCAAGAATCTACAGCTGCAAAATTCATTTGTAATCAGCTTGAGTATTTTATGGTTACTGATAAGATTCTGCAAGAAGATAAAGATATAGTGGAATCAATACTTGGAACAAAAAGTTTTGAATATCCTATGTTTTATGATTACGAAATTCTTAGATTGCTTGAAGATAAAGTTATACCAATAATAAAGAAATATGAAGATATTGAATTATTTATTGGC
>WFLX010134387.1_pt1 | contig 23519 bp, 19 predicted proteins | sample 4967041 | NCBI WGS metagenome assembly WFLX01 (sample SAMN12857096, study PRJNA449069) | gut metagenome | isolation source: stool from male and female vole | host: Microtus ochrogaster | place: USA:Florida | collected 2017
CCCGAAGATATTGCCGGCGATCGCGACATAATCCTCGCCATTGAAAAATCACGCGGAGAGATGCCGTCGTCGTTGCCGGGAAAACTGGATGCCATGATAGCCGGACTGGAATGCAAGGAACGGCGCTACAGGAAAAGGCGCGCGACAATCGCCGTTGCCGCCACCGCCGCAATCGTGCTGCTCGCAGGCATAGGCTACATCATCAAAATCACATCCCACAATCCTTATGAGGTGACTGACCCGAAAACAGCCTTCAATGAAACCAGGCGCGCGTTACTGCTCGTTTCCGACGGGCTTAACAGCACTGATGAATTTCTGGAAGAAGCCAATTCCACCCTTTCAGGCATAGGGCTATCCCTGTATGAAACCGAAGAAGACACCGAATTCACTGACGACGAATCAAATCAAGGCGAAATATGAACGCAATAAAGCATATCTTAGCAATCATGGCAATCATCTTTTGCGCATCGGAAACCACAGCGCAAAACCGTGATTTTGAAAAAATTGCCCGTATTCCCAATGTTGAATACGTCTACATCTCAAAGTCCATGCTCAAATCACTGGAACCGCTCGACACCGCCGGCGAATTGAATTTTATCCATTCAACCAAGGATTTGAACAGCATTGAAATATTGTCATGCGACGANCCCGATAATATCNAAGANNTNAACACGATGCTTATCGACGCTTATGAGGACCTCGAACTACTATCCAAAGTCAAGTCGGGGCATAAAAACATAAATATCTACGGAAAACGCCAGGGCGATGGGCTTTCTGAAATATTGGTCATCTCCCCTATGCCTGAAAAAGTAGTGGCGGTTTTCATCAAAGGCTACATGGACGCTGAGACCCTGAAATCTATTGCCGAAATGAAACAATAAGAGAATATCTTAAATTAATAATATAAATTACAATTAAATACTTCAAAAACAGTGAGAGGGCGTCCCGTGACGGAACGCCCTCCTGCTTTTATGGCTCTGCCGGAATCAGTTCATGAAGCGCGGAGCCTCAAAGAACAAGCCAAGCGATATTCCAAAACTCCAATGATTGCCCGGCGAAGTGCAGTAATCGGCATAGGCGGTGAGATGGGCGAACGAAAATGTGTAGACTGCCGACAGCTCTCCGAAAAACTCGGGATCGGCAAACCAATGCCCGTATCTCACACCGACAGTGCCGGTCTCCGGATTGCTTCCCCATGGAACGAGACGCCGCCACGGCATGAATGCATGAAACTCGCCTCGGAACTGTAGCATCGAGCCGAAATTATAAATCGGCTGTACTCCGATAGTCATAAACTGTGGAGCATGAAGATCGGTGATGAAAGAGTTATAGGTNGACGNAGTGGGATGGAATGACGGCGACATGACAAGCGCGCTGCCGTAATCCTTTCCTATCANCCCCGAGGCGGCTACGAANTTNCCTTCAAGCCCNNTAACCCATTTCTTTGACAGATTCCAATAATTTTCATAGTTAAATTCAAATTGGAAAAGCCCTTTGTGCATCTTTTGCTCGAACAGAGGATCATTTTCAGGTAAAAACGAATATGTACCATATACCCCCAAAGCCGTCGCCTTAATATACCTCCCCTTGGTGGCGTAGCGAGTGTTGTTGAGAGTGTTGTACTGATAATTAAGACGCACTTGCCCCGGGGTATAGGTGCCACGGTCACGTTTAAGCGACGACAATTTCATACCGTTGAAAAAACGGTTGCTTATGCGACCAACTCCCAGATCAAACTCCAGTTTGCCGTTACGCCCCATCTCCATTCCGTAGCCGAGACGCCCGAAGAATTCCGATCCGATCACAGCCGTTATATCATCCTCATAAAACATTCGCTCGTTATCATTTGTCTTCTTCCTTGAAATCACTCCCTGAGCTTTATAGTAGCCGGGCAACGCCGTGCGCGACATCATTTTCAAGTTTAGAGCGGCGGCAAGATAACTCTGCCCCACCCACAAATCGAGAGCCGAGCTTATTGAATTAAAGCTAAAGGTATTGTAACCCGCCGACAAGAAAAGCATCGACGTAGTGGACGTGCTGAAATATCCTCCTATACCAAACTTATAGCCGTTCTTCACGCTTGCTTTCATATCAAGAGTGAAAAGCCCGGTGCTGTCATTGACAAAAGCATGTGGCACAAGATTGTTAAGTTTGCCCGGAGTGATGGCTCTATAGTAGGAATTGCGGGCGCTTTCAAGACCGAAGGTGTCGCTTCGCCCCTTGGTGAACAGATATTTTATATAAGCGTTCTGCGCCGGCGACGCTCCGTGAACCTCAACCGAATCAAATTTCACCACCGGGGTCTCGCTGTTAAATTGCGCTCTGCGCGCAGCGACCTCGTCGCCCGATACCCGCGCGGTAACTCTCGATTTTATCGAATCCATCATTTTCTCGGCAGTCTCATAGCCGATCTTCTCTATTTCCCTACATGCGGGAAAGTCAAGCAGTCCGAACATGTGGACCGGAACATCCATTTTTATCCCCCACTCTTCGGGCAACGAATAGTCATTGTTCTGAATAATCATGTCCTCAACCTGCTGCATGATATTGTTCGGATCAGGCTTCTTGTCGGGACCGCTCACATTCACGCCTATCATTATATCAGGGTTGAAATCATCGTGCATCACATCGACAGGGAAATTATCGTATATCCCTCCGTCATAGACCAGCACACCGTCCATCTCGATGGGGCGGAACACAATAGGGAACGACATCGACGCTCTGATAGCGTCAGCAAACGACCCTGATTTGCAAACAATCTTGTGCTTGCTGTAGATATCGGATGTAACGCATCGAAACGGCACGAACAGATTGTCAAAATTGCCTCCGCACTGCGNTGNGTATNTCGCAAATAAATCNATGANCGNAAAGNTCATAGGAAGCGGGTTGATAAGGCTCGTAGGCAATATGCTCTTCGACGGCACACTGTCGCTGAGATTAAGATTAAATTCAGCAAGCTGCGGAGTCGGCTCGGAAATAGCGTAATAATAGACGAGCTCCGGATCAATCTGTCCCGTCGACCAATAGCTGAAATTCTTGGACTCGATAAGCTCCATCATCTGGTCCGGAGTATAGCCGGCTGCGTAAAGACCGCCCACAATAGCGCCCATCGACGTTCCTGCCACATAATCGATAGGTATACCGTGTTCCTCCAGCGCCTTTATAACGCCAATATGGGCTATGCCCTTCGCACCGCCGCCGCTAAGGACGAGCCCCACCCGCTGACGGGCATCGACACCGGAAACACACAACAATAATGCGGCAACCAGCATAAAGCCGCGCCTAATTCTCTCTCTGAGACAAAAAAATCGAGCCATAGGTGTAATAATGTAATGAATGTCACTACAGTATTAACGCCTAAGACTCTAATATGGTTGAGCGCAGGTGGACTTATTCAACAATGGAACTTAACAAGTCCCTCCATCGGAGTTTTTATAATAACTGAAATCGACACGTCGAGAGCGTCGGCAGCCTCGTTAAGGACATTGTGATAGTGATAGGCTATCGAACCCACGAACCCAACCGGAAGGGTGCGATAGTGATCATATTGAGCCACATTCCTTACAAAGAACGACTTGAACTCATTCAGAACAAGACGGTGAATCGCCGGCTCTTCTATATTTTTCAAAAGGAACGGAGTGACCGACGCAAGAAAACGGTTTGCCGCCGGTTCTTTATATACGCGTCGCAAGATAGTGGAGCGTTCGAGATGATATTCATCCATGAATTTGTCACAAAGCTCACGCGGCAGCTGGTTTTTCAATACGTCGCCTATGAGATGTCGACCAAGTACTGCTCCGCTCCCTTCGTCGCCAAGCACATATCCGAGCGGGCTGACGTGATCTTTTATCTCTCTGCCATTGTAATAACATGAATTGGATCCGGTGCCGAGGATACATGCGATCCCCTCTTTCTCTCCGAAAAGCGCCCGAGCGGCGCCAAGCAAGTCGGAATGCGCCTCGATCGTCTCGGCAGGGATATTGTGCCTGATGGCGCGTCGCACATTTCTGCACACCTCGTCGTCAATACATCCCGCCCCATAGAAATACACTTCCGTGATTTGAGGCGCAAGGTCGCCAAGTTGGGATATCAGTTCATCTTCGAGATATTGCGATATCTCCTCTTCAGTCAGCATCAAAGCGTTGAATCCTGAAGTGAAAATCTGTTTCAGAGGCTTCCCTCCGTCAAGCAANCACCACTCTACTTTGGTGCTGCCNCTATCTGCGATTAGTTTCATTTTCCGGTTTTCTTCTTAATTGACCNCAAAATTAATAAAAAACGTCGAATTGCGATGAATTTTTATTTATTTTTTATGCAAAATCTTCATTCCCCTATGTTCAAAACCTTGCCGCCGTCAACTTTTACTCCCTTCAATATTCATGAACCGACAGAACTTTTTACCGACAAATGTCCATTTTAAACCTATTTATAAGGTAGTTGAATATTTTTTTACTTATTTTGCAGGATAATTCTATTTATTATGAAAAAATATCTACTTCTATCTTCATTGGTAGCAATGATGTTGGGGACTTCAAACGCCGCTCAACTCACGCCCGAGCAAGCGCTTGCCCGACTAAATCACGGCAGCCGCGCCAACGCTGCCGAAATGAAACTTGTCTATACCGCTTCGGAAGGTCTCAACAAGCAATTCTATGTCTTCAACATAGGCGCTAACGACGGCTTCACCATCGTTTCAGCCGACGACTGCATAAGCCCGCTGATCGGATATGCCGACAACGGCAGCTTCGATTCCGAAAATATGCCCGAAAATATGAGCGCATGGCTAAAGCAATACCAGCGCCAGATTGAAGCGATGATTTCAGCAGGAGCTACAGCGCAATCCCGTGCAGCCGACACGAAAGCGTCAATCGCTCCATTGGTGACCACCCTGTGGAACCAAAGCTCTCCTTATAATAATGACTGCCCCATGGATGGCGACAAGCGTTCAGTCACCGGCTGTGTGGCGACAGCTATGGCTCAGGTCATGAAATACCATAACTGGCCCGTGAAAGGCACAGGTTCCAATTCCTACACCTGGACCAACTCGGCAGGAACCGAATCAACACTGTCGATGGACTTCTCATCCATCACGTTTGACTGGGCTAATATGACCGATTCTTACTCATCGGCAAGCACCGCTACTCAGAACGCTGCTGTCGCCAANCTGATGGCGGCATGCGGCTACAGCGTCAACATGCACTACACAAGCAATGAAAGCGGGGCGATGTCGCCAATGATTGCCTACGCTCTCACAAANTATTTCAACTACGACGGCAACATCAAGTATCTCCTGCGCGATTATTACGGAATCGAAGAGTGGGAAAACATGATTTACGCCGAGTTAGCCGCAAAACGCCCCGTGGTATATGACGGCGTGACCGGAACTGGTGCAGGACACGAATTCGTGTGCGACGGATATGACAACGGCTATTACCACATCAACTGGGGCTGGGGAGGACTAAGCAACGGCTACTTCAAGCTCACGTTGCTCTCGCCCGAAGTGCAGGGCATCGGGGGTTCCACTTCAGGATATAACTTCAACCAGGGAGCCACTATCGGCATTCAGAAAAACACCTCAAGCTCCGCTCCCGCATTGCCTGAACCTTATGTCACCGCCGATGCGTTTACCATCGTGGATGGCGTGTTCGCTTCAACAGGAAGCCAGAAGTATTTACGGGCAGCGACTATAACATTCGGATCAGGATTCATAAATACCTCAGCCACTTCCATCCTGATGAACTTCGGGCTAAAACTTAAAAACACGACTAACAATGCAGAGAGCTATATACAATGCGCCTACAAGGACGAACAGCTTATTGACCTTCCCTTTGCAATGGGTGGATTGAATTCGTTTCCTGTTCTCGCAACTTCCTTTCCGAAAACAGGCACATATATTGTAACTCCAGCTTATTACGACTTGAAGAAAAACACGTGGAATGACATTCTCGTGCCGATATCCAATCCTGTCATCACCGCAGTATGCGACNCCAAAAGCGTCACTCTAAGCNTNAAGCCGGCTGTCAANATCACNGCAACTGACTTAAAGGTTCTCACACCCNTTTACCTNGGNTCAAAATACAAATTGAGCGCCGATATCAATGTAGAGGATGGTGAATACTATGGCATAATCGTCACGAAACTTTACCAACCCGGAGCCAACACTCCGGTTGCCTCCGACACACTCAGCATCATCGATGCCACGTCAGGAGAAAAACTTGATTTCGAGGGTATCGGAACATTCCAGAGTCTTTCCGTAGAAGTCACTCAACCCACTCAATTTGAGTTGGCTCTCGCTGATAACACCGGCAATCTTATAAGCGACCGCATAAAAGTGACCGTTTCGCCTGCGGTTAAACGAACAACCTACATGGTGAACAACATCAAATTCCCCGAAGCGACCGTCGTAGATGGAATACCCACCATGCCCTGCAACGAGTTTTCCGTTTCGGCGACCGTCATCTGCACCGAAGGCTATATGACCGAGCCGGTAGTGGTCTACATGTTCCCGCGCGTCAGCGGAACCGTAAGCTCATTGAAAGCGTTCATTTCCGANGACCTCTTCCTACAGGCGGGCTCAAGCCAGGAGATAACAATAAAAGGTTCTTATGATGATCCGGGACAGTATTTCCTTGCATTCCGTGTCAGCAACAATGGATGGAGCGACCAGGAAGTCTTCGATCTCTCCATTGCGGCATCAGGAATAGACACTCCTTTCGAAAACGCTGAAATAACAATGACCCCCAATCCGGCATCCGATTTCATCACCGTGACTTCTCCGTCAGAAATCAGCCTCATTGAAGTGTACTCACTGAGCGGAATGCGCATGACGGCAATCAACCCTGCGGCTAATGAAGTTACGGTCGACGTTGCGTCATATCCCGCCGGACATTACATCGTCAGAGTTGTAAACAGCAATGGCATAACCACCAAACGTCTAATCAAAAAATGATGAACGTGAATTATTTCGCAACAATAGCTATAGGAGCGGCGGCACTGTGTGTCGCCGCCTGTAGCACCGCAAAAAGCTCAACGCCGCAGAGCCAACCCGCAGCCGGTCTGCAAATCGTGTCGATGCAGCCAACCGGGAGCGCCCCGGCAGCAGCTCTACCAAAGGCTGTCGTCTACCGCACAAACGGCAATTTCATCAACAACGTCCCCATAACCCTGTCAGCCGACAGGAAAGATATAGTGTCGTTCCCCGCTCCATCCGACATCACGGACAGCTCGCTGCCAGTCGAGCTTGACAACGGGTATCTTCTTGACCGCCGGGGAGTAGGAGCCAACACGGCTTTCACCATCTATACCTACAAAGAGTATTCCGAGTTGAAAAACGCTCCGTCGCTAAAAGAGCTGAAAGAAGCGATAATAGGCGGCGCCGAAGTGGTGGAACTCGTAGTGCTGCCCATGACACTTCCGACTGCCATGGACAACATTTCCGAGTGCAACCGCCTCGTTAAAGAAGGCTTCCCGGGGTGCGAGATAAAATTGCGCCGCCACGCCATTCAACTCAATCCTCAAGAATAGACATGATACTTTTTCCCAACGCTAAAATCAACATCGGTCTATATATCACTTCAAAGCGTCCCGACGGTTACCACAACCTCGAGACGCTATTTTATCCTGTAGGTTGGAGNGATATACTGGAAATAGTTCCAGCTAAAGGGACCGAAACAACCCTGACCGTCACCGGCAACACCGTGGAGTGCCCTCCCGAAAAGAATCTGGTTGTCAAAGCCTATCGTGCATTGAACGAAGCGACACCGCTTCCCCCTGTCGACATCTACCTGCACAAAATCATTCCCGACGGAGCCGGACTCGGAGGAGGAAGCTCCGATGCCGCTTTCACGCTCAAAGGACTCAACGAGCTTTTCGCGCTTGAACTTTCCGACGATGCCCTTGCCGAGATAGCCGCAGGAATAGGCGCCGACTGCCCGTTTTTCATTTATAACCGCCCCATGTTGGCGCATGGAATAGGCAATGAATTCGAGAGTTGCGACATTGACCTCACAGGAAAAACCATTGCCATCGTAAAACCCGAAGAGAGCGTGTCGACCCGCGAGGCTTACAGCGGCGTTGTCCCCGCCCTGCCGGAATATGATCTGTGCCCGGCGCTCCTTGACGACATCACGCAGTGGCGTGAAAAAATAAGCAACGACTTCGAGCGTTCGATTTTTCCGCCACATCCCTCGATAAAAGCCGTCAAGGAAAAGCTCTATGAACTTGGAGCTGAGTATGCGTCGATGAGCGGATCGGGAGCAGCAGTTTATGGAATTTTCAACAATGGCAGTGCTGACAGATTGTCAGAATTGTTGCCAAAACTTTTCCCCGGATGCGCCACATTCTCGAGTGAAATGTGATTGTCCCGATGAAAATGAACGATATAGTCAAAAAGTTGTTATCATTATTGAATAAGGATTCTTAAAACAGCTGATTTTGGCAATATTTTTGCTGTCATTATTCAGCCCTTAATTATGAATAATTAAATTTTCTATATATGAGCAACAAACATAATCAGCAGAATAATCAACCTCAGGAGCCGAAAATCGATATCGAAGACCCCGATGTTGAAGTNAGCGATGTAGCCGACATTGAAGAAGCCGACGTTGAATCAATGAAAGATCTCGCCAATGAGGAGCTCAACAAAATCGACGCTCTCCAGAGCGAGCTTGACGACACCAAGGCTCAATTGGAGAAAGAGAAGAAGGAATACCTCTTTCTGATGGCGGATTTTGACAACTTCCGCAAACGCACCTTAAAGGAAAAGAGCGAAATCATCAAAAACGGAGGAGAAAATGTGCTTAAAGGACTCCTGCCGATTATCGACGATTTCGAACGCTCGCTCCAGGCGATGGACAGCGCCGCTGAAGGCGATGCCGTGAAAGAGGGCGTTGAACTCATCTATAATAAATTGGTGAAATATCTGGAGCAAAACGGAGTGAAAGCTCTCGACACAACTCCCGGAACTGATTTCGACACAGAATTTCATGAAGCCGTGACACTCTTCCCTGCCGCCGACGAATCGCAGAAAGGCAAGGTTATAGACACGGTTCAAAAAGGATATAAACTGCACGACAAAGTATTGCGTCATGCCAAGGTAGTCGTTGGTCAATAAAAAGAACTCACAATGGATAACAAAAGAGATTATTACGAAGTCCTGGGAGTTTCAAAAAACGCGACTCCTGAGGAGTTGAAAAAAGCCTACAGGAAACTGGCTCTTAAATATCACCCCGACAAAAATCCGGGCGACAAGGCTGCCGAGGAGAAGTTCAAAGAAGCAGCCGAAGCTTATGACGTGCTGAACGATCCCGACAAGCGAGCCAAGTACGATCAGTGGGGACATAGCATGGGTCCCAGCGGATTTGGCGGCGGTGGTGCCGGCGGCGGTGGCTTCCACGCAAGCGGAATGTCGATGGAGGATATCTTCAGCCAGTTTGGCGACATATTCGGCGGCGGCAGCTTCGGCGGCGGTTTCCGCCAATATGGCAGCACGTCGGGCGGCACTCGCCGGCGCCGTCAGGCTAAAGGTAGCGATTTGAGAATAAAAGTGAAGATGACGCTAAAGGAGATAGCCGAAGGGGTTACAAAGAAACTGAAGATTCCACGCTACGTCCAGTGTCAGCACTGTAACGGCACAGGAGCCAAGGACGGCACCGCATTCACCACTTGCGCCCGTTGCCACGGGTCGGGAGTGATCGAACAGGTGCAGCAGACTTTCCTCGGTCCGATGTCATCAACCGCAACCTGTCCCGACTGTAACGGCGAAGGAAAAACCATCACTCAGAAATGTACCTACTGCAACGGCGAAGGCATCGTAAAGCAGGAAGAGGTGGTGGAATTCTCAATCCCTGCCGGTGTAGCTGACGGAATGACCCTGTCGCTAAAAGGAAAAGGCAACGCCGCACGCCATGGCGGAGTGAACGGCGACCTGCTCGTTGTCATCGAAGAGGTTCCCGATCCGGAATTGATTCGCGACGGCAACGACCTTATCTACAACCTTATGCTCGATTTCCCGACAGCCGCTCTCGGCGGCTCGGTAGAGATTCCGACGGTCAATGGACGCGCCCGCGTCAAGATTCCGGCAGGAACCCAGCCGGGGAAAGTCCTCCGTTTACGCGGAAAAGGGCTGCCCTCGACCGAAGGCTACGGCACCGGCGACGAGTTGGTAAACATCATGGTCTACGTGCCTGAAAATCTTACCGACAAGGAGAAAGAGACTATCGAATCACTCAAAAATTCGCCCAACATTCAGGCATCCGATTCGGTAAAGAAGCGTATATTCAGCCGCTTGCGCCACATATTTGACTAAACTCAAGCGAGACACTCATAAAAAAGGCATGGAGCCGCAATTCAGCGCTCCATGCCTTTTTTCCTTTACCCGATGGTGACAAAAAAGCGGATGCTCCGTTGCCGGAACATCCGTTCACAAAATTTATGTATGTCTAAACTCCGTCAATCTTTCACAAGATCCTCAGCCTTATCGACCGTAGACCCTATTTTTTCTTTTAGCTTTCCTATCTCTTCCTCAACTTCGCCATAGAGGTTACGAACCGTGCGATTGATTTCACGGCGAATCTTGCGCCCCTTCATAGTGGTGCGCGAATATCGTTCGGCATACATTCCTGTCAGCGCGCCGACAAGAAGTCCGAGTACAAAAGTTTGAGCACTACATTTCATAACTTTCAAATTTTTAGTTGTTTTATAATATAACCGCAGCCAACGCTCAAAAGTTCCCGAGCCGGCGTTTCTTTAACCAATGTTAGCAGTGGCAGCGATTATTTGATTCAAATACAGCTTCTTTAACTATGTCACGCGGCAATTATTTCGTAACTTTGTAAGTTAATTGAAATGCAACTTATGGCAGAAAGAAATATACTCGTAAAAGGAGCACGCGTAAACAATCTTAAAAACATAGACATCGAAATTCCGCGCAACAAGCTGGTGGTGATCACCGGCGTGTCAGGCTCGGGAAAATCATCGCTTGCCTTCGACACTCTCTATGCCGAGGGACAGCGCCGTTATGTGGAAAGCTTGTCGGCATACGCCCGCCAGTTCCTCGGAAAAATGGCAAAACCTGAGGTGGACTTCATCAAGGGGCTCCCCCCGGCAATAGCCATCGAGCAAAAGGTGAGCACGCGCAATCCCCGCTCAACCGTCGGAACCTCAACTGAAATATATGACTATATGCGTCTGCTTTTCGGACGCATCGGCAAAACCTACTCCCCCGTTTCGGGCGAAGAGGTGAAAAAGCACACTATTGAAGACGTGACGGCGATAGCCTCGGCATATCCGGCAGGCACACGCGCCGCAATCGTAAGCCCCATCACGCTCCCTGACGGACGCACATTCGCCCATCAACTGGAAGTTTACCTCAAAGGAGGATATTCGCGCTTAATGAAAGATGGAGAATTCATCGAAATAGAAGAACTTATCGCCAATCCGAAACTGCCCAAAACAGCCAAAGGCTATGACCTCCTCATTGACCGTCTTTCCCTACAGCCCGAAGGCGACGAGCTGAGCCGTCTTGCCGACTCGGCTGAAACGGCGTTCTTCGAGGGGATGGGACACTTGAGTGTCATCGTGTGGGACGAGGATCGCAACATGCGCCGTCATGACTTTTCAAAACGCTTTGAGGCTGACGGCATCACATTCCGCGAGCCGAGCGACCTGATGTTCAACTTCAACAATCCCTATGGCGCCTGCAAGCGTTGCGAAGGCTTCGGCAGGGTTATAGGGCTTGACCCCGACCTCATCGTCCCCGACAAGACCCGCTCCGTCTATGACGATGCTGTGGTGTGCTGGCGCGGCGACAAAATGAGCGAATGGAAACAGGAGCTCATTCACCTGGCTCCTTCGCTGGGCTTCCCCGTCCATCGCCCCTATTGCGATCTCACCGAACAAGAGCTCGATATCCTTTGGCACGGAAAAGGCAGGTTCAAGGGCATCGACGGCTTCTTCAAAATGGTCGAGTCCAATCAGTATAAAATCCAGTACCGGGTGATGCTTGCGCGTTACCGGGGCAAGACTACATGTCCCGATTGCCGTGGCAGCCGACTTCAACCCGATGCCTCCTACGTGAAAATCGCAGGCAAAACCATTACCGACCTTGTAAAAATGCCGGTCGGCGATCTGCGCGAATGGTTCAAGAATCTGGAAATAAGCGAGACCGACGCAAAGATAGCGTCGCGCCTTCTCGTTGAGATCAACAACCGCATAGGCTTCCTTTGCGACGTGGGGCTGGGTTACCTCACCCTCGACCGCCTGTCGTCATCACTGTCGGGAGGCGAAAGCCAGCGCATCAACCTCGCCACCTCGCTCGGCAGCAGCCTGGTGGGCTCGTTGTATATTCTTGACGAACCGAGCATTGGGCTTCATTCGCGCGACACTCACAAACTCATCGAAGTTCTCCGAAAGTTGCAATGCCTCGGAAACACCGTTGTCGTTGTCGAACACGATGAAGAAATCATGAACGCCTGTGACTATCTCATCGACGTGGGTCCCGACGCAGGCAGACACGGCGGCGAGATAATCTATCAAGGCGACGTAGCCCATCTCAAGACAGCGACCGACTCCTACACCGTAAAATATCTTAACCACGAATTGGAGATTCCGGTGCCTTCACGCCGACGCAAATGGCGCGACTACATTGAAGTGAAAGGCGCCCGCGAGCATAATCTTAAAAATATCGATGTCAAGTTCCCGCTTGGAGTGATGACCGTGGTCACGGGAGTGAGCGGTTCGGGAAAATCAACACTTGTGCGCGATATTCTTTACCGCGCCATGCTCCGACATTTAGGCGAGCCGGGCGACGCGCCGGGACTTCACAAATCGCTTGGCGGCGATCTGAAAAGAATCTCGGCAATCGAATTTGTCGACCAAAATCCCATCGGCAAGTCCTCGCGAAGCAACGCCGCCACCTATCTGAAAGCATTCGATGAAATCCGCAAACTGTTTGCCGATCAGCCCGCAGCAAAGCAAATGGGCTTCCCCGCCGGACATTTCTCGTTCAACTCCGAGGGCGGACGCTGCGAGGAATGCAAGNGCGAGGGAACGATCACTANCGAAATGCAGTTCATGNCNGACATCGTGATTCCTTGCGAATCATGCCATGGCGAACGCTACAAGCAGGAAGTGCTCGACATAAAATATCGCGGGGTCAACATCAACGACGTTCTCAACATGACTGTCAACCAGGCTATTGAGTTCTTCAACGCTTCAGCCGGCAGCCAGGAAAAGAAGATTGTGCGACGGCTTCAGCCGCTTAAAGATGTGGGGCTCGGCTACATAAAACTCGGTCAATCATCGTCGACGCTTTCCGGAGGAGAGAATCAGCGTGTCAAACTCGCTTATTTCCTCGCTATGGAAAAACCTGAGCCCACCATGTTCATTTTCGACGAGCCGACAACAGGACTCCACTTCAACGACATAAACAAGTTGATGGAATCATTCAACCGCCTGATTGAACTGGGGCACACCGTTGTCATTATCGAGCACAACATGGACGTGATAAAATGCGCCGACCATGTAATCGACATCGGTCCCGAGGGCGGAGAGGCAGGAGGAACACTTGTGGCTACCGGAACGCCCGAAGAGATAGTTGCCGCCGGCAAAGGTTACACATCCGCCTATCTTGCCGAAAAGTTAAAATAAGCCCCTTTGACGGGTTCAAAAAACATCCACCGATAAAGCGATGATGTTCAAAATCAGCTTTATCGGTGGATGTTTTTTTGACTTCTGTTTATTCTATCTTTTGAAGAACTTGTAGACCTTTCTAATCTGTTTCACCGTCGACATGGCGAGGAGAGCATAGTCAAGCACCGAAAAGCCGGCAAAGACTTTCTGCAACAATCCGCTGCCTGGCAAAGTCAACCGACCTTTCATGTCGCTGAAGCGCGTCATGCTGTTGGCAAGCCGCTCGCGCTCCATCTCCATCCTCACGTGGTTGATAGCTCGCTGATAACGAAGATCAGCAAGGGTGTAACCCTTCCACTTCTCAAGCCCGTCATCGGGCACNATAACCGGATGCTTCTCTTTCATNACTGCTTTNCNTCATTTTGAGTTAAATATTCAGGCGGGGGAGCAAGAAAAAGCCTTGTCATAAACCGGCATATCGGATTGATGAACAATGTGTTGCGAAATATAATCGCCACCACTCCGCCTATCACATAAACGCCGCCCATTATCAAGAAGCTCCACATCAGCGGAATCACTTGAGCCAGCAGAAACACCAAGGCGAGCGATATGAAAAAGAAAGCTATAACAGCCAGTACCGCCAACACCCCGGCAAGCGCAGCATGCCCGAAAAGCACCGTGCCTTTTTCGATCGAGAGAAGCTTGAGATTCTCAAGATAGAGCTTCCCCCATGTCTTCATGTTTGAAATCGAAGACCGCAAGTCATCATTCTGTCCACCCATCTATATAAAAATATATGGTGACGCAGGCTTGCTTTTTCAGCAAGCCTGCGCAGGTTTTACCAATTATTTTATTCTTCATCAAGTTCCTTGGTGAGACGAGCTACGAGCGCGTCAACATCCTTTTCGGAACAAACGACTCCGTTCTTACGCAGTATTCCGCAGATACGCTCGCGCAATTCCTCACCCTTCTCAGGGGCGAAAAGAACCGCCGCCGCAGCGCCTACAAGCGCACCGCCTAAGAAAGCGGACACCAATCCTAATGTATCATTCATGTTGATTGATTCTTTTTAAATTAATATCAGTCGACTTAAGCCTCAAGAGATTCAGTGATCTCGTCTACGATTTCCTCAACCTTGCTGTTTTTCAACTGGGGGAAATTCTCTTTTACGAGTTTCACGAGCTTTGCGCGAGTCTTCTCGCCCTTTTCAGGAGCTAAAAGCAATCCGACAGCAGCGCCTGCTACAGCGCCTCCTACTACTGATAATACTATGTGTAACGGTTTCATCTTGTATAGTTTTTAATGTTAATATTTCGTTCTAATATATGTATAACGCTTTAAAAGCGAAAAAGTAGGATGAAAGGTTGATTTTTTCTTTCAGCGCCCTTACGGATGGACAAATGCCTTTTGCCGCTACGCTCTTTTTCAAAGAACTCCGACAAATATCCCTCACTTTACAAAGATAGCATTTTAACACGAACTATCAAATTCCACAGGTACGAAAATCAGAACAATTATGGCGCCTTGTCCGGGCGAAGAGCGCATGATTTTGCCATCTCGCAGAAAATGCGTATATTTGAGCATTAAATTGCATATACTATGTCATACAAATATATTCACGCATGGCTGACGCTGTTAGCCGCCATGCTGTTTGTTGCTCAGCCGGCATCGGCAATCACTCTAAACGAAGCAANNGAAATGTNTCTTGCNGGAGATTTCGAAGGCGCGCTTCCNGTGTTTCTTGAAGAAATAAAGAAAAAACCAAAAGATGCNTCGNTCNATCAANGGCTCGGGGTGTGCCTAATGCAAGCGGGCAGAACCGAGGAAGCTATTCCGAAACTGAAATTTGCCCNGTCAAAAGGCGTGGCTGAAGCTTCACGCTATCTTGCCGAAATAGCATTCCACGAATATGACTTCGAGGGCGCTGAAAATTACATTGACCAATATGAAACGGCACTTAAACGGGCGAAAAAATCGATGCCCGCTGAAATTTCCGACCTTCGCCGACGGGTGCTCCTTGCTGAAAACATGCTTGAACGTGTCGAAAAGATAGTTATAATCGACAGCGTGGCTGTGGACCGCGACGAGTTCTTCAAAGCCTACCGGCTATCACCCGGAAGCGGCTCGATAAGCTCCCCCGAAATTCTGCCTGACGGATTCGAGCACGCCGACCCTACGGCAGTGGCGATGCCCGAAACCCAAACCGTGATGTTTTGGGCGGCTCCGGGCGATGATGACGAATACCGCATCATGGAATCCAACAAGCTATTTGACGGCTCATGGGAAAAACCGACAGCGCTCGACGAGACAATCAACATCGACGGCGACAACAACTTCCCATTTCTGATGGCTGACGGGGTTACCCTCTATTATGCCAACAACGGCGAGGGCTCGATTGGAGGATATGACATCTTCATCTCGCGAAAAGAGGACAACAGCTACCTCCAGCCCCAGAACATAGGAATGCCCTACAACTCCCCCTACGACGACTACCTCCTTGCCATCGACGAAATCACCGGAGTAGGATGGTGGGCGACCGATCGAAACGGAATGGAGGATTCAATCACCATCTACAAGTTCATCCCCTCCGATTTGCGTCAGAACTACAGTTCCGACGACGATGACCTCACCGACAAGGCTCGCATCACCGACTACCGTTCCACTTGGGAAAGCGGCAAAAACTATTCCGACATCCTGAAGAAAATCGACAAGATAAAGCTTGACAAAAGCGTCGAGCAGCCCGAGTTTGCGTTTGCACTCCCGGGAGGAAGAGTCTATACACGCCTCAGCGATTTCCGCTCGTCGAGAGCGAGAGCCCTCATGGAGGAATATCTTGCCGCCGAGAAAGAACTGAAGGCTAACGAAGCGACACTCGCAAAGCTAAGGCAAAAATACCGCAACGGCGACCGCTCGTCGACCGGAGCCATCAAAAGCCTTGAAAACCAAATCGACAATGACCGAAAGGCGTTAAAGGCGAAAGCCAACGCCGTTATTTCACAGGAAAACTAATATAATCACACATCATTTTATTCTTGCAATGACTACTTTTTTAATTGCTTTAGCGGTCCTCATCGCAGGCTACTTTGTCTACGGACTGCTTGTTGAACGCGTCATCGGATGCACTTCGAAGCGCGAAATGCCATGCTATACCAAACAGGACGGCATCGACTACATGCCGCTGCCGACATGGAAAGTATTTCTAATCCAGTTCCTTAACATAGCCGGGCTGGGACCCATCTTCGGTGCCATAATGGGCATCANGTTCGGTCNCGCAGCCTTCCTTTGGATTGNGCTCGGCACCATCTTTGCCGGAGCCGTCCACGACTTCCTCTCGGGAGTGATTTCCATAAGAATGGGCGGAGCTTCCCTCCCCGAGATTGTCGGCTCGCAGCTCGGCAACGGAGTGAAGCAGATCATGAGAGGGTTCTCGCTGATGCTCATGATACTCGTCGGAGCGGTGTTCGTCCTCACTCCCGCAGGATTGATAGCCGGCATGACCCCTGACTGGATGGACGTGACCTTCTGGGTGGCTGTCATCTTCGTTTACTACATCCTCGCCACTCTCCTTCCCATCGACAAATTGATCGGCAATCTCTATCCCGTGTTTGGCTTCGCGCTGCTTTTCATGGCGGCAGGAATCATGGGAGTGCTGATATTCTCTGACGTGACTATCCCCGACGGTATCACACAAGGGCTGTATAACCGCAGCGCCAATGCCGCCGACATGCCGCTGTTCCCCATGATGTTCGTCTCCATCGCTTGCGGCGCGATTTCAGGTTTCCATGCCACTCAGTCGCCAATGATGGCGCGATGCCTTAAAAACGAGAAACTCGCCCGTCCCGTGTTCTACGGAGCCATGGTGACCGAGGGCATCGTAGCCCTTATATGGGCGGCTGCCGCAATCGCCTTCACCGGAGGATACGAAAACCTTTCGGGCTATCTCTCGGAACATGGCGGAACAGGCGGACTCGTCCATGACATCTCCATCGCCTGGCTCGGCACTCTCGGAGGCGCGTTGGCAATTCTCGGAGTGATCGCAGCGCCCATCACCAGCGGCGACACTGCATTGAGAAGCGCCCGCCTCATCGCAGCCGATTTCATGAACATGGAGCAGAAAACGATCATGCGCCGACTCGCAGTGTCGATTCCCATCTTCGTGCTCACCTTCGTCATCATGCAGATTGACTTTGACATCCTTTGGCGCTATTTCGCATGGTGCAACCAGACTCTTGCCGTGTTCACCCTTTGGGCATGCACTGTCTATCTCGCCAATCGCGGACTCGCCTACTGGATAACGATGCTCCCCGCAATGTTCATGACCTGCGTTTGCACGACCTACATTCTGTTTGCCCCTGAAGGATTCAGCGTCGATTACAACATCTCGGTTGCCGTAGGACTCATTGTGACCGCCGTCGCCGCCGGATGGTTCATGAAAAAAGTTGCCTTCGCCCCGAAAATGTCAGTAATTGAAGATTGACTCCATGATTGACCTGCTGCAGATATCATCAGAAACCGACCGATACAACTTCCACAGCCACACCCAGTATTGCGACGGACGCGTCCCGATGGAGTCCATGATCATTGCTGCGATAAATGAAGGATTCCTCCACTGGGGTTTCTCGCCCCATTCCCCCATTCCCGTCGACTCGCCATGCAACATGAAGAAAGTCGACGTCGAGAGCTATCTGGCGGAAATCGACCGGCTGCGGATGACATATGGCGACCGCATAAAAATATATGCGGGGATGGAGATCGACTATCTCGACAGCGAGTGGGGACCCCACATAGAATATTTCAAGAGCATTCCTCTTGACTACCGGATCGGATCGGTCCATTTCATTCCCGGAGGAGAAAACTTCGTCGATGTCGACGGCAGTCCCGAGTCGTTCGTCAAGAAGATGGACAGGTATTTTGACAACGACATTCGCCGTGTGGTCAACGCCTACTACGACAGCCTGTGCGAAATGATTCAATCAGGAGGGTTTGACATCGTCGGGCACCTTGACAAGATAGGGCACAATGCGTCATGCTTCTCCCAGGGCATAGAAGATGAACCGTGGTACACGAACCGAGTCAACGAAGCCATCGACCTCGTGATTGAAAAAGGGCTCATTGCCGAGCTGAACACGAAAGCATGGCACACCGCCTTGCGGGTATTCCCGAAAGAGCGCTTCATCCCGCGCCTTGTCAAGGGCGGAGTGCCGCTTGTAGTGAGCAGCGACGCACATTACCCCGACAGGGTTAATGCGGGTCGTCCCGAAGGGATAGCCCTAATCAACGTCATAAAATCCAACCAACCCATTCACTCAATCCAGTTATAACCAATGCCAGTAAGAGTCCCTGTTTCATTGCCAGCAGTAGAAACATTGCGCGAGGAGAACATCTTCGTCATCGACGAGCAAAGAGCGTCATCCCAGGATATACGCCCGCTGCGCATAGGCATTCTCAATCTCATGCCGCTCAAAATCATGACCGAGACCGNCCNGTTGAGGCTCATATCCAACACCCCNCTCCAAGNCGNGCTCGANCTCATCGACACCTCCTCCCACGTGTCGCGCAACACTCCCCGGGAGCATATCGAAGAGTTCTACAAGACCTTCGACGATATAAAGAACCGCAATTACGACGGCTTCATCATCACCGGGGCTCCGGTGGAAAAGGTGAAATTTGAGGAGGTCGACTACTGGACCGAGCTCCAGGAGATATTTGACTGGGCGCGGACCCACGTCACCTCCACATTATATATATGTTGGGCGGCGTTCGCCGGGCTCTATCATCACTACGGCATTGACAAGATTGTGCTCGACAAAAAGATATCGGGAGTGTTCCCCCATCGCATCACCGACAGCAAAAACCCCATTTTCCGAGGTTTTGACGACGAATTCTTTGTGCCCCACAGCCGTTTCAGCGCTGTCGCCAAGGAGGAAATTGAAAAGGTTCCCGGACTCAAGATCTTGTCGGAAAGCCCCGAAAGCGGAGTCTACATGGTGATGGCTCGCAACGGAAGGGAGTTTTTCATAACGGGACACTCCGAATACTCCCCCGGCACGCTCGATTTCGAATACCACCGCGACCTCGAAAAGGGGATGAATCCCGAAATCCCCGCCCACTATTACCGCAACGACGACCCCCAGCAAGGACCGGTGGTGCGTTGGCGCAGCCATGCCAATCTTCTTTTCAGCAATTGGCTCAATTATTTCGTATATCAGGAGACCCCCTACGATATCCGTCAGATTCATTCCTGAATCATGATAACCCCATTGCGTCAAAGGAGGATAATCAACGGTCTAAGGCGCAAAAAAATTTGGTTTATGTTTAATAACATAGTAATTTTGCAGTCGAAATTGAAATAAGTTATGNANAACATCAGAAATATANCNATTATCGNTCACGTCGACCACGGCAAAACCACTCTTGTCGACAAAANGTNGCTTGCCNGAAATTTGTTCCGAGAGAATCAGAACACCGGNGAATTGATCCTTGACAATAACGATCTTGAGCGAGAACGCGGCATAACTATCCTTTCAAAAAACGTATCCATCAATTACAACGGATACAAAATCAACATCATCGACACCCCGGGACACGCCGACTTCGGCGGCGAGGTGGAGCGCGTGCTCAACATGGCTGACGGATGCCTCCTGCTCGTCGACGCATTTGAAGGTCCCATGCCTCAAACGCGCTTCGTGCTCCAAAAGGCTATCCAGATGGGGCTTAAACCCGTGGTGGTAGTCAACAAAGTCGACAAGCCCAATTGCCGCCCCGACGAGGTGCAGGAGATGGTTTTTGACCTCATGTTCAATCTTGACGCCACCGAGGATCAGCTCGACTTCCCCACCATCTACGGCTCAGCCAAGCAAGGATGGATGTCGACCGACTGGCACAACCCCACCGACAACATCAACGCCGTCCTTGACGCGATTATCAAGTACATCCCCGCGCCCCAGACTCTTGAGGGCGACGCGCAGATGCTCATCACCTCGCTCGACTACTCCAACTACGTGGGTCGTATCGCTGTGGGACGCGTTCACCGCGGCACCCTCCGCGAAGGCATGGAGATAGCCCTTTGCAAGAAGGACGGAACCATTTCACGCCAGCGCATCAAAGAGCTTCACACATTCGAAGGCATGGGACGCAAAAAAGTGTCGGAAGTAAGCTCAGGCGACATCTGCGCTCTCGTCGGAATCGAAGGCTTTGAAATCGGCGACACGGTTGCCGACATCAATAACCCCGAGGCTCTTCCGCGCATAGCCATCGACGAACCGACAATGTCGATGACATTCACCATCAACGACTCCCCGTTCTTCGGCCGCGACGGCAAATTCGTGACATCGCGCCACATCGCCGACCGCCTTGCCAAAGAACTCGACAAGAACCTCGCGCTGAGAGTCACCAAAGCCGACCATGAAGACGTGTGGACCGTCTACGGCCGTGGCGTGCTTCACTTGTCGGTGCTCATCGAGACCATGCGACGCGAAGGCTACGAGCTNCAGGTGGGACAACCTCAGGTTATCATCAAGGANATCGACGGCGTGAAATGCGAGCCGGTGGAATTGCTCACCATCAACGTGCCCGAGGAATATTCAAGCAAAATCATCGACATGGTGACCCGCCGCAAAGGCGAAATGGTGTCAATGACCACTCAGAACGACCGCATCCACATCGAGTTCCACATCCCCTCGCGAGGAATCATCGGACTCCGCAACAACGTGCTCACGGGGTCGGCAGGAGAGGCGATCATGGCTCACCGCTTCCTCGAATACCAACCCTGGAAAGGGGAAATCGAGCGCCGCACCAACGGCTCGCTCATCGCAATGGAGGCAGGCACCGCCTATGCCTACGCTATCGACAAACTTCAGGACCGCGGCAAGTTCTTTATCTTCCCCCAGGAAGAGGTCTACGCCGGACAGGTTGTAGGCGAGAACGCCAAGGACAACGATATCGTGGTCAATGTCACCAAGTCGAAGAAGCTCACCAACATGCGCGCTTCAGGAGCCGACGACAAGGCACGCATCATCCNNCCCGTAGTGTTCAGCCTCNAAGAAGCGNTCGANTACATAAAGNAGGACGAGTATGTGGAAGTGACACCCCACCATCTACGTTTGCGCAAAATCATCCTCGATGAAATCGAACGCAAACGCGCCAACAAAGCTTAAGTAAATAATATCACGAAAAACCTCAACGATTATAATATAAATAATATATGTATAGGACCAAAACATGCGGAGAACTCCGCCTCAGTGACGCCGGCAGCCAAGTGACTATCGCCGGATGGGTTCAACGCACCCGTAAGATGGGTGGCATGACATTTGTGGATGTCCGTGACCGCTACGGCATCACTCAAGTTGTTTTCAACAATGAGACCGACGCGGCGCTCTGCGAAGCCGCCAATCATCTTGGTCGCGAATACGTAGTACAGATATCGGGAACCGTTGCCGAGCGTTCCAACAAGAACCCCAACATTCCCACAGGCGATATCGAGATAATCGCTGAAAAGCTCAATGTGCTCAACGCTTCGGAAGTCCCCCCGTTCACCATCGAAGAGGACACCGACGGCGGCGACGACCTGCGCATGAAATACCGCTACCTCGACTTGCGGCGCGCCAACGTGAGAAAAAATCTCGAACTGCGCCACAAGATGACGATGGAGGTACGCCGCTATCTCGACTCGAAAGGATTCCTTGAAATAGAGACCCCCATGCTCGTGGGCTCCACCCCCGAAGGCGCGCGTGACTTCGTGGTGCCCTCGCGCATGAATCCCGGACAGTTCTACGCTCTCCCCCAGTCGCCGCAAACCCTCAAACAGCTGCTGATGGTTTCGGGCATGGACCGCTATTTCCAGATCGTGAAGTGCTTCCGCGACGAAGACCTTCGCGCCGACCGCCAGCCCGAGTTCACCCAGATCGACTGCGAAATGAGCTTCGTCGAGCAGGACGACATCATCAACCTTTTCGAGGGGATGGCTAAGCATCTTTTCAAAGAGCTGCGCGGCGTCGAGCTCACCGAGCCGTTCATCAGAATGCCCTGGGCGGATGCGATGAAATATTATGGAAGCGACAAGCCCGACCTCCGTTTCGGCATGAAATTCGTGGAACTAATGGACATAATGAAGGGACACGGATTCGGCGTGTTTGACAACGCCGCCTACATCGGCGGCATCTGCGCTCCCGGAGCAGCAACCTACACCCGCAAGCAGCTCGACCAGCTCACTGAATACGTAAAACGCCCGCAAATCGGAGCCAAGGGCATGGTCTACGCCCGCGTAGAAGCCGACGGCACCGTCAAGTCGAGCGTCGACAAGTTCTATTCCCAGGAAGTCCTTCAGCAAATGAAGCAGGCTTTCAACGCCAACCCCGGCGACCTTATCCTCATCCTGTCAGGCGACGACGCCATGAAGACCCGCAAGCAGCTTTGCGAACTGCGCCTTGAAATGGGACGCCAGCTCGGTCTTCGCGACAAGAACAAATTCGCTTGCCTGTGGGTTGTGGACTTCCCCATGTTTGAATGGAGCGAGGAGGAGCAGCGCCTCATGGCTATGCACCACCCCTTCACCCATCCCAAGGACGAGGACATTCCCTTGCTCGACACCAATCCCGAGGCTGTCCGCGCCGATGCCTACGACATGGTCATCAACGGCGTTGAAGTGGGCGGCGGCTCAATCCGTATCCACGACAGCAATCTCCAGGCTAAGATGTTTGAGATTCTCGGATTCACGCCCGAACGCGCCCAGGAGCAATTCGGCTTCCTGATGAACGCGTTCAAATTTGGCGCGCCCCCTCACGGCGGACTTGCCTACGGTCTTGACCGCTGGGTATCCCTCTTCGCCGGACTCGACAGCATCCGCGACTGCATCGCGTTCCCGAAAAACAATTCGGGACGAGACGTGATGC
>WFLX010126978.1_pt1 | contig 23513 bp, 23 predicted proteins | sample 4967041 | NCBI WGS metagenome assembly WFLX01 (sample SAMN12857096, study PRJNA449069) | gut metagenome | isolation source: stool from male and female vole | host: Microtus ochrogaster | place: USA:Florida | collected 2017
TTCGCTCCGAGGAGGAATTTCCCGAAATCCTCATAGGATTTTCGCTTAGAAAGGTAAGTAGTTCAGCTGGTTCCTTATCCTCGTAGACATACTCATAGTCATCACCTTCCATAATGTCATGGCCCGTTATGGTCAGACTGCCTGCATTTACGTTTGTCTCCGTGGCAGCATTTATTGGAACAACATTTGCCAAAACGACAGACGCCGAAACAAGCAAACAAACAAAGGCCGCTATCCATTTTTTCATGTTTTATCCTCCGTAATAATTTTTAATGGTAATCAGAAAAATTCGGTATTTCCTAAGATATATTTCTTTTCATTATACCAAAGTTCTATAGGGCTTTGCAACAAAAAGAAACTATTTATTGATGTAATTTTTTGCTATTTTTTGGATACAACATCAATAAACCTCAAAGTTACTATTTCTTGACATAGCAGTAAAATTGTAATATTGTATTTTTAGTACCAAATACTCTGCGGCATTCAATATAAATAGATGCGGGTATGGCGGAAAGGTAGAAAGTATGGTAAATTTTGTCATCGCATTGGAATTGACCGCACCTACGGTGGAGGCCGTCATGACGGCGGTGGCAGTGGAAAATATAGGTTCCGCTTTTGTGCTGCTGCTGAAAGTATTTGAGCAGGCTCTTGGTTAAGGAGTGGCGTAAGGGAAAGCATTNGTTCAGAAATGAATGGGTGCTTTTTTGATAANGNAGNAATGNCAGCNGAAGCATGGTTTTATAGATTTGATTTGCCCAGCGAACAGAAAGTTTCTATTAAAAATTGGTAATACAAAAGTGTTGTCCGTTACACAGCGTAAAAATACGGAGGCCGGAATTACTCATTATATAGATGATATGAAAGGTGTGCCGGAAATAAATTATCGTCATATTCGAAATGACNTAGCACATNGACAAGGTGNGTTTGANGAAGAAATCTNTANACAAGAACCGTTAANATCCGTTCAAAACGATAATGAAGGGGGAGAGATAAAGACCTTTTATTTTGTGCTGACTTTATTTTTTATAGTTACAATTGTGTTAGCAATTATGTTAGGAATTGTGTTTATGGGAGTTATATTGTTCGGAAACTTATAAAGTAATACTTTACTCCCAATTCCAAAATGAATGTGTATTACAATCAGAGGAAAAAGGTGCAGAGAGTTATGAACAGGAAGAAAAAAGAGGCTAAGTTCCCCATTAATTTGTTTTGCAGTTTGATGCTGCTGAGCTTTATTCCGTTTATATATACGCTTGTAAGGACAAACTTAATCGTAAATAGCCCGTCAACAGACGGCTTGAGTATTGCAGGCCACATTGAATGGTTTGATTTAATCAATGAGACCATACAAGCATTTTTGATTGTACCCTTATTTGCACTGCTGAATGAGTGTATGAAGGATGCGAAGAAATTTAAAGAGCGGATTTTTCAGACATTCCTGATTGTTAATATTGTGTATATTTTATTTTCAATTATCGTTCTTATATACTGCAGCCATATGGTATCAACAATGGTTTTTGAGCGTGTAGGGGAAGTAACAAGATACCTTAGGCTGGAAACAATAGGATTTATTATTGCGAATGTGGTCAGTTTTGTAAATGTACTCTTTGTTGTGCTGGAAAAGTCGTTATACATATATGCCATGGTTATTTTGAAAACAATGTTTACAATAATCGGAGATGTGTTTCTGATTCCAAAGTTTGGGGTGGACGGCGTTGCATATTCCAATATCGCAGTAAGTTTAGTATGTGTTGTATTATGTCTGATTGTGGTATTCAGGGAACATTTAATGGCAGTTTCCTTTCAAATTGAAAAATCGTTTGTGAGGAAGTATCTGGTTATCGGTTTATTCTGCGGATGTCAAATATTGTTAGATAATATTATTTATTCTGTCATAGTCTGCAAAATGGTTAATGCAGTAGCGGAGCAGGGCAATTATTGGGCAGCAAATAATATTATATGGGGATTGATGCTGATTCCCATATTGGCATTGGCAGAAATTATAAAAAAGGACTGCAAAGATGAATTGACCCCTATAAAAATGAAGCATTATAATACAGTCATAATCATAACATTTTTGGCGTGGCTGTGTTTTATCCCAATGCTAAATCCATTCTTAAGAAATGTTATGGGGATTGAAAATTTTGGCGCAATTAAACATATATTAGTGGTCTTAATACCATTCTATCTGGCATACAATTACACTGTTTTATTTGACAATATATTAATNGGTNANGGNAAAACNTATTATNGNTTTGNNATNTCNGNAATNGTNAATCTGNTNTATTANCCNATTGTNTANNNATTGNTNTTAAANGGTGTNTTTANGCCAAGNATAACNTTTATNTGTATGATGTTTGGATTTGGAATGGTAACGCATCTGNTNNGNANTANAANATGCTTTATGANATATAAAAGGCGTTTACACAAANNCTAANCAAAATAAGAAAATCAATATTTCAATCAGNCAGGAGGATTTAGAAATGAAAAAAACTTTAATCGTAGTAGACATGCAAAATGACTTTATTGACGGTTCTCTGGGAACCAAAGAAGCAGAAGCAATTGTAGAGAATGTAAGGAAAAAGATTGCAAAATACCATGAGGCAGGGGATGAAATCATCTTTACCAGAGACACCCATCAGAAAGACTATCTTCAGACAAATGAAGGCAGGCACCTTCCGGTGGAACATTGCATTGAAGGCACGGCTGGCTGGAAGATTGCGGAAGGCCTGGAGGTGGAGGGCGCCATTTACATCAACAAGCCCAGCTTCGGTTATCTGAATTGGAAAGATTATCATCTGGAGGAAGTGGAGATAGTAGGTCTTTGCACGGATATCTGTGTGGTTTCCAATGCGCTGATTATCAAGGCTGTCTATCCGGAAATCAAAGTGAGCGTGGATGCATCCTGCTGCGCAGGTGTGACACCTGAAAGCCATGAGGCGGCGCTGCTTACCATGAAGATGTGTCAGGTGGAAATTATATCATGATTTAGATATGCGGGGGTGTGCCAATGACAGTCCTATATTCCATTCTGCATTTGTTGGTGGACGGCGTGTGCGCCATGGCGATGTTCGGGAAATTTATTCCACAGGAAGATGGATATTTTTACATATTGTTGTATAATTTTTGTGCGTTTGCACTGCAGATGCCCTTTGGCGTGGTATTGGATGCCCTGAATGCAAAAACAGGAAAACAAAAGTTGGACTTCGCTTTTTTGACTGCAGTCACAGGTGTCCTTTGCACTATGATAGGAGCGCTTACCCATCCTGTGGTATTGGGAATCGGAAATGCCTTGTTCCATGTGGGCGGCGGCGTNGNAACGATTCGGGANGANCATGTTAAGGATAGGCATGGTATTTATCTTGGTATATTTGTGNNNCCGGGGGNATTGGNATTGCATTTTGGAACTTTGATTGCCCAAATGACTAGATGGAAGTTGTGGTTTCTGGGCACAAGCGTTATCATGTTAATAGTATTGTGTGTGGGAATCTGGTATTTACGGGGAAGTTTTCAGGAAGCAGGTGAGGCTGATGGGGAAAGAATACCGGAAAGAAGGCATGGGGAACATTGCTCGCAACAGTTTGATAAAGGAAAACTCAAATTAGCGATTGGCTGTTTTTTGGTGGTTATTCTGCGTTCCTATATAGGCATGACCGTTAGTTTTTCGTGGAAAACAGGAATTTTGGCCGGAATGCTCAGTGTCTTTGCCTTGGCGGGCGGAAAAGTGATGGGCGGCTTTTTGGCGGCGTGGAAGGGTGCCATGAGGACAACGGTGGTTTCTTTATCTTTGGCAGCTTTCTGTTATCTTTTTTCTTTTGTTATGCCCATGGGGTTAGCGGCTTTGGTTTTCTTTAACATGACAATGCCGACTACCCTGTATTGGATGGTGTGCGATTTTCCGCAAATGCCCGGGTTTGCCTTTGGATTTCTGACCTTTGCCCTGTTTTTGGGATTTTTGCCCAGCTATTTCGGGCTACAGTCCATAGTGGGCGGGAATATCATTGGAAGCATGGGAAGTGTGCTTTCGCTGCTAGTGTTGGTTCTGACGCATTATTTACGCCGAAAAAGCTGCTTAACATAAATTTGGAAAAGCGTTTTAGGCCCACAAGGTCAACCAATTAACTGCAGCGTTTTTTGTTTTTGAAAGTGTTGCAGGGACACAAGGAGGGAGAAGGGGGCGGCTGTGACAAATTATCTGATTGAGATGTTTGGGGTTTCGCTGCTTTTAACAATAGTAGTGGAGCTGGCAGTGGTATTTTTTGTTTCAAGGGTGCGTTTTCCTTTGTTTGGACAGCAGCAGGGGAAGGGAATAGCGCTTGTAGTTCTTGTAAATGTTCTCACCAATCCGCCGGCAGTGTTGCTGTGCTTCTTAGGAAGGCTGTATATGCCGCATGTTTCGGAATTATGGGTGCAGCTGGCGGTAGAAATCATGGTAGTGGCAGTGGAGGCTTGTATTTATCATAGCTTTGCTAAAGAACCACAGTGGCAGATAAAACGGCCAATTCTGATGGCGGTTATAGCAAATATGTGCTCGTGGCTGATTGGTTTAGTGTTTTATAGGTGAATGGAGGTATATTTATGAAAAAATGGTTATGTTTTTTGGGAACGGTGATTTGTTTTCTATTATGCACATCTTTTGTGAAGGCGGATGTTATCTGGCAGCCGATGGATTCTTTTTATCAGGAAAACGAATCCCAATGTACTTATGTCAATCGCAGATTTACTGCAAACGGTCCGGACGGTGTTGTTATCCTTTATAAGAGTCCGAAGTCATCCAAGGTTGTCACTACATGGGAAAACGGATTTGAGGCATATATTTCTTTTACTTATGAAGATGAAGACNGTATTTTGTGGNGTATATATGATAANTCCNCGNAAAGCGGCTGGATGNCNATGGAGTACATGGAAGTGATTTATGACCATATTTCATTTTTTGAGGATTATGGTGAGGAAATCATAGAGCAGAAAGGAACTTTGGAAGAACAGTATCAGAAGGGGAGTGTGTATATTTGGCATTATCCCGGCGCTACGGAGTGCTATCCCATGACAATACAGAATGACTTGCCCACATATAACGATGTATATACGGATGAGAAGGGTCATAGCTGGGGATTTATAGGATATTATTTTGGCCGGAGGAATGCATGGGTATGTCTTGACCAGCCAACAGCGGATTATGAGCAGCTGTATCCGGATGGGGGACCACAGATTGGAACGGCTAAGGAGGAAGAAAAAACACAGTCCCAGAGTTCGGAAGAACAGTCTCAGAGCTCAGANAGNCANNNGACCCAACGCATTGTGCCTAAACAGNGNTNTAGGACAATNGGTGTTGCAGCTGTGCNTGTAGGTTTGGTGGTATTAGTGACAGTGGCGTTGCTTGTGATTTTAAAGAGGGGCAGGTCAGTTAAAAAGTAACAAAAGTGGGAAGAGGTGAACAAAAAATCATCCAAAGTTTTTTTACCAGAGCCATCGGTATTCCTAGCCGATGGCTCCTTTATGCTCAAATCTGACAAAACCCCCTTAAACCAATTTCTACAATCAAGCCAAATCAAACAAACTTAGCAAGAAGATATAATTTTAGTACTTGCAAAATTCTCCGTACCCTGTTAAACTATCCTTAAAAGCATATATTCTTTTGAACTCTTACGGCAGAGCCGTTTTCTCTGGGAATCCAATCCCATCTGACTTCATTTGAAATCTGTGCTTTTCATTCAATCAATCAAACTGCATGGAATTTCGGAGGAAGCAGAAAGCAGGGCGTCTCAGAATTGATGAAGACGGCGGGCATTCTTTCTTTCGGCAATTCCGGAAGGAGGAAGCATGAGCAGAAAAACAGCGGCAGGGAAACATCCGGTCAACAGAAACTACAAGGATACGGTATTCCGTATGCTTTTTAAGGACAGGAAGCGCCTGCTGGGATTATACAATGCCGTCAGCGGAAAGAACTATACGGACCCGGAGGAATTGGAGATTGTCACGCTGGAGAATGCGGTCTATCTGGGGATGAAAAACGACCTTGCATTTCTCATTGACTTAAATCTTTACCTGTTTGAACATCAGTCAACTGTCAATCCCAATATGCCACTGAGGTTTCTGCAGTATGTGTCGACGGAGTATGAAAAGCTTCTGGCATCCAAAGACCTATACAGGGACAAATTAGTACAGATACCATCGCCCCGCTTTATCGTGTTCTATAACGGCATTGCATCCTGTCCAGAGAGACAGGAGTTAAAGCTGTCGGATGCGTTTCTCACAAGGGAAGATATGCCGGAATTGGAGCTGCGGGTGAAAGTCCTGAACATTAACGGCGGCTATAACGAAGACCTGAAAGAGCAGTGCCGGACATTAAAGGAATATATGCAGTATGTAACCAAAGTCCGCAGTTATGCCAGAGGGATGCCCATAGAAGAAGCGGTGGACAGAGCCGTGGAAGAGTGTATCAGACAGGATATCCTGAGGGAATTTCTGTTGCAGAACAAAGCTGAGGTAAAGAAAATGAGCATATTTGAATATGATGAAGAGGCAGTGAAACAGGCATGGAGGGAAGATGCCTATGAAGATGGAATGGCAGAAGGAAGGCTCGACAAAACCCGAACTGTTGTGGAAAATATGTTAAAGAGTGGGTTCTCCGATGATGACATTGTTGTTCTTGCAGATTGTGGACTGTCCCTGATAGAGGATATCCGAAAACAATTGGCGGGCAGCTAATAACAGAAGTTGCTGTGAATGTGCAATAAAAAAAGCGCGAGACGGGAATCGAACCCGCGACCCCCTCCTTGGCAAGGAGGTGCTCCACCGCTGAGCCACTCGCGCATATGTCCTATGTCTTACGGACAAATATTAATATACTATATTGCTTCTCAAATGTCAACAGAAAAATTGGATTTCTTTTGTGGCATTTTTATGGGATTTTTTTGAAATTGTACATACAATTTGAAAAATCAATAAAATTCATCATTGTGAATCTGTAAAACAACCTGCAAAACAGGCTTATTTTTTTCTTGCGAACTGTGCCATAACATAATACAATAGAAATATATCAATGAGAGAGAGGGTGTGCGAATGAAACTTATATTTATCGGTGNAGACCATGAAGTGACGGGAAGCTGTCATTATCTNGAAGTAGGCGGNAGGCATATTTTGGTGGATTATGGNATGGAACAGGGCATAAACGTNTTTGAGNATGCTCCTTTGNCGGTGGACGAAGCAAAGATAGATTATGTGTTTTTGACCCATGCCCATATAGATCATTCCGGCATGCTTCCGCTTTTATATGCCAGAGGATTCAGGGGACAGGTATATACAACGGATGCTTCTGCAGATTTGTGTAGCATCATGCTACGTGACTGTGCGCATATTCAGATGATGGAGACGGAATGGAAGAATAGAAAAGCCAAGAGAAGTGCGGAAGGCAATGTGCATGAACCGCTTTACACCATGGAAGATGCGGAAGGGCTCATTAAGCGCATTGTACCCTGCCATTATGATCGTATGGTGGAGGTATGCGAAGGTGTAAAAATCCGCTTTACGGATATCGGGCATCTTTTAGGGTCAGCTAGTATTGAAGTATGGCTGACGGAAGAGGGCAATACCAAGAAAATCGTGTTTTCAGGGGATATTGGTAACAAAGACCAGCCCCTTTTAAAGGAGCCGACACCTACGGCACAAGCTGATTATGTTGTGATGGAATCCACTTACGGAGACAGGCTGCATACCAAGCAAAAAGTGGATTATGTCATGGAATTGGCTAAGATTTTAAAAGAAACCTTTGACAGAGGCGGCAATGTGGTAATTCCTTCCTTTGCAGTGGGAAGGACTCAGGAGATGTTGTATTTTTTGCGAAAAGTAAAAGTAGGACGCCTTGTGGAAGGTCATGAAGATTTTCCGGTGTACGTGGACAGCCCGCTGGCGGTGGAAGCAACGGCGATTTTTCAGGAAAATCGGTTTGAGTGTTTTGACGAGGATGCTATGGAGCTGGTGAGAGAGGGCATTAATCCCATTTCTTTCAGAGGGCTTAAGCTGTCCATTACCAGCGAGGAGTCCAAGGAAATTAACTTTGACAGTACGCCTAAGGTGATTATTTCCGCCTCAGGTATGTGCGAGGCAGGGCGAATCCGTCATCATCTAAAACATAATCTGTGGAGACCGGAATGCACGATTTTGTTTGTGGGTTATCAGGCAATAGGCACTTTGGGCAGGGCTATTGTGGAAGGTGCAGATGAGGTGAAACTCTTTGGCGAGCCCATTCAGGTGCGGGCGGATATCAGGCAGATAGCGGGCTTAAGCGGTCATGCGGACAAAAACGGCCTGATTCAGTGGATTAACTCTTTTGAGGAAAAGCCCAAGAAGGTATTTCTGGTGCATGGGGAGGATAAGGTATGCCTGTCCTTTGCAGAATGCTTAAAGTTAGAGCATGGACAGAGGGTTTATGCTCCCTACAGCGGAACGGAATTTGACTTAATCAGCAATAAATTTTTATACGAAGCAGAGCCTGTAATGGTGAAGAAAAAGGCAAGACCTGCATCTGCGGTTTATGCAAGGCTTGTTGCGGCAGCCCAGAGATTGGCGGCGGTTATTGGCAGAAATGACGGCATGGCAAATAAGGATATGGCAAGGCTGGCGGATCAGATTAATTCTCTTTGTGATAAAATAGAGAATTAAGTGAGCAGTCTAAATTCAAACAATCAATTGCAGAAGATAACAGAAGATACCTTTGCAGAAATGAGGAAAAGATGAGTCAGGCGGATTTGATATTTATTGATATGTGTAAAGATATTTTGGAAAACGGTACCAGCACGGAAGGGGAAAAGGTGAGGCCTCATTGGGAGGACGGCTCACCCGCCTATACCATTAAAAAATTTGGTGTGGTGAACCGCTATGACTTGTCCAAAGAATTTCCATTGATTACCTTAAGGCGTACAGCCCTTAAATCCGCCACGGATGAGATGCTTTGGATCTGGCAGCAGAAATCCAACAATATCCATGACCTTCACAGCCATATCTGGGACGAGTGGGCGGATGAGAATGGTTCCATCGGCAAGGCTTACGGCTATCAGCTGGGAGTAAAGCATCAATACAAGGAAGGTATGATGGATCAGGTGGACAGGGTGATTTATGACCTGAAAAACAATCCTTTCAGCCGCAGGATTATGACGAATATTTATGTGCATCAGGATTTGCATGAGATGCGGCTGTATCCCTGCGCTTACAGTATGACTTTCAATGTAACCCAGAGGGCGGGGGAGGACAAGCTGGTGTTAAATGCCATTTTGAATCAGCGCTCACAGGATGTATTGACGGCAAATAATTGGAATGTGGCGCAGTATGCGGTGCTTATGCATATGCTGGCGCAGGTGTGTGATATGCAGGCAGGAGAGCTTGTCCATGTGATTGCAGATGCTCATATTTATGACAGGCATATTCCCATTATCAAGGAGCTGATAAGCAGGGAGCCAAAGCCTGCCCCATCTTTTTGGCTGAATCCTGAAGTGCATGATTTCTATCAGTTTACGAGGGATGATGTGCGTGTGGACGGCTATGAGACAGGAGAGCAGATTTTAAATATTCCTGTGGCAGTGTGAGAAGAATAAAATATAAGTAAGGGCAGGCTGTTATGCTAAGTGCGGCTTGCAGAAATGAGGAAAAGATGAATTTAATCGTTGCAGTAGATAATAATTGGGCTATCGGCTATAAGGACGAGCTTTTAATCAGGATTCCCAATGATCATAAGCATTTTCGGGAGGAAACTACGGGAAAGGTAGTTGTTCTGGGACGAAAAACTCTGGACACTTTTCCTCAGGGGCTGCCTTTAAAGAATCGGACCAATATTATTTTATCCAAGAATCCGGGATATCAGGTGAAGGATGCTATTGTGGTGCATTCCGTGGAGGAATTATTGGAGCAGGTAAAGCCTTACAAGGAGGAAGATGTATATGTGATTGGGGGGGAGAGTATATACAGGCAGCTGCTCCCTTATTGCAATGTGGCTCATGTGACCAAGATTGACAGGGAATATGCGGCGGATGCTTATTTCCCCAATCTGGACGAGTCCCCGGAGTGGGAGATTACTGCGGACAGTGATGAGCAGACTTATTTTGATGTGGCATATCAATTTTTGAAATATGAGAGAAAGTAATGCTAGGTGTGGGAAGTGATGTATACAGGACGCATGAAAGTCCGGAAAGAGGGAAGGTATGGAGAAGAAAAGTATAGAGAAGGAAGCTATAGAGAATGGCAGCACAGAAAGGGAAAATACGGACAAAGAAAGTAAGAAATTTCGTTTGGACAAAAAATGGGGGCTTCCCTTAATTGGGGGCGGCATCATTGCAGTTTTGCTCATTGCCCTGATTGCGGTCATTGCAGAGAATAATGCATTGCGCAGGGCGGCGCTTTCAAATAGCACTGATTCCCAGCAGTCCGTAGAAGGGACATCTCAGGCGGCTGTTTCTGATACGAATGCATCCAATAATACCGCTAATGCCAATGTCTCTAATGGGGGTAATTCTCAAAGTTCTGTCTCTTCCGGCACGCAAAATTCAGGAATGCCTGTCGGAGACGGAGCCTATACGGTCACTTATTCTGCAGGAAACGGCTGGGCGGATGGGGATACCAAGATGTGCTCTCTGGAACTGAGCCTGACCAATCACTCTGACACTGCCGTGGAGGGCTGGAATCTGGTACTCAATGTGGACAATCTGGTTTCTGCTCAGGGATGGGATGGAACATGGTCTGTGGATGGAGATGTTGTGACCATTACCAATGCGGAATATAATAAGTCCATAGCTCCCGGTGCAAGCGTTGTGCTGGGCTGTAATATAGGAACAAAAACGGATTTATCTATTGCCTCGGCAGCATTAAATGATGCAAAGTGCAATGTGGAAAAGGGCAGTGTGGACAGAAATGCCCAGAATAACACCCAGAATAATAATGGTAACGGACAGAACAAAACTGTGGATGTGCCCACATTGCTGACACGACCAGAAAATGCCGTACAAGGAGATGATTGGCTTTTTACAGACGGCAATAAGATTGTGGACAAAGATGGCAAGCAGGTGTGGCTTACCGGGGTGAATTGGTTTGGCTATAACACGGGCACCAATACTTTTGACGGTCTGTGGAACAGTCAGCTACGTCCCACTGTGAAGGGTATTGCCGACCATGGATTTAATTTAATCCGCGTGCCGATATCCGCCCAGCTTATCAATCAGTGGGCGGCGGGGGATTACCCTAGGGCAAATTACAACAATGCCTATAATGAAGAATTAAATGCCATGAATTCGCTGGAGATTTTTGAGTATTTTCTGGCGCTTGCGGAGGAGAATGGTATCAAGGTCATGATGGACATTCACAGCGCTGAGACCGATGCTTCCGGACATAATGTAAATCTTTGGTATACGGACAAGGTTTCCGTGGAAGATTATTATAGGGCATTAGAGTGGATGGCAGAGCGTTATAAGGACAANGACACGGTGATTGCTTATGATTTAAAGAATGAGCCCCACGGCAAGCCCNANGNGGGTAAAAGCGCCGCTATCTGGAATGATTCCAAAGATGCCAACAATTGGAAATNTGTNGCTGANACNGNTGNTGCNNAGGTACTTTCCNAAAATCNNAANGTNCTGANTTTGGTGNAAGGCACAGAGATTTNTCCCANTAAAAAGGGAGNAGANTATTNCNCTGCCANTGNNGACGATTATTATTTTAATTGGTGGGGAGGCAATTTGCGGGCAGTGGCGGATTATCCCATTGACCTTGGCAAATACCAAAACAAGCTGGTGTATTCTCCCCATGATTATGGTCCTACAGTGTATGCACAGCCATGGTTTCAGAAAGATTATACTTATGACAGCCTGATGAAGGACTGCTGGCATGATAATTGGCTTTATATTCATGAGGAGAAGATTGCTCCGCTGTTAATCGGTGAGTGGGGCGGCTTCATGAGGGAGCCCAATCTGAAATGGATGACCTATATGAGGCAGCTGATTTCCACTTATCATCTGAATCACACTTTCTGGTGCCTGAATGCAAATTCCGGCGATACCGGCGGACTGCTTTTAGATGATTTCACCACATGGGACAGCGAAAAGTACAATTTTGTAAAAGAAGTACTGTGGCAGGAAAACGGAAAATTTGTGGGGCTTGACCATGCGATTCCTCTGGGTGTAAACGGAATCACCCTGCAAGATGCCAATGGATTAAAATAAGGTTGCTTATTGACTTTTTTATGTAAAAGTATGATAATTATAACCAAATAAAAAAGCGGGCGGATCTGTCTGCCAATACATTATAAAACGAAACGGAAAGAAGGAATTTGTAATGGAAAAGAAAGACATTGATTGGGGCAACTTGGGATTTGGATATGTTCAGACGGATTACAGGTATGTANCNAACTATAAGAATGNCGNATNGGATGAAGGCGTCATTANAGAGGANGCCAATGTANTGCTGAATGAGTGTGNAGNAGTGTTACAGTATGCACANACTATTTTNNAGGGTTTNNAAGCATATACCACGGATGACGGGCATATCGTGACTTTCCGCCCGGATTTGAATGCAGACAGGTTAAATGCTTCTGCTGCAAGGCTGGAGATGCCTACTCTGCCGGAGGGACGTTTTTTGGATGCTGTGACCAAGGTGGTAAAGGCCAATGCGGCTTTTGTGCCTCCTTATGGCAGCGGTGCAACCCTTTATATCCGCCCTTATATGTTTGGTTCCAACCCTGTTATCGGAGTAAAGCCTGCAGACGAGTATCAGTTCCGTATTTTGTGTACTCCGGTAGGTCCTTATTTTAAAGGAGGCGTAAAGCCCTTGACCATTCGTGTCAGTGATTTTGACCGTGCGGCACCTCATGGGACAGGCCATATCAAGGCAGGACTTAACTATGCCATGAGCCTTCATGCCATTGTATCCGCCCACAAGGAGGGATATGATGAAAATATGTATCTTGACCCCGGCACGAGAACCAAGGTGGAGGAGACAGGTGGTGCGAATTTCCTGTTTATCACCAAAGATAACAAGGTAGTTACTCCTAAGTCAGACAGTATTCTTCCGTNTGAATTGNNNCGTCGTTCTTTGGTGCATGTGGCAAAGGAATATCTGAATCTGGAAGTGGAGGAAAGAGAAGTATATTTGGACGAGGTAAAGGATTTTGCAGAGTGCGGTCTTTGCGGTACTGCAGCAGTGATTTCACCTGTGGGCAAGATTGTAGATCACGGACAGGAAATCTGTCTGCCCAGCGGTATGACTGCAATGGGGCCGGTTACCCAGAAGCTCTATGATACCTTGACAGGGATTCAGATGGGCAGAATTGAGGCTCCTAAGGGCTGGATTCATGTCATTGAGTAAAGAGTAAGAAAGCGGTTTCAAGATGGATTAAGTCATCCGGATATGATGAGCCTTGGATATATCATATCCGGATGTTTTTATAAGAGTAAAAACAGGGCAAAATAGTTATCAGAGTGAACTGTTCACTGTGTGAACTAATACTGTGCAAGTACGAAACTAGTCTAATTAATATACAAAACGAAAGGTGCCAGCAAATGGGATTTAAAGTAGAAAAGAGAATATGGCTGGGAATGCTTTTGGTGATACTTTGTCTGGGAGGCTTAAGCGGCTGTGGCAAAGATGGAACCCGTATTGTGTTTACCACAGGCTTTCGCAAGGATGAGGTGTTCAGAATTGAAGATGTGTCCTGCAAACAGGTGGAGATTATGGTATATCTGACCACTATTCAAAACCAATATGAGGATGTCTACGGAAAAGAAATATGGAATGTCTCGTTAGAGGGCGTGACTTTGGAGGAAAATGTAAAGGAGACTGTGATTGCCAGAATTGCTCAGATAAAAACCATGTATCTGCTGGCAAGGGAAAAGGGCGTGACATTGGATGAAGCAGAGGAGGCCAAAGTGGCACAGGCGGCGGATACCTTTTTTGCTTCTCTAACCGAAAAAGAAGCGGAGCTTCTGGGAGTATCTCGGAATATCATAGTAGAAATGTACCGTGAANATGNCANGGCAGANAAGGTTTATCAGGAAANCATACGGGATATCAATCCGGANATCAGTGATGACGAAGCCAGAATTATAGAAGTACAGCATATTTTTTTCAGCACCAGCATCAAGGACGGAGCGGGCAACCGTGTTCCCTATCCCGCATCGGAGAAACAGAAAATATACGATAAGGTTTGTCAGGTCAGGGAGCTTGCGGTGGACGGAAAGCATGATTTTGCAGAGTTGGCGGAGCAGTATAGCGATGATACCAATATTACCTATTCCTTTGGCAAGGGCGAGATGGATGTAGATTTTGAGACTGCGGCATTTAATCTGGAAACCAACGAAGTGAGCAGGGTAGTGGAGAGCAGTCAGGGTTATCATATTATCAAATGTCTGAGCACCTTTGACAGGGAGGAGACGGATGCCAATAAGCTGCAGATTGTGGAGAAACGCAGGAAGGAAGTGTTTGGACAGGAATATGATGCCTTTGTGGATACTCTTGTGCGCAACCTGAACGATAAGCTTTGGGATGAAATTACGCTGATTCACGATGACCAGCTGACTACATCCAACTTTTTTGAGGTTTATGATAATTGTTTTGCCCGTTAATAAAAATTTTAGAATTTTGCAAATCCGCTGTTTATCAGGGTTTCAAGTAAATTATTAGCACTCACACCGGATGAGTGNTAATTTTNACTTNANTTTTATTTNAGANGGTTTNAAANTGANTNTATAAAAAAGGGGATGCATNAAACCCGANTAAGAAAAGGATGTGGAGAATATGGCAGCAAAAAGCGGAAGNTTATCAATTAACAGTGNAAACATTTTCCCGATTATCAAGAAATGGTTGTATTCAGACCATGATATTTTTTACAGGGAATTGATTTCCAACGGCTGTGATGCCGTGACCAAATTAAAAAAGCTGGATATGATGGGAGAGTACAGCCTGCCCGAAGGGTATAAACCCAGAGTCGATGTGGTGGTGGATCCAGAAAATAAGACTCTTGCATTTGTTGACAACGGTCTTGGCATGACGGCGGATGAGGTGGAGGAGTATATTAACCAGATTGCTTTTTCCGGCGCTACGGATTTTATTGAAAAATATAAGGACAAGAGCAATTCCGACCAGATCATCGGACATTTCGGACTTGGCTTTTACTCGGCATTTATGGTGGCGGATGAGGTTCATATCGACACTTTGTCCTATAGAGAGGGTGCAAAAGCTGTACATTGGGAATGTGACGGCGGTACCGAATTTTCTATGGAGGACGGAGATAGGGAACAGGTTGGCACTACTATCACCCTGTTTTTAAATGAGAATTGTCTGGAATTTTGCAATGAGTACAAGGCAAGGGAAGTGTTAAAGAAATACTGCTCTTTTATGCCCACGGAAATTTATCTCTCCAAGGCGGACACCAAGGAAACCCAGATTATCAAAGAGGATGAGAAACTAGAAGATGACGAGGTTTTGGAGGTAATTGAGCCGGAGAAAAAAGAGGATTCCGCAGAGCCGGAACCCACAAAACTGAAAATAAAAAAGCGCCCGGAGCTTGTAAACGAGACACAGCACCTGTGGACAAAGCATCCTAATAATTGCACAAAGGAGGAATATCTGGAATTTTACCGCAAGGTATTTCAGGATTACAAGGAGCCTTTGTTCTGGATTCATTTGAATATGGATTATCCTTTTAACCTGAAGGGTATTTTGTATTTCCCCAAGATTAATATGGAGTATGAATCCATCGAGGGCACCATTAAATTATACAATAATCAAGTATTCATTGCGGACAATATCAAAGAAGTGATTCCCGAATTTTTGCTTTTATTANAAGGTGNCATTGNTTGTCCTGACCTGCCTTTAAATGTGTCNAGAAGNGCATTGCAGAACGATGGTTTNGTAAAGANAATTGCNGAATACATTACCAAGAAAGTGGCAGATAAGCTTGCCGGTATGTGTAAGACCGAAAAAGAAGAATATGATAAGTATTGGGATGATATTAGTCCTTTCATCAAGTTCGGCTGCCTGAAGGATGATAAATTCTGCGAGAAGATGAATGACTATATTCTCTTTAAGAATCTGGAGGGAAAATATTTAACCCTGCCCGAGTGCTTGGAGACAAAGCCCATTGACGGCGAAGGAGACGGTGAAAACGCTGAAAATGAAGGCGGTGCTGTGGACGAAAACGGCGAAAAAGTGGAAGCGGAAGTCATCGAGCCGCAGGCTGAGGATGTGGATGCTGCAGATGAGGAAGCGGAAGAGGATGCCGAGAAAAAAGAGAAAATTATATACTATGTGACGGATGAACAGCAGCAGAGCCAATATATCAATATGTTTAAGGCTGCCAAGNNGGATGCTGTGATTTNGACTCATANNATTGNNCAGCNCTTTNTTNCCCANCNTGAGNCCAAAAATGAAGGAATCCGTTTCATGCGTATTGATGCAGATTTGACCGATGCCATGAAGTCCAAGACCTCCAAGAAGGCTGAAAAGGAGATGGAGGAGCAGGCAGAGAATATTGCCAAGCTCATGAAGAAAGCGCTTAAGAATGACAAGATTACCATCAAGGTAGAGAAGCTGAAAAACAAGAAGATTTCTTCCATGATTACCTTGTCAGAAGAGAGCAGACGTATGCAGGATATGATGAAGATGTACTCCATGCCGGGCATGGATATGGGAGCATTTGGAGGCGAGGGAGAGACTCTGATTTTGAATGCAAACCATCCGTTGGTACAGTATGTGACAGAACATCAGGAGGATAAGAATGTGGAGATGATTTGCGAACAGCTTTATGACTTGGCAAAGATTCAACATGCCCCCCTGTCTGCGGAAGCTATGACGAAATTCATCAATCGCAGCAACGAAATTATGATGTTGTTGGCAAAGTAAAAAATATGCTAACTGTTTAAAACTAAGCAAACTGCCTTGGAAATATGTGATGAATGCTTCAATTTAAGAACATATTTTCAAGGTAGTTTATTTTTGCAAGCTTAATACCCATACTTTTTTTGGTTGCCAAACAGCATTCCGATGGATAAAAACAATGTTACGCCTTCGGCAGCCGCAGTGGCTAGCCAGATTCCGTTTAAGTCCCAGAATATGGGAAGGATGTAAATTGCTGCTACCTGAATGACAAGGGTCCGCAAAAAGGAAATGATTGCGGATACCTTCCCATTATTTAATCCTGTGAAGAATGCAGATGCAAAAACATTAAAGCCCGCAGTTAAAAAGGACAGGGCATATAACCGCATTCCCATAGTAGTCATTTCATAAAGTCTTTGATCATATCCCACATATATCCGGGCGATGAGAGAGGAAAATACTTCACCTAAAACGGTCATAATAAGTGCAGTGATTCCGGTTATCACAAGACTCTTCTTCAATACATTTTTCAGCTCCATCTTATTGTCAGCGCCAAAATGGTATCCCACAATAGAAGTAGAACTCATGGCATAACCAAAATAAAATGCCTGAAAGACAAATGCGATATACATAATTGCCCCATATGCCGCAACACCGTTTTCACCGGCAAACTTCAATAACTGAAAATTATAGAGTAATCCGATGATGGCGCCGGAGAGATTGGTCATCATCTCGGAAGCGCCATTGGAACAGGTCTTTGCGATGGCAGACCAATCCATTTTAGCTTTTACCAAGCGCAGGGCGCTGTTGTTTTTTCGCAGGAAATATATGGTTGGAACAATTCCTCCCACAAATTGGCTCATGGCAGTTGCCAGACCGGCGCCCCATATGCCCCATTGCAGGAAATAGACAAAAACAGCATCCATAATAATATTTGTCAGTCCTGCCAGAATAGAAAGAGCCAATCCCAGATGGGGCTTTTCAGCAGTGATTAAAAAGCTCTGGTATGCTGCCTGCAGCATCATAAAGATATTGGAAACTGCAAGGATTCTTCCATAGATTACACAATCATCAATCAGGTTTGCATCTGCTCCCAGCAAAGCGGATATCTGCCTCATAAATATAAAACTGATTATGGAAATCAACAATCCAAAATAAATCAGAAGCTTTATTAACATGGAAAAGATCTGATTTGCTCGTTCAGGCTCTTTTGCCCCCAAATATAACGCAGTAAGTGCGCTTCCTCCTGTGCCAATCATGAAACCGGCAGCGCTGATTAACTGCAGAAATGGCCATACAAGATTTAAGGATGCAAAGGAACTTTTACCAGCAAAGTTTGAAACAAACAGACCGTCTACCACTGTGTATAGCGAGGTTACAATCATCATGATGATGCTTGGCAGGGCAAAACGAATTAACTTTTGGTATGAAAAATGTTCGCCCAAAGATATTCTTTTGTTCATGGAATATTTCCTCCTAACAAAAATTCTCCTGTTGAAATTCTTTTTCCAGCAGGCAGAGATATTCTTCACTTAACTTTATAAATTGTTCCATCTTATCGTCTGACATTTTGAGCATTGCTCGTTTCTCGGCCAAAATGACTCGATCCACACTGTCTTTTGTGAATTGCCTCCCGGCGGCAGTAAGAGATACGGCTTTTTTGTTTTTTGCGTTCGACAGAGGATGAAGTTCCACATATCCTTTTTTCAANAGTGAAGAGACAGCAGAATNGATGGTTTGTTTGGGANANATCAAATNTTCCCCCATATCCTGCTGTGTCATTTCGGTTTCCTGCGTTAAAAGCAGATAGATAATCCACATGGCACAGTCAGACAGCCCTAAAGAAGCAGCCGCCTTGCGGTATAAAGATTCTATTCGTTTTTCCTGCTGATTAAGTTGAAGCAAATNGNTTTTCAGTTTAGTTTCCATTTTTNTGNGTATCTCCTCTTNAACTCAACAATCCGAAATCGGACTACTNCATTATAGTCCGATTTCGGATTGCTNTCAAGCGATTTTACTATATCAAATCAGGAGGGTTAAAACATCAAGTACCAAGTTACACTAATCCGGCTCCGCAATTCTGGTAACACCTACATAAATATCTGAAATCTCATACCATGTGGCATAATCCGTAACTCCTGTCTTGGGCAGTCCGAAAATGCCTTGGAAGGTGCGCACAGCGTCCGCCGTTGCAGGTCCATAGATGCCGTCCGGAGTAATGGTGGGAATGGCAGGATAGTTGCGGGCAATGCGGTTTAACTGATTTTGCATCTGCTGTACTTTTTCTCCAGAAGAGCCTATGGTCAAGTCATAGCCGGGATAGGAGGATGGAACCCCGGAGATAATGTCTGCGGTGTTGATATACATATCATTTCCATANTANTAACGGANAATTTCANTGGCNGAGTATCCCNCGTCTNCCAAANATTTNNAGCCCCATTGGCTTAAGCCCGAACAGGTTACGCGTTTTCCGTCGCAATAGGAAGTGAAAATGGGCTGGCGCACGCCGGGACGGGACAGATAGTTTGCAAAGATGGTGTCCACCAGACGGTCAATATTTTCGTAAATATTTCGGCCGTACACCCACTTTTGGTCATAGGCGGTGGAGGAGGTTATGGTGAAATCATAGCCCTGATTCCGGTACCATTCTGTATACACTCTGTTTAATGTAAAAGACATAATGACCAGAATATTGGCATACAGGGTGCTCTCCGGCCAAGTCGAATAGATTTCGCAGGATGCCACATTTTTAATATAATCCTTATAGCGCACCCAATAGTTGGTAGCAGTAGGGTCTGAGGGAACACCGTCATGCACAATAATGTATTCGGGAACGACCACACGGCTTAAGACGATTTCGCCGGATTCATCCATTGGCTTTATCTCGTCTTCGGGAATCTTCGGGGGATAGTCGCCAAACAGGGTATGGACGGGAATCACCACCAGCTTTTCGTCCTCCTCCGTGGCTGCCAGAGGATTCATACGGATTGGCTGTATGGAAACTTCATCTGCCAAGATTTCGGAGCCGGTCACCAGAACGGGCTCATAGCCATCGGCGGTTACAGTGATATTGTATTCGGAATAAGGCTGGGAGCTGGGGTCCGGCTGCAGGGAAAGCTCTAGAGGAGGTGCGGGGAGACTTACAATCTCAGTCTGGCCAGAACTATCTGTGGTCAAAGTCATAAGAGGAGATTCCGGATCACCGCTATAGGATATAGTGACTGTTGCATTTTCTACGGGAATCATTCCCAGAGAGGATACCACATTAATTCTCAGGGAGCCGGAGTAAGCTGCATTTGCTTCCTCCGGTTCCTGAGCTGCTTGTAGGAAAAAAGAATTCAAATTAGACATGGTTTTATCTTTCTGCCGATTTCATTACTGTATCTATATGCGGAAGGCAAGAAAGATGTGACATAAAATTATAATGCAGCGGTAATCACAGAGGTTGCAATCACTGCCAAAATGCCCCCGATGGAGGAACCTACCAGATTTACGATTAACTGATATGTCCAATCCACTTTTTCACCGTTTTTATTGGGAATAGGAAGCAGTGCAAACCATATGCTGCTGAATACGGAACGCATTGCATTCATGCTGAAACCGGTGGAGTTTAAGGAAAGAGCTAAAAGAGCCACAGCTCCAAAACCCACAATTCCGATGACAAAAGGAGAAGCCCCCATTGTGAGGGAAGCACCGTCCCCTGCGGAGATAGTGGATGTTGCTCCTGCAATACCGATAAATACAAGGAAAAGGAAGAGGAAAGTTGCCAAAATCTCTTGAATAAAGTTTAACACCAGATTTTTCTCTACAGGGTATGCAGAAAAAATGCCTCTCTTGGATTCTTCCTTGGATGCCTTAAAGGAATCCCAGAAGAAAATCATGCAAAGACCAACGGCTGCGCCGGCTGCCAAAAACTCCATTAAAAGATAAATCAAAGCATCCGTGATTGCCATTCCGTTCCAGATTACCTGACCCAATACAACACCTGGATTCAAAAGAGCATCCCCGCCCATAGCGGCGGCAACCGCAAGACCAAAGCCCACCGCAAGGCTCCATGCAATGACCAATTCCACATAATTTAATTTTGCAACAAGGGTCTTTTTTAAAGAAATATTGCACATGTAGGCATAACCGCCCAATAAAAAGATTAAACTGCCGCAGAACTCTGATAAGTAATACATTTTTTTCCTCCGTTTCTTTTGCTGAACTAATATTTTTTTCATTGTAACATGAAAAATGTACTATGAAAAGAGGTAAGAGGAAGTCTTGTTAAATTATGATGTCGCACTATAAGGCTCTCAATTTGTTATCATGCATATTGATAAAAATATCCTGCATTTCCTGTTTGGCTTTTATGGCATTGGAAATCTGAATGCAGTCGCTTACCTTTGCATCCAGAGTGTCCACCTTTTTGAGAATCAAATCCAACTTTTGACTGTCAGTCATATGCATACCTCCTTTCTCTTTTGGTATATTGGCTGCGTTTTACCTTGCAATAGAGAATTACAAGAGTTTTGCTTCCAATGTAGAGATAGTATAGCATAGGTCAAAGTAAAAGTCTACAAAAAAATTACTTTTTGGAAAGATTTTTTAAACGAAAAACCGTTTAAAAAATCAATTGCTCTTTTAGGGAGAGAAGAGTATAATAAAAAAGGTTATCCGAGTCAATAGAATCTGTTATCAGGGCGGATGGAGGAATATCATGAGTAGGAAACTGCACAGAATCGCCATTTTGTCAGACACACACGGTTTGCTGCGTTCGGAAGTTCTGGAGGTGCTTCGGACTTGTGAAGTCATCCTGCATGGCGGCGATATGAATAGCAGAAAGATATTGGACGAGCTTAAGGAGATTGCGCCAGTGTATGCGGTGCGGGGTAATGCCGACAAGGAATGGGCGGAAGGAANNGCAGNNGAANTTACCCTTACGCTGTTTGGACTGCGCATCTATATGATACATAATAAAAAGAATGCAGGGATTGACTTTCAGACAGATAATGATGGAACTGATATTTTTATTTATGGGCATTCCCATAAATATGAAGAGAAAACGGTGAATGGAGTGTTTTTCTTAAACCCGGGAAGCTGCGGACCCAGACGATTTAATCTGCCTGCAACCATGGCGGTGTTGGAAGTATATGACGGTACAGGGCAGTGGGAGGACGATACAGAGCGGTGGAGAGTTGTAAAAATCGATTTGACAGATCCGGCAAAGGAAAAAGTCAGTCAAGCGGGTCACAGAAAGTCTGTAAGTCTGACTGCAGGCAATGTCAAGCAGATAGTAGAGACAATTCTGCGCGGGATGTCGGCAGGACAGAGTGTGGATGCCATTGCGGATAAGCTGGGTGTGGAACAAGAATTTGTGGAACAGGTCTGCAGGATTTATGTGACTCATCCGGGAGTGGACGCTCAGGGTATTGTAGACAAAATGGAAGTGAATTCACTGACAATAAGATAGGAGGAACGACATGAAAAAAAGATTGTATTATAAGGTAATAGCATTATGGCTGATTAGTATTTTGTTATTGACAGGATGCGGAATGGAAGGAACAAGGTTTAGCTTTCAGTTTAACTCATCAGCTCCCAAAGATTCAGAACGGGAAAAAGCCATTCATTTTGATGAAGCTTATTCTAGTGTTGTCTTGGATGTAGACTTAAAGATAGATACAGGAAGTGTTTCCGTGGAAATTAAGAAATTGGATGGTGAAACGATCTCCAGCAGTACCTATACGGAGAGCGGTAAGTATCAGATAGAGTTAAAAGACATCTATGCCGGAGAAGACTGCACTATTTTTGTTCGGACAAACCAGACCCAAAAGGTCACATTGAAAATGTCTTCANCAGTNAGCATGATAAAAAGTAAGGAAATGCNGGGCATAGAATTAGNTATGGAAGATTAGAATAGNTTTTGCCGGGGAAGCAGACGAAAGGAGCAAGTATGAAAAAAGTATGGGTAAAGGCAGCCGCTATAGGGCTGGGATGTGTCTTTTTATTGGCGGGCTGCGGAAACGGTAAAGAAAATCAGCAGATATCTTCGGGGCAGACAGGGGCAGCAGGCACACAGTCTGGGCAGGAGAATGCACAAAACCAAGGCGCATCCTCGGAGGAAGAACTTCTTACAGGAAAGCATCATGTAAACATCAATATTAAGGATAAGGGAACCATTGCGGTAGAGCTTGATGCAGACAGCGCACCCATTACGGTGACCAACTTTGTAAATCTGGCCAAGGAGGGTTTCTATGACGGACTTACCTTTCACCGCATCAAGCAAGGCTTTATGATGCAGGGGGGCGACCCTGAGGGCAGCGGAAACGGTGGGTCAGGGAAGAAGATTAAGGGCGAATTTGCCCAAAACGGAGTGGATAACCCCTTAAGCCATGTCCGGGGAGCAATCTCCATGGCGCGCTCCAAAGCGGAGGACAGTGCTAGTTCACAGTTTTTTATCGTCCATGAGGACAGCACTTATTTGGATGGTCAATATGCTGTATTTGGTTATGTGACGGAGGGAATGGATATTGTGGATGATATCTGCAATAACACCCCAGGTCAGGATGAGGATAACAATTGGATTGTTCCCATGAAAAACCGGCCCATTATTGAAAGCATTGAAGTGGTAGACTGAGGAGGGATATACAAGTGAAAACGAGGAAGGGGCATCTTATCCT
>WFLX010109311.1_pt1 | contig 23510 bp, 17 predicted proteins | sample 4967041 | NCBI WGS metagenome assembly WFLX01 (sample SAMN12857096, study PRJNA449069) | gut metagenome | isolation source: stool from male and female vole | host: Microtus ochrogaster | place: USA:Florida | collected 2017
TATCAGCGCCAGAAAAAATGCACATATCATGCCTATTGTGCCCAAATCAAATGCGCGGAAGACCGCCCCAAAGAGCGCAAACGGAACCGTCCAGCATAAAAACGTCCCAATCATAACGATCACGGTAGTAATGGCTGCATCCTTCAACAGCTTCTTTGCATTCTGGAAATAAATCACCACGCCGTCACAGGACGCCTTAAACGCACCTTCCTCTTTTTTGATAAAGCAGTATCCCAGACAACATTCATCCACATAACCAAGCGCAATGCTGATAAACGTCTGCAGGAATTTGGTCACCGTATCCATCCCCGGAATGGCATCCAGCATCCCGCCGATCCTGCCCACAGCCTTTTTCAGCTGGCTTACTGCACCGCTCACCAGGCGGTCAACCACAAAATATACATTGCTTGCCGCAAAACGGGACTTCACCATCTCCTTGCCATACTCAAACTGGTTCTCCGGCAGCTTTCCGGTCGTCACCGCTTCCGCAATCACCGCAACATGCCCTGCCTTGATAAGATACCCGAAATAGTACATGAAAACTTTATATATGACCTCAAAGCATACTATCCATACAATCAGCATTATGCTCAGACCCGCGTCCCCGAAAAGCGAACCGAGCAGCATAAAGAGCGCAAGCAGGATAGCTCCCGCAAGCATTACTGCAACCCCCATCCCCAGTTTTATCCAGACGAATTTCATCGTCCCAAAATAAATGTCCTTTGCTTTCAATATTTTATCCTCCTTAATTATTCAAAATCATAAATCTTATCGCTCATGATATATAAAGCTCTTTGAGTATATGAAACTGTACTGGTAACGCCGTCGTTCTCCACCAGATGATCATAAAAGTCCTGTGTCAGGTATAGCGGATTCACCCAGGTAATCACTCCCTCCGGAGTATTACTCTCGCCAATACGTAAGCTCAGGATATGATCCCCTTCTATATATACTAAATTATAGTAGATCCATCCGCCGCCTTTAGAGACAGTCTCTGCAAATGTCTCTTCTTCAACATCCCTCAGATCCTTCCAAGAATTACTTTCATAAGTCACCATGGTTGGTTTTCCCAAAATCCCTACCAGCCTCGCAAGTTCCTCTCTTTTATCATCTCCCAATTCAAATCTCGTACCGAGCATGCAGTTGTCTGCATCGCAGATAAACCAATCATTTTCTATACACTCCCTGAGCGTGGCCTCGGAATCAGACAGATTAAAGATTTCCACTCTTATATCATCATCATAGTTTCCCTCTTCAGTATAACAACCTATCGTCACCGTCTCATATGCATCCAGCGTATGATCGTCTGCATACCCCGTCTGTCCTGTGGTAAAATCATATTCCTCGCCGGTATCCAGAATAAACTGATAATGATACAATGGTAATATCTCCTCCAGACTTGCGCCATATGCAAACGTATNATTGATCATAAGACTGCTGAAATCATTCTCCTCCAGCGATCCTAAATCAGCATACTTTAAATAAAAGGGAAGGCAGCCATTTTCCTCAGCAGCGTACCAGTCAACGGATGGTTCTTGCTCCTGCTCCGGTTCCTCTTCACTCTCCGGCGGCTGCTCCGGTGTATCTTCGCTTACCGGTATCTCCTCCGGTTCCTCTTCACCATCTGACGGCTGCTCCTGTTCATCTTCTACTATTTCCATATCCGGCGCTTCCTCTCCGCTACGGTTTTTAATGAAGAATACAGCGCATACGGCAATCACCGCTACCACTGCCGCAATTCCGATTTTGGCCATTAATGCACCTTTTCCTGCCGCTTTTCCGGCGGCCGCAGCGCTTTTTCCTGCCGTTTCTCCGGCGGCTGCGGCATTTTCTGCCGTGGCTGCCTCATTTGCTGCCATCCCCGCTGTCAGATATGATCTGACGGCTTCCATCATTCCCTGCAGCAGATCCGGCATATCCATGGAATTGGCTTCCTCATAAAGCAGCCTCGCCAGCAGCGGCAGTCCCGCAACAGAGTAAAGCTTTTCGCCGCTTCTGTCTTCATATGCATCTACGCCGTCCCTGATCTTGGCGCGGGCAACGCTCAGCCTGTACTTTACCGTTCCCGGCGGACATTCCATAATGTGCGCGGTCTCTTCGATGGACAATCCGTTAAAATAATAAAGTATGACTGTTTTGTACTGGATATCGGAAAGTGTATTTTTCATGATACCCATCACCAGTTTTCTTTTCTCATTTTGGGTAATGTACTCCTCAGGAAGGAAATTTTCGTTTTCCTCCGTCAGCTCGCCTCCGGCATCTTCAATCTCCGTAAAAATCTCCTTTCTTTTCATCAACAGCTTCTTACACTTATTCACCGCAATCTTGTTCAACCATGGAATAAGTTTTTCCGCATCGTTAAGCGAGCCAATTTTTTCATAGGCAGCGAGATAAACATCCTGCATTACGTCCTTTGCATCCTCCTCATTGCGCAGGAAACTGATGCACGTAAAATACAGCGGTCTGCTGCTGACAGAATACAGCTCCTCAAACGACGTCTGATCCCCCTGTTTGATCTTCTCAACCAATTTACTTAACTGTTCTTTATCCATTTGTTCCTAATCCTCCTTTCGCAGTCCGCCCATTGTCCCGTCTTTCACAAATTTCCACCTCTTATTATATAGATTCCTATTTTTCATAAAAGGTTGGGTTTTTATATTATTTTTTATTTTATTTTTTTGAAAAAATTAACAGACAGAAACCCTCCTGCCTGTTATCCTCTTCCCGTTTGATAAAACAACACCTTTTTACCATTATCTTTTATCACGCATCTTTTATCAGCCTGTTATATTCTTCCGTAATTTTATGGAAAACCTCAGAAGATCCATTCCCGGCATCCGGATGATAGACCTTACACAGATCCCTGTAGCGCCGCTTGATACTTGCGGCATCCTTACAGCCACTGAAGAATCCGGGTGAAGCCGCTTCCGATCTCTTACGGTCCTGCATCCGGCGTTCCCGCCATTCCCTTCCGGTCTGCTGTCTCTGATATTCCTCATATGCCTCATCATCTTCTTCATCTTCTTCGTATTCTTCCTCATACACTTCATCATCTTCTTCGTATTCCTCTTCATCCTCATCACCATAATCTTCGTATTCCGCATCATCCTCCATTTGGGAAAATAATTGCTTTTTTAAAAAGAAATACCGAAGGGTCGCAAAAAGATCCAGCACCGGTCCGCCAAAGCAGACCACCGCACCGATCACTGTATTCCATACCTCTCCTATTTTTTCCATATAATACTGCCATACAAAAATCAGCGCAACGGCGACTATGATGCCGACGAGCCAATTCCCCGTCATTTTGATTAAAAGCCAAAAATAAGAAAGGATCCCGTAAATTGCCAAAAAAGCAACCACGTACTTCAGGATATCCTCCTTAAATGTGTCCATATGAAACCGGCACATCGCGCCTGCAACAATCAGAAAGGCAATCAACAGTTTCACCGGAATACCCGCCATCCGGCTTCGCAGCTCCGCCAGCTTTACAATCTTTAGTTCGTCCATTGATTTATCCCCGCTATAATTGTTGGTTTTTGCCTTTTTTAAGAAAGTGCTGACTACATCACTGTTTCTCTAACAGTTCTTCAAAAATCCTGTATAGCTCCGGCTGTACACGTGCGNAACGGACAANCTTCATATTCTTATTTAACAGACAGTGTTCCGATGTACCTGTTACCACCAGATTTCCGCTGCCCATATGATACATCTCATACCCTACGGTAAATTTAATGGGACTCAGCTCCCTGATCTTTACCTCTATTCTGATCTGGTCAGAAAATGTGGTATGTTCATGATATTCGCAGGATACCGAGAGCACAGGTGAAAGCAGCCCGTCTCCCTCCGTCCTCTCATAGGGCCAGCCGATCTGCTCTAAAAAATCAGTCCTTGCCTCCTCCATCCAGCGGATATAATTAGAATGGTGGGTGATCCCCATCCTATCCGTTTCATAATACTGCACTTTGTGGATATATGGTTCTATTTTCACTATAATAATCCCCCATGCCGCCTTCGGCGGCTCAAATAGCAATAAAAAACGATCAACAGAAAGTTATAATTTTACGTCATTTTCCAGTTCGTTCGCAATAGCAATCGTCTGTTCCAGTACCGTTTTGATAGAACTTATGTTCTTCATATAACTTTCCGCCACATCGTTGGCTTCTTTAATGGATTTCATGATGGACTCCAGATGGCTTACGATAGCGGACAACGTAGCCTTAATCTCCGTTGCGGACTTGCCGCTGTCCTTTGCAAGTTTTCCCATCTCTGTTGCTACAACGGTAAATCCCCTTCCGGCTTCTCCGCTTCGCGCCGCCTCAATTGATGCGTTCAGCGCAAGGATATTGGAATGGGATGCATTACTGCTGATCTTATTGACGACATCCGATGCCCCGTTAACGTCCTGTTCTACATCCGAAGTCATCTGATTCATACTTGTCAGCATACTGAATAATGTCTCGACGCCGCTGACAAAGTCCTGAACGGAACTGTCGATCTCCTGCATGGATTCCTGGAATCGCGTGGCAATCTNCTTGACNNTNTCTTTNCCTTCCACNGAATAAGAGNNTATAACACATCCCACAACCTTCCCATCGTNCTTCACCNGGACCANATTGCCCTCCACCGGAAAGCCCATGACCTCCTTAGGCAGATAATTATGTTTTGTGATGCCCTTGGCGATCACCTCGTCAAAGATTCCGCTTGGATCTTCAAACACGGAACCAACTTCCGCCTGCGGCGGCATTCCCTCCGGCAGTGAAAACCCCTGCACTACCTTATCCCTGTCCATAACNGAAATAATCACATCTTTGTCATACAACTGCCTTATCAGATCAAGATTATCAACAATACCCTGCAGCTTCTCATTCATCGTATGCACCTCCAACACGCCTTTCTGCTCATTCGCAAACGCCGGCTTTCAATTGCCGGACAAGTTAATTTTATCATAATACAACTGTAATTACAAATTTAATCGTTCTTTTTTTATTTATAATAAATAAAAATCAAAAACCGGGACCGTACACTCGCCCGATCCCGGCTGCTTTGTGATCTTTATCCATAGATCCTCGCCTCATGCTCCACCAGCTGCTCCCCTTCGTACACCAGCTTAATGGTAAAAAAACGCTTTTCATCCTCCAACAGATATTTTAAGAAAATGGCATCCCCTGCCCATGTGGGCAGATCCGGCACTTCGCTCTTAGGGATCCAGCAAAGCTCACCCTCCTTACACTCTGCCAGCTCTCCCGTAAATCCATCCGCCGTAAACAGGCACATCCCTTCCGGCTCGCACTGGTCACTGATAAATGTGATCAGTCCGCGGAGCTGCCACGAAGTCAATGTCAGTCCGGTCTCCTCTTTCACCTCGCGCAGCAGACATTCCTCCGGACTTTCTCCCTCCTCAAAATGTCCGCCTACACCAATCCATTTGCCCGCGTTGATATCCTTCTCTTTCTTCACGCGATGCAGCATCAGATACCGGTCATCCTTCTCTATATAACAGAGCGTTGTCATTTTCATAGATATCATCCCCTGCCCTAAAGAAATCCCCTCCGATGTTCCGGAGTTATAAGGCTCCGCCGCCCATCAGTGCATCAGATCGCCTCATGGAAGGTTCTGCTGATAACGTCTGCCTGCTGCTCCGGCGTCAGCTTAATAAAGTTCACTGCATATCCGGATACGCGGATCGTCAGCTGAGGATAATTCTCAGGATGCTTCTGTGCATCCAAAAGAGTATCTCTGTTCAATACGTTGACATTCAGATGATGACCTCCTTTTTCTGCATACCCGTCTAAAAGATTTACTAAATTATCAACCTGTGCTGAGCTTCCCATCACTAATACCTCCTGAATCAAAATTATTTTTAAAAATAGTAACTATTACTGTTTTCTAAATCAAATATACTACAGATTGTTTTTAATTGCAAGTGGTAATTTAAGTTTTTTCAGATAAATACAATATTTACCATAAAATAAACTAAAGTTTAATAAAATTAATTTAAACGAATATCAATAATAATATTTATAACCAACAATTATTACCAAAATTACAAAATGATTCCTCTGCAGATTACCATCCGTGTTTCCAAATCCCGGTCCCACAGTACAATGTCAGCCCATTTTCCCACACTAATCGTTCCCTGCTCCTTCTCAATGCCGAGGCACCTTGCAGGATTGAGCGTAGCCGCAGCCACTGCCTGCTCCAAGGGGATGCCTGCTTTCCAAACTGCCGTCCTGACACAATCCGGCAGAGATGCCGTCGAACCGGCCAGAGAACCATTCTTTTTTAAAACAGCAACGCATCCTCTTTCCGGAATATTTTGCACCACCACTTCCTGCCCGCCCAGAGTGTATTCCCCTTCCGGCATTCCGGCAGCGCGCATACTGTCGCTGATCAGTACGATGCGGTCCTCTCCAAGAAGCTCAAACACCGTCCTTATCACAGACGGATGAACATGAAAGCCGTCACAGATCAGTTCCGCCATAAGCTCTTTTCCCTCTGCTGCCGCATCCATCACTGCACCGACCACGCCCGGCTCTCTATGATGCCATGGCGGCATCGCATTAAAAAGATGCGTCACATGGCAAGCGCCGGCTTCCAGCGCCTTTCTCGCTGTTTCATAATCTGCATCCGTATGGGCAAGGCTGCATCTGACCCTGTTTTTCATCTGACTGATCAGCGGGAGGGCATCTTCCTTTTCCGGCGCAATGCCGACAACTTTAATCAACCCTTCGCTGATCTCTAAAAACTGTGTCACTGCGTCTTTGCTGCAGGGCAGGATATAAGAAGCATCCTGCGCGCCGCAGCGGACAGGGCTGATAAACGGTCCCTCCATGTTGATCCCTGCCAGACGAGATCCCCCTGCCTTTCCGGACTTCTGCTGTCCGGCAAATGCAGCCGCATATTTTAATATTATCTTTAACCGATCCGCCGGCAGGGTCATCGTTGCGGGTGACATCCCCGTCACGCCGATAGATGCCTGATACTCCGAGATCTCCTGCCACATCCTGAATATGGCTGTCGGTNNTTCGCTGCTTTCCCCNTCCGGAAGATCGNANNTATCCCATCCCTTACAGCCGTGAAAATGCATATNNATCATGCNCGGTAACGCATAACATCCCCTGCCGTCTACTACCGCCTCACTCTCCTCAAGCAAGACGCTGACTGCCCCACAGTCCTTCTCCGTAAGCCTGCACTGTCCCATTGTCTGAAGCGGCCGTCCGCCATCGGCATCCGTCTCCTCATACCGTATTGCGGTGATCCTTCCATCCTGCACTTCTATGCTGCCAGAGCGAAAGTTCTTTTCCTCCGTATATATCCTGACATTTTTTATGAACATATCCTACTCACCGGCTTTTGTTTTCTGCATTCACTTATAGTTTGCGCAAAGCTCCTCTGCCAATGCATCAATCTGCGCCAGACTCTCCTCATTGACAGCGGACATTATTTTTACCGTATTCTCTGCATATGTGATATCTTTGCATTTCTCCATTTCCTGCCGCATACACTTCGCAGCGGTTGCCGCCCAGGAACCATTCTCCATAAACGCAACCGTCCTGTTCCGGTATCCGTGTTCCACCAGATGCGCAATAAATGTCTTCATGCAGGGAAACATATCCGCATTGTATGTCGTGCCCGCCAGCACCAGCGTCCCATAACGGAACGCATCCTCTACTGCCTCCGCCATATCGCATCTTGCAAGGTCATTGACTGCGATCTTCGGACATCCTTTTTCTTCCAGCGCGTCCGCCAGAAGCATCGCCGCTTTTGCCGTATTGCCATAGACGGAATTATATGCAATCACGATCCCTTCCGTCTCCACACCATAAGAGGACCACGTCTGATAAAGATCCAGATAATACCCCAGCTCTTCCTTAAGCACCGGACCATGCAGCGGACAGATGATCCGGATCTCCAGAGCTGCCGCCTTTTTCAGGACACTCTGCACCTGCATGCCATATTTACCGACGATGCCGAAATAATACCTCCTTGCTTCGCAAGCCCATTCCTCCTCCACATCCAGTGCGCCGAATTTACCAAATCCGTCCGCAGAAAACAGGATCTTATCACAGGAATCATACGTCATCATAACCTCCGGCCAGTGCACCATCGGCGCCATCACAAAGGTCAGCGTATGCCTGCCGAGCTCCAGCGTATCGCCCTCTGCCACGACTACGCGCTGCGCCTCATATTCATTGGCATAAAACTGTTTCATCATAGTAAATGCCTTTGCAGTCGCTACCACTGTTGTCTCCGGGTACTTTTCCATCAATGCGGTAATACTTGCCGAGTGATCCGGCTCCATATGCTGAATCACCAGATAATCCGGTTTCCGTCCATCCAGCGCCGCCTCCAGATTGGAAAGCCACTCCTCCCCGAAATTTTGATCCACAGTATCCATCACCGCGATCTTATCATCCAGAATCACGTACGAATTGTACGCCATGCCATTCTCCACTATGTACTGTCCCTCAAATAAGTCGATCTCATGATCGTTGACCCCGATATATTTTACCTCATCCGTAACATTTGTACCCATTAAAATCATCCTCCTTTATGCTTTCTTTCTTCCGCATGACAGACCAAATGCTGCCCGATCACCGTCATTACAGATCCGACGGCGGATCGTATCTATTATAATGGAAAATAATATGAATTTCCAGCTTTTTTGGTTGCAAATCTTCTTTATATATTTTATTATATATGGTAGAGTATTATTGTCATTATTCGTATTATTAAATAGTTAGGAACAGATATCCCAATAATTTTATCATATTAAATCTGTCTTGTAAGAAAGGATACCATTATGATTACATGCGCAACAATACGAAACAATATGAAAACTCCATTCGGACTGCATGGAAGACTCCATGTCCGGGGAACTCAGCTTTTGGACGAGCATAACGCTCCCTGCCAGCTTCGGGGCTTGAGCACGCACAATCTTTCCAATTATCCGGAATATGTGAATGAAGCAGCGCTTACCCAGATGGTTGATGAATGGAAGATCAATGTTTTCCGCCTTGCCATGTATTCCGGAGATGCAGACGGATTTCAGGGTTATGCCACAGGGGACGACGCTCATCGAAAGGAACTGGAAGACCTGGTTCAAAAAGCTTCTGAGATCACTGCCAAATTAGGCATCTATCTGATCATCGACTGGCACTGCCTGTTAGATACCGATCCCAATACTTATGCTGATATGGCGGTACATTTTTTCCAAAAGATGTGCCCTGTCTTAAAGGATTATGACCATATCATCTATGAAATATGTAATGAGCCGAACGGCGACACCACATGGAAAGATATCTGCCGATATGCCGATACCGTCATCCCCGCAATCAAAGCCATTGATGACAGCAAGGTAATCATTGTCGGCACGCCCAAATGGTCCCAGCGCGTAGACGAAGCGGCGGCGGCTCCGCTTCCCTATGACAATCTTGTCTATACACTACATTTTTATGCGGATACCCATAAAGAAGAACTCCGCGCCATTATGGAACGTGCCATCGCGGACGGGCTTCCCGTTTTCGTCAGCGAGTTCGGTATATGCGCCGCCGACGGTGCAGGCGCCATCAATCTTGAGGAAACAAATTTGTGGCTTCAAACAATGAACCGCCACAACATCAGCTATCTCATGTGGAATCTGTCCAACAAGGACGAAACCTCCGCAATCATTACACCAGCCTGCAGCAAGACATCCGGATTCACAGAAGAAGATCTTACTCCTGTGGGCAGAGAGTTCTTAAAGATTATGACCAACTCTTTATAATTTTGCGTTTTTCGATGTAACAGGAAAGAAAAAACAACCGGACTCTATTCAATAGACAAGTTCCGGTTGTTTTTATATCATTTTCGTTAATAATGTTACTGCGCCGTCACTCCCGGGATCTCTTCCACGGAAAGATCGTCGACATCCAGCTCCAGATAATACGCATCGCCATAATCGTCCCACACATACAGATAGATATCATCGCCCCACTGCGTCATACCGGTTGCATACCAGTAACCTTGATCCTCTAATATCATCGTCTCATACGAACCGCTCGTAACATCCGTTTTCACGATCATTTCACCGCCGTTTACCGTGTAGATGACATACTTGCCGTCAAAAGCAACATTGTAAGTATCTATAGAATCGCCCCAGTATGCGTCGCCGATCTGCGTGACATTGCCGTCATAATCCATCGCATACAGATAAACATTGCCTTCATCATAATTGTAAACGGTAAAGAACAGTATTTCATCCTCATCTCTGACAACGTCCGCNNCGTANTCTCCATCCGTACGCACNAGATAGCCATAANCCGTCCCATCCTCCGGATCGATCGCTTCCCAATCGTATCCGTCAAATATAAAGACATAATCATCGGTCACCTCAAAGGTAAATACGCCATACTCATACAGCGTCTCTATATTGCCCTTAAAATCCATTTTGTATAATGTCGCATAATCAGTGTAATAAATAGTATTATCGTAAATGACAAAATCCTTAAGCGCAATATCATCAGAAAGCAGCTCGACATCTTCATTTGACAGATCGACCTTGTAAAACGCATTCGTGCTGGCGTAAAATACTTCCACTCCGTCCTCCTCTTTCGATCCGACACCATAGAAAAGGTAATCCTTATAGACCGCAAAGATCGTAACCTGCAGCCCTTCTCCCAGCGATGTAAGCTGTACCGCATTGCCGCCATTTTCATTGATGCNCCAAAGATTCCCGTCCTTTTTAAAGATCAGGATATCGCCATTGTTGGATTCATATTTTGCGATATGCCATGTCTCCTTCACATTAATGGCTCTGCCAAAATTAACGCCCGGTACGCTGCCCGATACGATGCTTCCAGCACTTCCGCCCCCGCCGGAAGAACTCATATCAAAATAGCTGTCAAGATCGCTTTCCGTTTCCATAACCGCGGAACTTCCCGCAAACACATAATCCCAGCTGGAATCATAGATTTCACATTTTTTACCATTCGTACAGACAACAAGATAATAATCATCATCTCCCTCATACTCATTGCCATAGTATAATTCCTGTTCAACATCCACCTCTACCAGAAAATAAACGCCATCGGCAATACCGCTGAACGGGTCTTCTCCGCCGGCATAATTTTCCGCTTTTTCCTGTGTCAGGTCAGTAATCGTATAGGTTCCCCTGATATAATTTTCCTGCTCCTCAGAAATCATATACATCGTTCCGTTTTCTAAGAAGTAATACTTAAAGCCCTCTGCATCCCATGCAGTTTTGCTCAGTTCCACCTTCACTTCCTCTTCAGGTTCTTCTACCGTGACCTTAAAGGAGGCATCCTCACATCCCTTAGCAGAGATGGTCACGATAATATTCTTCCCCGCTTCAATACCCGTAACGGTGATCTTACTGCCATTCACCGCCACCTCGATATAATCTTCCTTCCCCTCCTGAACGGTGGCTGTCAGTTCCGGTTTCCCAATATCTGAATAATTCTCAACTTTAATCGTTACGTCGTCTTCCATGAGCACTGTAACTTTTGTCTCCGAAAGCACGATCTCTTTTTTCTCAAAGCTAAACCAGCCCGCCAGAATACCAGCGGCAAGAACCGTCCCCGCCAGTACCAGTATGCCTAATACGGAAAAGAGCGCGATCAGTCCGCCTTTGCCCTTCTTCTGCGGCGGCTGTACCGGAGAATACGGCGGATAAGCGGGCTGCGTATATGCCTGCGAACCATAATTTCCGCTTGCGGGCTGTTCCGGCGCAGATGCTCCAAGGCCGCTGTTCACCGGCTGTTCCGGCGCAGATGCTCCAAGACCGCTGTTCACCGGCTGTTCCGGCGCAGNTGCCCCAAANCCGCTATTTAACGGNTGTGCNGGCATAGGCGCNCCAAGACCGCTATTTAACGGCTGTGCCGGCATAGGCGCTCCAAGACCGCTGTTCACCGGCTGTTCTGGCGCAGATGCTCCAAGGCCGCTGTTCACCGGCTGCTCCGGCGCAGGCGCTCCAAGGCCGCTGTTCACCGACTGTTCCGGTGCAGGCGCGGCAAAGCTTTTGATCTCCGGCGGCGCAGGGATCTTCAGCTCATTAACAGAACCTGTTTTCACAGGCGATTGCACTGTCTCCTCTGCCGGAAAACGATATCCGCACTCCCCGCAAAATTTAGCCGTACTTTGGACTTGACCTCCACATTGAGGACAATTTTTCATATGATCCATACTATCCATCTCTATCCTCCCACATCTTTTTTTGTACATTATATAGGCATTTGCGAAACAATTGCTTTATCATTTTTCATTCCATGATTCTGTCTGTAAGGTTTACATAACTCAAAGCTTGAAAATAGTTGTTCCAAAAATGATTTCATAACATGATGTTTTTGGAACAACTATTTTCAAACAAAGAGTTATGTAATCCGGGCTTAACTCTTTCGCAATTACCGTCCGTATAATATATTAGTATAACATACTTTTCAGCATAAAGTTAATAATTTTACATTTTTTCTAATTTTTCCAAATATATACATATATACGATCTTTCTCATCCGGCAGCGCTTTTTATCTGCCATTTTCTCATGTATCTTTTATTTCATGCGCCTTCTGTCCGGGATACAGCATCCTCATATTCCGCAGAAGCTGCTCCGTCTGTTCCAATAAAAGCTTTTCGTCCTTTTCCACAAGTCCGTCGATCTCATAGGTCAGGATAAACTCCGGAAGTCCCTGAGGCTGCATCTTCAGACTGCCTGCATATTCATTAAGCAGGACCGGGATCTCCTCGATGGTGACCGGAGCCTTCTGCTGCATAATGACACGTACCCTGCCCGCCTTTCCGCGGATCTCCGTAATATAAAGCTCTCCCGCCATCGCCTTAAGCCATGCGATCCGCAGAAGGTTCTCCGCCTGAGCAGGCACTGTGCCAAAGCGGTCACGCAATTCATCACGCATCTCATCACAGTCCGCCTCGCTGCGCACCGATGCGATCCGCTTATAGATATCCAGCTTCTGCACCTCATTGACAATATACTCCTGCGGGATATATGCATCCACGTCCAGATCAATGGATACCGTGGTATCAGAAACCTTTTCCAATCCCTGCTCTTCTCTGACTGCTTCCTCCAGCATCTTACAGTACAGGTCGTACCCGACTGCCTGCATATGTCCATGCTGCTGCTTTCCGAGCAAGGTTCCCGCCCCGCGGATCTCCAGATCCCGCATGGCAATCTTATAGCCGCTGCCAAGCTCCGTGAAATCACGGATCGCCGTCAGTCTTTTCTCCGCAACTTCCTTTAACAGCTTATCCTTCCGGTACATCAAAAACGCATAAGAGGTCCGGTTGGAGCGTCCTACTCTTCCCCGGAGCTGATACAGCTGTGACAGTCCGAACGTATCGGAATCATGTATGATCATCGTATTGACATTGGGGATATCCAGACCGGTCTCTATGATCGTCGTGGAGATCAGAACATCTATCTTTTGCCTGATAAAATCCATCATGATATTTTCCAGTTCTGTCTCCTTCATCTGACCATGTGCAAATGCAACCCTTGCTTCCGGCACAAGCTTCGCGATCTTGCTCGTCATCTCTTCGATCCCTTCCACACGGTTAAATACATAATATACCTGTCCCTTCCTTGCCAGCTCGCGCACGATCGCTTCCCGGACCATTTCTTCATTGTACTCCATCACATATGTCTGGATCGGCAGACGATCCTGAGGCGCTTCCTCTAAAACACTCATATCGCGCACGCCGATCATGCTCATATGCAGGGTTCTGGGGATCGGTGCCGCCGTCAGGGTAAGCACGTCAACATTGTCCTTCATCTGTATTATCTGTTCCCTATGCGTCACCCCAAAACGCAGCTCCTCATCAATGACCAGAAGACCCAGATCCGCAAATTCCACATCCTTAGAAAGCAGCCTGTGTGTTCCGATCACGATATCCACCAGTCCCTTTTTCAGCTCAGACAACGTCGTCCGGATCTCTTTTGCCGTACAAAAGCGTGAAAGCATATCTATTCTGACCGGATAATTTTTCATCCTCTCGACAAACGTATTATAATGCTGCTGTGCAAGAATCGTAGTCGGCACCAGATAGGCAACCTGCTTGCCCTCCTGCACCGCCTTAAATGCCGCCCTGATCGCAATCTCCGTCTTACCGAATCCCACATCCCCGCAGATCAATCGGTCCATGATCTTGCTGCTTTCCATGTCATTTTTGGCAGCCATGATCGCATTTAACTGATCCTCCGTCTCCTCATAGGGAAACATCTCTTCAAATTCCTTCTGCCACAGCGTATCCTTGGAATAACAGTATCCCGTCTTGTGCTGCCGCCTGTAATATAACGACACCAGCTCCTTTGCGATCTCTCCGACGGCAAGTCTTGTCTTTGCCTTGGTCTTTTTCCATTCCTGTGTATTCAGCTTGTTCAGCTTCGGTGCTTTCGCGTCACGGTCGGCATAAGACTGAATGATATCCAGCGCCGTCGCCAGGACATAGAGGATACCGCCATCCCGGTACTCTACCTTCATATAGTCCTTGCGCACATGCACTACTTCGATATTCTCGATACCCCGGTAGATGCCCACACCATAATCTTCATGGATCACGTAGTCGCCCACATGCAGCTCGTCAAAGCTGCGGATCTTCGTCCCGCCGGTGTATTTCACACGCTTTTTCTTCTTTTTAACCTCCTGTCCGAAGATATCCGTCTCCGCAATCACCGTAAATTTCAGCCCCGGATATTCATATCCCGTCCTGAGCCTTCCGTAATATGTGACGATCTCTCCCGGCTGCAGCTTCTTTTCCTCATTTTCCGTATAATTGGCAATCACGCCTTCTTCGGTGATATCCTTCGCAAGACGCTGCGCGCGGGTTCTGGATGTAGATAAGATGACCACCCGGTATCCCTGTTTTCTAAGTTCCGTCAGATGCTCCAGAAGGCCGGAAAAGCTGCCATGATAAGATGGCACGCTCCTTGTATTCAAGGTATAAGAAGCATCATAATCAAACAGCGCGTCATTACCCAGTAAGCTGTAAAATGAGATACTGCGCCTTCCTGAAAGCTCTGCCGCCGTCTCCTCCGCTCCCCTCAGTATATCCATCTGCCCCGGCAGGATATATCCCTTTTCCAGACGATGCATCATGCTCTCGCGAAACTCAAGCTCTACTGCCTCCGCATGTTCCCTAATCCGCGCCGGTTCATCCAGATAAACACAGAGCTGCTTCTCATCAAACAGCTATAAAGAAGTGGTAGTGTCCGCATAAAAATAATGGATATACCCTTCTAGATTGGTCATCGGATCCATCTCTAAAGGCTGTTGCTCCAGATCCTTTATCGGCACGCTGATCCGGTGCGCTTCTGCCGTCTTAAACTCTGCCCTGTAACGCTCCATCAGCTTTTTTGCATCTGCTTCGATCTTATGAAATCCCTCTGCCTTCTGCGTACCCGAAAGTATCATCTCCGTCGCAGCATAGATCGCAATCTCATCCAATGTTTCTATGGAACGCTGGCTTAAGACGTCAAAGCTCCGGATCGAATCCACCTCATCTCCCCACAACTCGATTCGACAGGGATTCTCCTGTGTCAGATCAAAGATATCGATGATACCGCCTCTGATAGAAAACTGACCGGGGCCCTCTACCTGATAATTTCTTTCATATCCCATAGCAGTCAGTTTGAGCGCAACTGCCTTCTCTTCCACGATACCGCCCTTTACTATCGTAATGACATGATCCTCCAGCACTTCCCTGGGCAGAACCGGCTCCATCAGGGCATCAAATGTAGTGACGATCACCATCTGTTCTCCGGAAAGGATCGCCCTGAATACCCGCATCCTGTCGATCACCATCTGCTTGCCGTTCACATCCGCCTGATAAAAGATCAGATCCTTTGCCGGATACAGATAGACATTCTTGTCATAGAAGCGGTACTCCTCATAGATCTCCCTTGCCCGCAGCTCACTGTAAGTAATGATGAGCCCTGTCTGAAACGGCGTATTGCACGCTGAGATCAAGTGAAGCTTCTGCGCATCCACGCAGCCGCCTGCCGCAATACGGATGCGGTCATTATGCAATTGTTCCTGCATACGCAGATACCATTCCGCGCCCTGCAGCGGAAAATGAAGCAGTTCCATAGTATTCCTCCATGTCAGAGCAGCTTATTCATCAGACCTTTTTATTATATGCATTCATCGCCGCGTCAATGTCCTGCTCCATAATCATACGCGCCGCTTCTGCCGCGCGCTGACAGCTTTCTTCCATCAATACGCTTTCTTCTTTAGAAAAATGTCCCAGCACATAATCTGCCAAATCATACCCTTTCGGCTTCTCGCCAACGCCGATCCNGATCCTCTTAANTTNCTCCGTACCAAGCTGCGCAATGANATTCTTGATCCCATTATGTCCGCCTGCGCTTCCTTTCTTCCGCACACGAAGCTGCCCCGGCGGCAGACTGATATCGTCATAGATCACGATCAGCTCCTCCGTCACATCGATCTTATAATAATCTGCGACCTGACGTATCGCTTCCCCGCTCAGATTCATAAAGGTCATAGGCTTTACAAGAACCACCCGTTCACTGCCGATCCTTCCCTTGCCGGCCAACGCCTTATGCTTGACCTCGCCGATATCGATCTGATACTGATCTGCAAGACGATCGACTGCCGCAAATCCTACATTATGTCTTGTATTACGATATTGACTGCCCGGATTCCCCAAGCCAGCTATGATATACATACTAATCCCCCATGCCGCCTTTGGCGGCTCAAATAGGAATGAAAAACGCTTCTTTTTGCGTTTTTCGGTGTGAAACTTAATATATCTTAGGCAGTGTTTTTTACTGCCTTAGATATATTTTTCACACTAATCCCCCATGTCAGAGCAGCTTGCTGCGATGACGCGCGATGAGAAATCCACGCAGGCGGTTTCTCATCTGCGATCAAAGCAATTTGAGGCTCTGTCTCAAATTGCCGATTGAAAAATAAGCTATCAAGCTTATTTTTCAATCTAATCCCCCATGCCGCAGTTCTGCTGCTCAAATCTTTCCATCACCTGCGAATCTTAATGCACTTTAGCGCTATTACGCGGGCATCGTCCCATACATTTATGGGGCGTTTGTACTTTATCTATATTAGCATAAACCGGACGGTATATCTATAAATAATTTCCCCGAAATTGCATAAAAGAAAGGACCGCCATTTGGCAGCCCTTCCTATTGCTCCGGCAAAACTAAGCTGTGATTACTCTTCTGCCGGCGCTTCATTGTACTTACTAATTACCATGTTCTGTATCATCTCTCTGGTGTCTGTGGTAATCGGATGGGCAATATCCCGATAAGTACCATCCTGCGCCTGCTTACTAGGCATAGCGATAAATAATCCCCTGTCTCCTTCAATGATCTTGATGTCATGCACTACAAACACGCCATCAATCGTGATAGAAGCAACGGCCTTCATCTTTCCTTCTCTTTCAACNTTGCGAACCCTAACATCGGTNATTGTCATATGCGCTTACCCCCTTACCGCNAAAGATGNAGCATCAAAAGATGTATCATCTTTTGATGATACCATCCTTAGATGACATATCGTTCGTTCTTCTCTACTACTACCTTGATTCCGTCCTNNCCCTNNTGGAATGAATTGGCACGTATCGTATCACGGCNCTCCACAATGCAGTTTTNAATATGCGTATTATCCCCANTATATACATCATTTAAGATGATCGAATTTTTTATAGTACAGTTATTCCCTACAAATACCTTCTTGAAAATGACTGAGTTCTCAACTTCTCCGTTGATGATGCTTCCGCTGGAAATCAGACTGTTGCGCACCTGCACTCCCACATTGTACTTTGCAGGCGGAAGATCGTCAATCTTGGAATAAATATCCGGATACTGCTTAAAGAAATAATTTCTGATGTCCGGCTTCAGGAAATCCATGTTGGTATCATAGTAATCCTGAACAGTCGAGATATTCTTCCAGTAATCCGTCATCTTATACGCGTAGATCCTCTTGATATCTTTATAACGGATCAGAATGTCATTGACAAAATCATACCGTCCTTCTCCTGCTGCCTTTTCGATCATCTCGATCAGCTGTCTCCGGCGTATCACATAAATACCGCAGGAAATCGTGTGCGAGCTGGCTTTTACCGGCTTCTCCTCAAATTCCCGGATCCTTCCGTCCTCGTCCGTCTTTACACAGCCGAAACGCTCGACATTGACTTCATTGCCAAATTCTTTACATACAACAGTGATATCAGCTTTCTTCTCAACATGATATGCCAACACCATATTGTAATCCATCTTGTAAACCCAGTCGCCGGATGCGATGACCACATAACGCTCCTGGCTGTCCATCAACAACTCCAGATTCTCCGCAATAGAATCCGCCGTACCACGATACCAGTCGCTGTTTTCTGCCGTTCTGGTCGGCGTAAATACATACAGACCGCCCTGCTTCCTGCCGAAATCCCACCATTTGGAGGAACTCAGATGTTCATTTAAACTTCTGGCATTGTCCTGTGTCAGGACTGCAACCTTCTGAATATGGGAGTTTGTCATGTTGCTAAGTGAAAAATCAATGCTTCGATAGCTGCCTGCAATCGGCATTGCCGCTACAGCACGTCTGCCGGCAAGCTCTCCCATTCTACTCTGTTTTGCGCCGCCGCCGGCTAAAATGATACCCATCGCTCTCATGCTTTATCGCCCTCCTTTATCAGAGATTTACCACTGGCAAGGGTCTGGTCAGGATAATCCGAAGCTTCCGTCTCACCAAATACGACCGTATTCTTACCGATCTTAACGCCTGCAGGAACCGTGGTATGTTCTCCGATACAGACAAGTCCATGATTGTATATATGCGGGTCTGTTTCATTATCCACTTCCTCGCCGATACCGGTCCGGACATCATCTTCTATCGTAGTATTCTCTGCTATAATTGTCTTATTTAATTCGCAATGAGCGCCTATCACTGTCTCATTCATAATGATGGAATCCCGTACGACCGTGCCTTCTCCGATCTCTACATTACATCCGATGATGGAGTTATACACCTCGCCATAGATCGCTGCGCCTTCGCCGATCAGACTTCGCTCTACCACACTGTCTGCTGAAATATACTGCGGCGGAAGTGCGTCCGACTTGGTATAGATCTTCCAATATTCTTCATACAGATTAAACTCCGGAACAATGTCGATCAATTCCATATTGGCTTCCCAATATGAATGAAGCGTTCCAACATCCTTCCAGTAGCCATTGTACTCATACGCAAAGATAGGAGCCTGATTCTGATGACAGTAAGGAATGACATGCTTGCCAAAGTCAAGCGCCGGCTGTTCCGCCTTCGCAATCAATGCTTCCTTTAATGTTTTCCATGTGAAAATGTAGATACCCATGGAAGCCAGATTGCTGCGCGGATGCTCCGGTTTTTCCTCAAAATCAACGATCTTGTGATTATCATCCGTAATGACAATACCAAAACGCTTTGCTTCCTCAAGGGGTACCGGCATAACCGCCAGCGTCACCTCTGCGCCGTTCGCCTTGTGGAAGTCCAGCATAACCTCATAATCCATCTTATAGATATGGTCACCGGATAAAATCAGCACATATTCCGGATTGAAGCTTTCCATATACGCAATATTCTGATAAATTGCATTCGCTGTTCCGGTATACCACTCTGTGTTCGCGCTCTTCTCGTACGGGGGAAGCACTGTCACACCGCCGATATTACGATCCAGATCCCACGGAATACCGATACCGATATGCGTATTCAGCCGAAGCGGCTGATACTGCGTCAACACACCCACCGTATCAACGCCCGAATCAATACAGTTGCTCAACGGAAAATCAATGATTCTGTACTTTCCGCCAAAAGAAACTGCGGGTTTCGCCATCTTCCTTGTCAGTACGCCCAATCTGCTTCCCTGACCGCCGGCAAGCAACATGGCAATCATTTCTTTCTTGATCATGTCATCACCTCTGTCATAGTAAATTTGTAACCTTACCCATTTTATAATTTCTTCACCAGTAATTACCTTTTTCNTTATAACATAGNTTTTTGTNAAAGTGAATATTTTTCCAAANATNTTTTCGCAGAAAATGATTTTTTTTTGTAAATTTTATATAATGAAACCCCTTATTTTTGCTAAGTTTTTAAACCATTTTGTCATAAACCAACTTGTATTTTTGTGAAAATTGCTAAATTTGTGTTTTAATCCACGGAATGGCCGCGATGATCCATACGTCTATAAGTTATTAATTGTATAATCAACACAAATTATGCATCAAAAAATTGTCACCTTAGCACCCTTATCTCAAAACCATCTTAATTTTCTTATCTTTCCATCTGAAGCTTTTACTTTACATCCATTATTTTGCGAGTATAATAAATTGTGTGGCAAAAATTATTTTAAGAATATACTGATCATGTAAAGATCATAACGAGAAGGAGCATATAGGCGCTATGTATCAGATAGATTTTAAAACTCCCATCCACGTTCATTTTATCGGAATCGGCGGCATCAGCATGAGCGGTCTGGCTGAGATCCTTTTATCCAGAGGATTTACGATCAGCGGCTCTGACAGCCGCTCTTCCGCCCTGACAAAGCATCTGGAATCCCTCGGTGCCGCTATATATTATGGACAAAGCGCAGACAATATCAAAGACGGCACTGATCTTGTCGTCTATACTGCGGCAATCCGGGAAGATAACCCCGAACTTGCCGAAGTCCGCAGACGAGGCATCCCTGCCTTAAGCCGTGCGGAGCTTTTAGGACAGCTTATGCTGAATTACCGTATCCCCATTGCCATCAGCGGCACTCACGGAAAGACAACGACGACCTCCATGGTATCGGAAATCCTTCTTACGGCGGATAAGGATCCCACGCTTTCTATCGGCGGCATCTTAAAAAATATAAACAGCAACCTGCGGATAGGCCATTCGGAATATTTCGTTACGGAAGCCTGCGAATACACGAACAGCTATTTAAGCTTTTTTCCAAGGCTTGCCATTATACTTAATATAGAAGAAGACCATCTGGACTTTTTTAAAGATATCCATGAGATCCGCGATTCCTTCCGCCGTTTTGCTTCACTCCTTCCGGCTGACGGCACTCTGATCATCAATGGGGATATTGAACGTCTGGAAGAAATTACCAAAGGACTTTCCTGCAGGATTATCACCTTCGGCAGCACCAGTCAAAGCGATTATTATCCGTCTGATATTACCTTTGCGGAAGACGGCTGCGCTTCCTATGTGCTCCACCGTCCGGACGGCGAGCCGGAAACTATCCAGCTTTCAGTCGTCGGCATCCATAATGTATATAACTCGCTTTCAGCCATTGCCTTGTCGGAGCTTTTAGGCTTTGATGCCGATACGATCAAAAAAGGGCTTTCCTCCTTCAGCGGAACCGACCGGCGGTTCGAGCGCAAGGGAGAAATCGGCGGCATCACGATCATCGATGATTATGCGCATCATCCAACGGAGATCCGCGCTACCCTGAACGCGGCGAAGGGATATCCCCACAAGCGGCTTGTATGCGTCTTCCAGCCGCATACCTATACACGCACCAAAGCATTTTTAGATGATTTTGCTAAGGCGCTTTCCGCGGCTGACCTTGTGATCCTGACTGATATCTATGCCGCAAGAGAGAAAAATACCATCGGCATCTCCTCGAAAGATTTAAAGGATAAGCTGGATGCTCTGGGTGCAAAATGCCATTACTTTTCACTGTTTGACGACATCGAAAATTTTATTTTACAAAATTGCGGAGAGGGCGACCTGTTGATAACTATGGGTGCCGGAGATGTGGTTAAAATCGGCGAATCTATCCTCGGAAAATAATTTATCCACAATATCTACATTTTTAAGCGCTTATCGTGACACCTAAAAATGTGGATATTTTTGTTTACATAACATCCAAATCTCCAAATCAGCAAACGAAAATATTTCATAGAAAATAGGCATCCATCGACAAAATTCTACATATTATGTTGATGCTCCATTCACAATATCCACATTATCCACATTGACGTAAAACCCCATAAAATAAGGCTCTGAGGCAGTTTACAGCTATTGATTTTTTATTTGGGTGTGCTATAATTTCCTTACCGGACTTCCGTCTATGGAAGTTATCGCATGGAGAGTAAATATGATACCATTAAACATCACATCGGATTCCTCAGACGGATATACGGTGTTATCAAATCGTTTCATTGATCAGTATATGAGAGACGCTAACGATGCGCAGATCAAAGTATATCTTTATCTGCTGCGCATGTTCAGCGCCAATCTTCCTACTGATATTGCCGAAATCGCAGATAAATTCAACCACACGGAAAAAGATATCATCCGTGCGCTTACTTATTGGGAAAAACTGTGCCTGCTTTCTATTGATTATGACAGCCGCCATAACATCACCGGCATCCGGCTATGCAATCCTGCTATGCCTGATACCGCAGAAGATTTCTCATCCACAACCGTTACGCCGGCTTCTGCAGCTGCACTATCTGCAGCAGTTATGCCATCCACGGAGGCTTCTCCCGCTTTGGAGCTTGTCCCTGACAAACCAAAGCCGGTTTTCTTGGATTATGCAACAGAAAAAAATTCTTACACATTGGAAGATATCGCTGCCTTTCAGGAGAATCCCGAAAGCAGGCAGCTTCTTTTCGCCGCGCAGCAATATATCAAACGCACCATCAGCGGTCCGGAGATCAAGACGCTCCTTTTCATCTATGACCGTCTTGGTTTTGCGCTGGATCTTACGGATTACCTTCTGCAATACTGCATTGGGCAGGGTCAGAAAAATTTCCGTATTATAGAACAGACAGCCATCCGCTGGTATGAAGCGGGCATCGTCAATATCAAACAGGCGAAATCCTTCCAGCAGGCACAGCGCTTCTCCGTTGACCAGAATACCAGCATCGAGATTATGAGACTGCTTGGGAAACAGGGACTTCCCGCAAAAAAAGAGCAGGAATATATCAACCGCTGGATCGGAGAATGTGCTTATTCCATGGAACTGATCGAAGAAGCGTGCAACCGCACCGTCATGAAGACGGACACAAACCGTTTTTCCTATGCCAATTCTATACTGGAATCCTGGCGGANTGNCNACATCCGNTCCCTGAAGGANTTAGACAGCGCTGAAGCAGCCCGAAGNTNCAAGATCAATACTACCCGNCAGTCTGCTTACACAGCCCCTAANAAACCGTCCGGTTCTTTCTGCAATATTGAACAGCACGATTATGACTTTGCTNAATTGGAAGCTGTCGCATTAGAGAANGTAAAGAAAGCATTGACCGGTAATTAAACCATTGAAAGGGGTTTTCTATGCCTTTAACCAATCAGGAATATAACTTTATCAGCCGTACCTATGAAAAACGCCGGGCGGCCAATGATTATCAGCTGGAACAGCGGAAGCTGGAAGTCTATCAGAAGATTCCCGAATTTCAGGAGCTTGATCAAAAGATTATTTCTACTTCCATGGAACACGCCCGCATACTTCTGGAGTCCGGGGACAGCCGGAGGGTATCCAAAAAAGAACAGCT
>WFLX010181369.1_pt1 | contig 23506 bp, 21 predicted proteins | sample 4967041 | NCBI WGS metagenome assembly WFLX01 (sample SAMN12857096, study PRJNA449069) | gut metagenome | isolation source: stool from male and female vole | host: Microtus ochrogaster | place: USA:Florida | collected 2017
AAGGTTTTGGGATTCGTGGTCAAAATATGTAAATTAATTATGTAACCTAAATAGATAAATTTGAAGCTGCTAAAATGAATGAAACGACAGCAGAAAGGTGGGAAATGACATGTGTAAAAATCAAAAATGACATGTGTGTTTATGTGGATAACTATGTGGATTTGGTGGATTTCTTAAAAAAAGCGCCCTAAAAACTGACAGTTGTTCCAATTTTCTATTGAAAAAGAATCTTGCAAGTGAAATTGCAATAGTACTGAACTGGTCAATTAAGTTATGTGAAGTAATAACGGGAGATATTTATTAATTATGTAGACCTACACTTTTATCTCTGCAAGAGTCAATATTCACGTATCAAAGATACGCTGCGCTTTGCGGTGTTTCTATTGAAGAAAAACTGATAGATGTAAACGGGCAAACAAGAATATAGGCAGTCAGGAATCAACCAAACAAGGATGTAAGCAATCAAAAATGTAACAAATCAAATATAAACAANAGGAGGAACACTATTATGTGGGCATATGAAAGTGNATTTTATCAGATTTATCCATTGGGCTTTTGCGGAGNGCCCTTTGAGAATGANGGAGTTTTAGAGCATCGGATCCTGAAGGTGAAGGATTGGATTCCTCACATGAAGAGACTGGGGGTCAATGCACTGTACCTGTCGCCTGTTTTTGAGTCGGACACCCATGGGTATAATACCAGAGATTACACTAAGCTTGACGTGCGGCTGGGAACCAATGAGGACTTTAGGGAGGTTTGCGACAGCTTACATGAAAATGGCATCAGAGTGGTATTGGACGGTGTGTTTAATCACGTGGGAAGAGGATTCGGACCCTTTCAGGATGTACTGAGAAATCGTGAGAATTCCCCTTATCTGAACTGGTTCTATCGTATTGATTTGGGAGGCAACTCCAACTATAACGACGGTCTGTGGTATGAAGGCTGGGAGGGGAACTATGATTTGGTGAAGCTGAATCTTTACAATGAGGATGTGGTGCAGTATTTATTTCGGTACATACAAGGCTGGATAGAGGAGTTTGATATTGACGGTCTGCGTCTTGATGTGGCATATTGCTTGGACGAGAATTTTGTGCGGAGACTGAGAGATTTCACTCAAGGGCTGAAAAACGATTTTTATCTCTTAGGAGAAATGCTTCATGGTGATTACAATCGTCTGGTGAATGACACAATGCTGCATTCCGCCACCAACTATGAGTGCTATAAAGGATTGCACAGCAGCTTTAACAGTATGAACATGTTTGAAATCAATCATTCCCTGTTAAGACAATTCGGACCGGAGAATTGGACCCTATACAAAGGAAAACATATGCTTTCCTTTGTGGATAACCATGATGTGACAAGGGTAGCAAGTATACTGAATAATGAAAGGCATGTTCCTTTGATTTACGCCTTGATGTTCGGAATGCCGGGAATTCCCTGTGTCTATTACGGAAGCGAATGGGGAGCAAGGGCGCGCAAGGAGGAGGGCGACCCGGCGCTTCGCCCCTGTTTTGCGGAGCCTGAATGGAATGAGCTTAGTGAATGGATTGGTAGATTGAGCGAGGCAAAAAAGAATTCCAGAGCTTTAAATTACGGAGATTTTCGTTCGGTGCTGCTTACAAATAAACAGTGCATTTTTGAGAGAAAGAGGGAAGACGAACAAGTGTTTGTAGCAGTTAACGCGGACGGAGAGGAGTTTATGGCGCATTTTGATGCCGGGTGCGGACAGGCTGTGGACTTGATTACCGGACAAACACAGGAATTTAGCGGCGGTTGTGTCCTGCCCGGATATAGCGCTTTTTACTGGAAAGCAATATAACGGAATAAACGGCAGGAGATTTTTAACACTCCGGCTTGACAGTCGGATTCTAAATTTTCGATAATGTGAGATATGTCTGACAGGGGAGGAATCCGTATTCTTGTATTTTTTCCCTGTCATTAGCAGACAGACTTCCGGGCCGGCTGTCAAGCCGGTTAACTCCGGAAATGAAACCACATCTGATTTACCGTCTAGTAGAGTGAGCGCTTCACAATTCATATAAGAATTAACTATCCCCGCAATAGTGATTTCATAAGTTATAAAATATATATTGACATACAANATTATATAATGTATATNATATTTAACAAATGANATTATACAATATATAATATTATAAAAACACAAGGTATACGTGAGGAGAGATGGCATGGTATTTAATACAGGAGCGGCTCTGCTGGATGCGATTGTATTAGCGGTTGTGTCCAAGGAGCCGGAAGGAACGTATGGGTACAAGATTACCCAAGAGGTCCGTCAGGTAATTGATTTGTCAGAATCCACACTCTATCCGGTGCTTCGCAGACTTCAAAAGGACGAATGTCTGGAAGTCTATGATATGGAATGCGCAGGCCGCAACAGACGTTACTATAAGGTAACAAGTAAAGGCTGGGCACAGCTAAAGCTCTATGAGAGTGAATGGCGGCAGTATTCGGATAAGATAACGGGGCTCTTTGAGGGCAGGGTGGATTTTAACGCAGCGGCGGATATGGTTGATTTTTGAGGGAAAGGATAAGGCGCAAGGTCGCGGGAAAATTTTATGAACAGAGTTGTTTTTATGAAACAGTTGGAAAGCCTGCTTCAAAACGTATCTCCCACAGAACGTGAGGAGGCGTTACAATATTATAATGACTATTTTGATGATGCAGGTAAGGAAAATGAACAAGAGGTTATTGAGGCGCTTGGGAATCCTGCCGCGATAGCCGAAAATATCAGAAGAGATTTATATGGAGCCGGTAATACTTCCTATCAGCGTGAAGCTGACGACTCAAGGGCCGTAATACAATACCGGCCAAATACGGCTTCAGCCGTGCCGCCTGTGAAAGAGGAGGATAAGGGACTGTCTGCAGGCGTTATTGCACTGATAGTGGTACTGGTGGTATTGTCATCGCCGATATGGATTGGTCTGGCAGGATGTCTGTTCGGATTATTGGCAGGTGTGATAGCAGCGTTATTTGGCTTGATCATAGGCTTCGGCGCAGCATTTTTATCGCTGATTGCGGTAATGGTGGTGCTGGTGGTGGTAGGGCTGATGTGTATTGTCACATCGCCGCTTACGGGAGTGGCGCTTATCGGCGGAGGTCTTGTCTGCGGAGCTATCGGCTTATTATTTCTGATGCTGACGGTTGCGATATGCGGAATTGTACTACCGGCTATTTGCAAGGGAATTGTTTTTTTATGCCGTAATCTGTTCGGCAAAAAGAAAAAAGCGTAAAGTACGGAATAATTGACAGGAAAGGCTGGATGGAATAATGAAAAAATTTATGAAGGGCTGTGGGATTACAGCATTGGTATTACTGATACTGGGATTGACTATGGCGTTGGTGGCAGGCTCGATACAAGGAAGAACCACTATAGAAGATGTGGTAGAGAGTGTAACAGGCGGCAAGGTTAAAATAAATTTTGGTGAGTGGGGAAATTGGGGAGTTACAATAGGTGACAATGTATTTAATTCTTTGGAGGATTGGAACAGCGATATGAAATTTAACATTGGGGATAATATAAGCTTTGATAAGTCCTTTCAGATATTTAAGGGAGACATGGATAAAACGTTACTGGGAAGTGATGTGCGGAAGCTGGACATTGAGGCAGGAGGCTGCATATTTACGGTAAAGCAGTCCGATGACGATAATTTTTATATGGAGGGAGTAAACATCGGCAAGGCGCAGGGCTTTGTGAAAAACAAAACTATCTATGTTAAGGCTTACAAGTCGGGCAAGGTTTCATTAAACGATATTAAAGCATGTAAGGTTACTCTTTATGTACCTGCAAACAGCAGCTTTGACGAGGTGGAAATAGAGGTCGGAGCCGGACAACTGAAGCTTGCGGATATACAGGCGAAGGAGCTTAACGTCGATGTCGGAGCCGGAGAAATTCTGCTGTCGGATATGCTTGTGGATAAAATAGAGTCGTCTGTGGGTATGGGAAAAATCAGCATGCATAATATAAAGGTACAGGACCTTGATGTGGAAGTCGGCATGGGAAGCCTTGATATGCGGGGCGATATTTCGCGGAATGCCGAGCTGGAATGTTCTATGGGAAGTATAGATATGATAGTGGACGGAAAGGAAGAGGATTTCAACTATCATTTAGAGGGCGCCATGGGCCATGTTTCTATAGGAGATGACAGCTTTGCAGGTTTGGCGCAGGAGCGGACTATCCAGAACAATGCAGACAAGAATATGGATGTGGAATGCGCTATGGGAAGTATCAGTATAGTGTTTACCGAGTAGGGTATAAAAGATGTAGATATTTTTCAAACAATACACCCTCTTTGACAGGAATGCCGGCTTTATCGCTGCCGCAAATACATGTGGCGATAAAGTCGGCAGCTTTTTTTACGGAAGCTGTAAACTCTCTATGATACAAGGCATCGGCAATCAATATTGAGGCGAATAAATCTCCGGTGCCGGGGCGTGAAGCTCCCGCAGAGGGAGTTTCGCAAATAGTGTGAACTCCGTCCTGCCAAATATAATTCGCAAAGCTTCCGTTGCCGTTTATTCCGGTAATGACAAAGCTTCCGGAGCAGAGGGAAGCAAGCTTTTCACAGATAACCTCAAGCTCCGAGGAATGAAAGCCGTCTTCTTTATAAGGTGTGTCCGTCAAAAGACATGCCTCGGTGATATTAGGGGTAATGATTTGGGCATATTTCAAAAGCTTCCGCATAGAAAGGCAATGGCTGCGGGTAACGGTTGCGTATGCTTTCCCGTGGTCGCCCATAACAGGGTCAAGCAGGAAGAGATCAGGTCGAAAGCAATTCAAGAATTCCTCCACAATGGCAATCTGCTCCGCATTTCCCAGAAAACCGCAGTACAGTCCGTCAAAGGTAATGCCAAGCTGCTCCCACGCGTGGAGATATTCCCTCATATGAGGAGTGTAGTCTTCAAAATAACAGTGAGGAAAGGCAAAGTGATTGGACAAAACAGAAGTAGGCACAGGGCATACCTGTACCTGCATGGCACTGATGACAGGCAGGGCAACCGTAGTGGAACAGCGCCCGAAGCCTGCTATATCATTTATCATGGCAAGACGGGGAATGTGGTCTGTGGAACCCACATCGGGATTTGCGCAATCGAATTTAGTGTTTTCCTGCATATCATGATAACCTTTCTGTTGGTGTAGTTAATCCCTGTTTACAGATTCATTGAAAAACTTTTACTCGGTTTTCTCAGGAGTTACCTGTACAAATAAGCCTGCCTTGCGCAGTGCCGGACGCAGTGCAATATAGAAAATAGTAGCGGCAATCACTGCAATCACAGCATTGACAAAGGTAGTCATGGCACTCATTTTGGCAAGGAGCTTTGAGGCATCCTGAGGTACGCCCAGCAGGTAGGTTTTGTAAAAATATCCTACCAAGGGGTCTGCAATGACATTGAAGCCTAAGCCGCAGATGCAGGAGCAGATAGTAGCTCCGGTGATAAATTTAGCATCGTGTTTACGACTCAGCTTAAAAACCTTGTGCGCCATCAGACCTACGATCAAGCCGATGCAAAGCTTTAATAAAAAGGTTTTCGGCGCACTGGTCACATAAGTAGTGGTTAAATCTCCGATTGTCATGCCTACAGCGCCGGCAAGACCGCCCCAGTAGCCGCCAAGCAGCAGCGCTGCCAATACGCAGAATACATTGCCAAGGTGAAAGGCTGTTTTTTCTGCGCCGACAGGAATATCAATTTTACAAAATGTGAAACCGATATAGCAAAGGGCGGCAAGGAAACCGGCCTGCACCATACGGGTGGTGTCCAAGCGCTGCGAAACGGCAACTCCTACCAAGGCATTATAAAGCCCCTTCAAAAATAATGCAATGGCGGCAAACAAGACGGTAAGCCCGTAAGAATAAGGGCGTTCCAAACGGAGCTTTTCATCGGAGAGTGAGGCAGACTTGGCAGTAAGCGCCTCAAGATCTCCCTCCGCAGTTCCGTTTTTAATTTCCTTTATCAGGTTATTAACCTCCGACAGCTCGCCGCTGACAGGCAGGGATTCCTGATAGCTGGTGCTGTATGCATATTTGGACCAGATAATGCTGGCGATTAAAAAAACGATACCTACAATTAAAAGACCGTAACTTTTCTTTTTTTCCATAATAACCTCCATTCTTGCTAAAACTCGCAAATTTGGGTGCAAGCACAATATTTGCAAAACGAACAAGTTCGTTTGTGAAAAATCTCTGATTTTTCACACTAATCCTCCATTCAGGAGCGTTTATACGATGGGGCGACGAAAAATTCGCAAAGGCGATTTCTCGTCTGCCATCAATACTATNTGTNACGCNCCGGCACACATNTCCTTCGANCTTTTACCGCACTACCGCNCGGCTCTCTTAGCGTGAGGANATANCATTNTGAAAANATGNTTTNTATATAAATGTTAGTGNCAGNTTACACAGAAAGNGGATTNATAAAAAGAGCCAGAATGTATATTTTTTACCATGCCAGTTAAATCTAAGCCTATTTCACATTAATCTGAATTTTCACTGATAATGTAACAGTTCTGATTTTTCTTGAAAAAGTATTGCAGATTTTGCTAATTTATATTAAAATTTATTGTATTAATCAAACCATACATTATGAAAATAACGGTGTATTATGCAAGATAAAGAAATGTCATAAAGGGGCTTTACGGCACGGGAATTCTCGGGATTTTTGTGCAAGGGAAGTACAAGGATATGTCGTATAGCAGGGAGAGAAGTATTTTTACAAAACATTGAAAAGGAGAAGGGCTTATGAAAAACGTACTGAAGCAGCTGGGAAAATCCATATGCTATTTACTGCTTATGGTAGGGATGCAATTTATAGTAATGTTTGCCATGATGATGTTCTACAGTGTCAGTCTCGGGGTCAAACTGGGCTTGACCGGAGGAACATATGATGTGGATCAGGTGATGAACGACATAATGAACTTTATTATGAGCAATCAGAATTGGATTGTTATTATTTATGGTTTCCTTACCGTGTTGTTATTATGGCTGTTCTTTTTAATCCGAAAGAAAAATGTATTAAAGGAGACGGCGCTTGTACCCTTCCAGCCAAGAAAGCTGCTGCCTGTAATCATATTAGGCTTGGGAATGGGGATGTTTATGAATTTCGGTCTGCAGATTATTCCGCTGCCGGAAGAGCTTCTGGAGTCGTATGCGGAGTCCTCACAATGGCTGTTCCAAAACTCGGCATGGGTGCTTATTTTGTCAAATGTAATTGCGGCACCCCTTGTGGAGGAAACCATTTTCCGTGGCTTGATTATGCGCAGGCTTGACAAGGCAATGCCCACTTGGGCGGCAGTGGTTATTTCTTCGGTGGCATTCGGCGCACTGCACGGGCATCCTCTTTGGATGGCGTACACTGCTGCGGGAGCCGTTTTATTTGCCGTGGCGGCAATAAAGTGTGAATCTACCGTAGCGTCTTTGGTGATGCATATGCTTATGAATTTATTCGGAACGCTGTTGTCCATTATGAATCCTGAGGTTACCATGGGGTTTTGTATCGGAGGCACCGTGCTGGGATTTGTGCTTTTAGTGGCAGGATTGGTGCTTTTGTTGAAAAAGCAGCCCCTTGGAAATAATGAAGCAGTTTAGCCGTAACGATTCAGACAGCCCCTACAACAAAGTCAAAAAATAAAAAAATATGCTGTGCCTATTGACAAAAGCGGTTTGTATGAACTATATTTTCCTATATAAAATAAAAGGCGATGAATAAGAGGAGTATGTATCACCCCTTAAAAGAGAGAGCGGCTGGGTAGCGCTGAAAGGCTGCTTTAAGGAAGGGATGCGGAAGGTAGCTTAGGAGCCGGAGGACTGAAGGAGGAGCATCTTTGTCACGGTAAGAGTGTCAGGAAAGTAGGTTCTCACGATTTATCNNCGTTAGCGGATAAGGNTTTTTTGAAGTCTACAGAGGCAGGGAGCTNCCCTGTAAANAAAGGTGGTACCGCGTTCACTACNNCCTTTGCCGGCAAAAGCCNGCAGAGGGCGTTTCCTAGTGTGAGAAAATAAGAAGAGGAACATATTGTAAGGTGTCATCAACACCCTTGCCATCGCCCGAAATGCGAAAGGAGACAACATGAGCAAAGAATTGGCAAAGACCTACGACCCCAAGGGTCTGGAGGACAGACTCTATCAAAAGTGGCTTGACCACAAATATTTTCACGCTGAGGCAGACTATAGTAAAACCCCTTTCACCATTGTGATTCCGCCCCCAAACATCACAGGGCAGCTTCACATGGGACATGCGCTGGACAATACCATGCAGGATATTTTGATTCGCTTTAAGAGAATGCAGGGCTATAATGCTCTCTGGCAGCCCGGAACCGACCATGCAAGTATTGCTACCGAGGTCAAGATTATTGAAAAGCTGAAGGAAGAGGGCATTGACAAGCATGATCTGGGGCGTGACAAATTCCTTGAGAGAGCGTGGGAATGGAAGAAGGAATACGGCGGACGTATTATCTCACAGCTTAAAAAGATGGGCTCCTCCTGCGACTGGGACAGAGAGCGTTTCACCATGGATGAGGGCTGTAACAAGGCTGTCACTGAGGTTTTTGTAAAGATGCATGAAAAAGGCTATATTTACAAGGGCGCCCGCATTATCAACTGGTGTCCTGTATGTAATACCTCCATTTCCGATGCGGAAGTGGAATATCAGGAGCAGGCAGGGCATTTCTGGCATATTAAATATCCTCTTATAAATGAGGACGGAACACCCAGCGACACGGAGTTCCTTACCTTTGCCACCACCCGTCCAGAAACCATGCTGGGCGATACCGCAGTGGCGATTCACCCCGAGGATGAGCGCTATCAGCATTTGATTGGCAGAAAGGTTATGCTGCCACTGATGAACAGGGTGATTCCTATTGTCACCGATACCTATGTAGACAGGGAATTCGGTACTGGTGTTGTAAAGATTACTCCGGCACATGACCCTAACGACTTTGAGGTGGGCAAGCGCCATGACCTTCCGATTATTAATGTGATGAACGATGACGCCACCANCAACGNANNCGGCGGCAAGNACGNAGNTANNNACCGTTACGAGGCTAGGGCGGCAATCGTGAAGGAGCTTGAGTCTATGGGGCTTTTAGTAAAAATAGAAGACCATGCACACAATGTAGGAACTCACGACCGCTGTAAGACTACCATTGAGCCTTTGGTTAAGGAGCAATGGTTTGTAAAGATGGATGAGCTGATCAAGCCTGCAAGGGAGGCTGTAAAAAACGGAGAAATTAAGTTGATTCCCCGGCGTATGGAGAAAAACTATTTCAACTGGACCGACAATATCCGCGACTGGTGTATCAGCCGTCAGCTTTGGTGGGGGCACAGGATTCCCGCTTATTACTGCGATGAGTGCGGTGAAATAGTAGTGGCTAAGGAAGCTCCTGAAAAGTGCCCGAAATGCGGCTGCGCACACTTGACTCAGGACCCTGACACGCTGGACACTTGGTTTTCCTCCGCCCTTTGGCCCTTTGAGACTCTTGGCTGGCCCGAGCAGACAGCGGATTTGAAATACTTTTATCCCACCGACGTGCTGGTAACAGGCTATGATATTATTTTCTTCTGGGTTATCCGCATGATTTTCTCNGGCTATGAGCAGATGGGTGAAAAGCCGNTTAAAANCNTATTGTTNNACGGATTGGNANGNGATAGTNAGGGCAGAAAAATGTCTAAGTCCTTGGGGAACGGTATTGACCCTCTGGAGATTATCGAGCAATATGGCGCTGACGCCCTGAGGCTCACTCTGATCACGGGCAACGCTCCCGGTAATGATATGCGTTTCTATTACGAAAGAGTGGAAAACAGCCGTAACTTTGCCAACAAGGTATGGAATGCGTCACGCTTCATTATGATGAATATGGAGCAGGCAGGGGAAAAGACAGGCACAGAGGTTACAGCGCCCGGAGTAAATGAGCTTGAGCCTGTTGACAAGTGGATTTTATCCAAATTAAATACCTTAATTAAGGATGTCACCGACAATATGGAGCATTTTGAGCTGGGTATTGCGGTACAGAAGGTATATGACTTTATCTGGGATGAATTCTGTGATTGGTACATTGAGATGGTAAAGCCCAGACTTTACAGCTCTGACGATACGGCAAGCCAGAACGCCGCACTGTGGACTTTAAAAATTGTATTGATTGACGCGTTAAAGCTGCTGCACCCCTATATGCCTTTTATTACCGAGGAAATTTTCTGTACCCTCCAGAGCGAGGAAGAGTCCATTATGATAAGCAAATGGCCGGAATATGCGGCGGAGAGAAGCTTTACAAAGGAGGAGAAGGATATTGAGATTATCAAGGAGGCTGTCCGGGGAATCCGCAATGTCCGCACGGAAATGAATGTGGCGCCCAGCCGCAAGGCAAGCGTTTATGTGGTAAGCGAGGAGCAGGCAATCCTGAATACCTTTACAGAGGGTAAGCTTTTCTTTGCATCACTTGCCTATGCTAACGATGTGGTGCTGCAAAACGACAAGACCGGCATTGCACAGGATGCGGTGTCAGTAGTGATTCCCGGGGCAACCCTCTATATCCCCTTTGCGGAGCTGGTGGACATTGCTCAGGAAATCGAACGTTTACAGAAGGAGAAAAAGCGCCTTGAAGGAGAGCTTGCCCGGGTAAACGGTATGCTGAGTAACGAAAGGTTTATCTCTAAGGCTCCGGAGGCAAAGATTGCCGAGGAGAAGGAGAAGCTTGCAAAATATACTCAGATGATGGAGCAGGTCACGACCAGATTAGAGCAGCTGCAATAGCGGCAGCCGGGAGCTGGAAGACATAACGGACAAACGAGGCGCGCCATGAAAAAACAAAATATTACCACCTTTCGGGAGGCAGTAGACTATCTTTATGCCGTACCCCGTTTTACATCTAAAAATACCATGGAGGACACCAAGGCATATCTGCATAGGCTGGGTGACCCCGATAAGAAAATGCATATCATACATGTTGCAGGCACAAACGGAAAAGGCTCCGTTTGTGCCTATATGCGCTTTATTCTGGAGACGGCGGGGTACAGGGTGGCGCTTTTTACCTCCCCCCATCTGGTGGACATCAGAGAAAGATTTCTGGTGAAGGGTCGGATGATATCAGAGGAAGATTTTTTAAGGGCATTTTTGTGCATCTATGAAAATCTTGACTGGGCGGCGCTTGCAGAAGGAAGGGGCTATCATCCTACTTTTTTTGAATATTTATTCTTCATGGCTATGATACTTTTTGACAGAGAGGATATTGATTACTGTATTTTAGAGACGGGCTTGGGAGGCAGACTGGACGCTACCAATTCGGTGAGTAATAAGGAGCTTAGTGTGATTACCCGCATAAATTTGGACCATGTGGAATATCTGGGGGATTCTATCGGACAGATTGCCGCAGAAAAGGCAGGGATTATGAAAGCGGGAACGCCGCTTGTATTTTCCGATGTGGAGCCTGCGGCAACCGAAGTGTTTGCGAGACGCGGTGCAAACCTTGGCATTACGTTGTATCCGGTGTCGAGAAATGACTATGTTTTCTCAAATTTTAAAAATAAAAGCATTGATTTTTCTGTGCATACTGAGTATTATGGTTATATTAGGCTTATTTTGCACACAATAGCAAGATACCAGATGGAAAATGCGGCGCTTGCCGTTCGTGCTGTGGAAGTTTTGGATAAGGCGCGGACTATAACGGTGCAGGACATTGTGCAGGGTGTAAGCGACTGTATCTGGCAGGGCAGAATGGAAGAACTACTGCCGGGGGTTTACGTGGACGGCGCCCATAATGAGGACGGTATCAGGGCGTTTTTGGAAACAGTGAGAGAGGACGGCGCAGAGGGTTGCAGGACGTTACTTTTCAGCGTGGTGCAGGACAAGGATTATCGCCGTATGATAGAGAGNATTATCTCGTCGGGATTGTNTCATAAAATTGCCGTNGCCCANATGCATACGGGAAGGGNGGCNGATTTAGAGAGTATGCGCCGGATGTTTGCGCAAGGCAGGACGCCAAACACAGGCTGCCGCGGTGCAGGGCATCTAAGCGCTGGCGGCGGCTGCCAGTGCTTGACATATGACAGTGTGCGGAGTGCTTTTAAGGCGCTTATAAAAAATCAGAGCAGGAAAGAGCGCATTTACATTGCGGGAAGCCTGTATTTAGTCGGCGAGTTGAAGGAAGCTTTAAGGGATAGTATCGAGGGTGTGTAATTTAAAGGAGTCTTTGAGCTATGATTAATTTTGAAGAAGAACTGAAGAAATTTCATCCAAGCCTTGAGGTGGAGGATGCTGAGGAAGCAATTTATAATCAGGATTTGACGGATGTGGCGGATTTATTGGTGAAGATGATAAAGGAATCCGAAGAAAAAGCCCAACAGCAATAGGAGGAACGGCATGTTTTGTTATAACTGTGGCTGCCATTTATCGGAACACAATTTTTGTACCGCCTGTGGAGCGGATGTGTCTCTCTACAAAAGGATTATGCATGTCTCTAATATGTTTTATAATGAAGGATTGGAAAAAGCAGGAGTCAGAGACCTGTCAGGTGCAATTAACAGTTTAAGGCAGAGTTTAAAATTCAATAAGAATAATATAGAGGCAAGGAACCTTCTTGGATTGGTTTATTTCGAGATGGGGGAGGTAGTTGCGGCTCTCAGCGAGTGGGTTATCAGCAAGAATATGCGTCCGGACAAAAATATTGCAGACGATTATATTGATATGGTTCAAGCCAACGCAACACGGTTAGATTCCATAAACCAGACTATTAAAAAGTACAATCAGGCACTGATTTACTGTGCACAGGGCAGCAAGGATTTGGCGGTTATTCAATTGAAGAAGGTATTGTCTTTAAATCCCAAGTTCGTGCGTGCCCATCTGCTGTTGGCGCTTCTGTATATGGACAGTGAGCAGTGGGAGCGCGCTCAGCGTGAACTGAAAAAGTGTGTGAATATTGATTGCAATAATACACAGACTCTCCGCTATATGCGGGAGGTAGAGCTAATGCTTGTGCCGGATGAGAATGTAAAACAGCCCGGCAGACATAAGAAGGAAGAGACGGTTCGTTATCAGAGCGATAACGAGATTATTATTCAGCCTCTGAATATGCACGAGAGTAAAAGCGGCGGTGTTTCCACTCTTATCAATATTGGTATCGGTTTGGTGATTGGTTTAGCGGCTATGTATTTTCTGGCGGTGCCTGCCGCCGAGTCCGCGGCGAAGAATGAGGCACAGAAGACGATTACTGATATAGGCAATCAGTTGGATGCCAAGACGGCGAACATTAAGGAATTGGAGACGCAGATAGCTGATTTACAAACGCAAAATGCAAGCCTTAATCATGAGCTGGAGGGATATGTGGGTACGGACGGCACGCTCAGTACCATGGACAACCTTTTGACAGCGGCTGCCGTTTATCTGGAGACTGAGGATATACAGCAGACGGCCTTAAATTTGGAAAGTATTANCCAAAATATTGTGATCGAGGAGACCTCAGTGGCATTCCAAAAGCTTTATCGGACGCTTTTAGATACTATAGGACCGGAGCTTTCCAAGACCTATTATGGAGAGGGTGACAAGGCATATGACAGTGACGACTATCCTGCTGCCATCCAGAATTTCCAAAGAGCGGTGTACTATGATGAGACTAATGCCGACGCATGGTATGGTCTGGCAGAGGCATATCGTAAAAGCGAGGACAATGCCAATGCTATTGCCACATATGATAAGGTAATGGAGCTTTTTCCGAACACGGAATGGGCGAGGAGATCTAAGAGGTACAGAGACAATCTTGCAGGAGAAAATAGCTAGTGTATAGTGCATGATAAAGATAAGAGCCGTGCTCGTTTGTAACGGACGCTCAGCCGAATGAGATTGTTTCGGGGAGCAGCGGTAAAATACGAAAGAAAAGAACTTGTAGAAAGAATATCTGCAGGTTCTTTTTTCATAGAAAGAAATCGCGGCTGTCACTTGGAACAATGAAATAAATGTCGGTTTTTCGCGTGTAAAAGGAGGAAAGTAATGGAGGAATTTCAAATCATTGACAATTGTTTGATGATAAAGCTGCCGCAGGAGGTGGATCATCATCGTGCTTCCTATATCTGTGAACANGCTNACCNTTATCTGCTGCAGGAGAATNTAAATCATGTGATTTTTGANTTTNAGGACACTAGNTTTATGNATTCATNTGGTATCGGTNTCATTATGGGCAGATATAAAAAAATAGCATGNTTTNGGNGCAAGGTTTATGCCATTCATACAGACAGGCAGATTCAGAGAATTTTGACAATGTCAGGACTGAATAAAATTGTGGAAATATTGGCTTAAGACGTGCAAAAGCAGCGTAGAAATGAGGTAAGCTATGGTTTTAGAAAAAGAAATAAATAATGAGTGCGTATGTGCGCAGACAGGAGTTTACATGAAAAATGAGATGGAACTGGTATTTGATGCAATTTCCAACAACGAGAGCTTTGCCAGAGTTGCGGTCGCAGCTTTTGTGTCTCCGCTCAATCCTACTTTGGAGGAGATGGCTGACATAAAAACGGCAGTTTCCGAGGCAGTCACCAATGCAATTATTCACGGGTATGAAAATCTATACGGTTATGGAAGACACGGTGAGGTTCCCACGGCACATCCCACCATACACGCCGGAAAGGTGAGACTTCACTGTATATTGGAAGGAGATATTCTACATATTGAGGTGGAGGACAAGGGGAAAGGGATTCCGGATATTTCACAGGCAATGGAACCTCTTTTTACAACAAAGCCTCAGCTTGAGCGCTCCGGTATGGGCTTTGCCTTTATGGAGGCCTTTATGGACGATTTAGAGGTGGAAAGCGAAGTGAATAATGGAACGGTTGTGCGCATGAAGAAAAAATTAGGCACCGGTGCATGGATAGGCAGTGAGGAATAGCCTATGGAAGAGATGTCAGTGCTGATTGCAAAGTCACAGGAGGGAGATAAAGAGGCAAGGGAAGTACTGATAGAGAAAAACCTTGGGTTGGTACACCATATTGTAAAGCGCTTTGCATGCAGGGGGTATGATTTGGAGGATTTATTTCAGATAGGAACCATCGGGTTGATGAAGGCAATAGATAAATTTGATTTAAGTGTGGGTGTTAAATTTTCCACCTATGCAGTGCCAATGATAACCGGTGAAATCAAGCGTTTTTTAAGGGACGATGGAATTGTAAAGGTGTCCCGTACCATCAAAGAGAACGGTTTAAAGGTAAGGCGGGCAAGGCAGCAGTTGCAGACAAGCCTTAAGAGAGAACCAACCCTACAGGAAATTGCAAAGCAGGCAGAGCTCACGGAGGAGGAGATTGTGCTTGCCATGGATGCGTCGGTGGAGGTAGAATCTATTTACAGTGCCGTTTATCAGGATGACGGCAGTGAAACCTATCTGGTGGACAAGGTTGTTTCCGGCGAGTATGGCTGCGTGGGAAGCAGTCTGGGGCAGCAGGACAGCTACACCGGAGACAGGGAAAAGGAGCGTCTGCTGGACCATATGCTTTTAACACAGCTTTTGGACAGTCTGGAGGCAAAGGAGAGAGAGCTTATCTNTANNCNTTATTTNCAAAANAGAACCCAGANNGAAATTNCNGGAANTTTNGGCNTCAGNCANGTNCAGGTCAGCCGTATGGAGAAAAAGATTTTACTGCGGCTCAGAGAGCGTATGGGATAATGAGGAAAAATCATTAATTATTTATAAAAACGTTAAATTGCGCTTTTTTTTCACAAGACTTTCGATTATGATATAATAGGCGCAGGAAGGAATAAGGGAGAGATACAGATGATGATTCAATCGGATAACGAACAGTTTATGGAAGAGAGAACCAAGACACCTGTCAGAAGGGTCAAGAGAAAGCGTAAGAAAAGCTATGTTTCTTCTTTTTTGATTTTGCTGGGATGTCTGGCGCTTTTAGTACTGATTATGTATATGGGCATGATTCTCTATACATGGATGACGGAAGAGAAAGAAACGGTTGCTCCGGCGGTGGCACAGGAGATAACGGAGCCTACTTATACACAGGCAGAGCTTGACAGACTGATAGCGCAGGCAAGGGAAAGCGCCGGTATTGAGGCGGCACAGGTTAGGGAAGAGGAGCTTNTGGATACTANCAGGACAAGTCTGTCGGAGGGNACTACCACGGTGGNANCACTGCGCCCTCTTTTNAAGGATGNGCTGGTAATCGTAAGTAACGGAAGATTCAATTTTATTCCCATTAGGGAGGATTTGAAGCATAACGGCTATACGGTGGAAAATCTGCAGATTTTGGAGAACGGTGAGTATCAGTATCTGGAAAACGGGCAGGTGATAACCCACAAGGGGATTGATGTTTCCAAGCACCAAGGGAATATTAATTGGCAGCAGGTGAAGGAGGACGGTGTGGAATTTGCCTTTATCCGGTTGGCTTACCGCGGTTATGGCACGGGAAAGCTTGTGGTGGACGAATATTTTGAGGAGAATATCAAAGGCGCCAACGATGCGGGAATCAAGGTAGGCGTTTACATTTATTCGCAGGCAATCAACGAACAGGAGATTTTGGAGGAAGCCGAGTTTGTTCTTGAAAAGATTGCGCCCTACAGGGTGGAATGTCCTGTTGTTTTTGATGTGGAGAAGGTAAGCGGCGCGGACGGCCGCATGAATGCGTTATCTGTGGAGGAGCGGACGAAATTGACGGAACTATTCTGCCAGACTATTGAGAATGCGGGTTATAAGCCTATGATTTACCATAACATGGAGATGGGTGCTATGCTGCTTGATTTGAAGCAGCTGGAAAATTATGATAAGTGGTTTGCTTATTACAATGAAGATATGTATTACCCCTATGAATATAAGCTATGGCAGTACAGCGAGAAGGGTTCTGTCCGCGGAATCAGCACAGATGTGGATTTAAATATCAGCTTTGGGTCGCTGTGGGAGGAATGACCACCGTTTACTCCAAAATCGTGACCGCTTACACGGTTTTAATAGAATGAGTATACTTTTTTGATATAATTAGTGTTTGCTTATTAAGTCGCTTTTGGATTATGAATTATANTTTTATAAGNTTGAAACGATAGTACAAAACTTTNAAATGGCTGNTTATGACAGTTATTTGGAAGTTTTTTTTGCGCTGAATATAAATTCTTTTTACAGCACAAAATAAGGTCTTAAGAAGTGTATGAACAGTTCTTTGGTATATGGAGGAAAACAAAGGTTTGAAAGAAAAGCACTTTCAAATATTGAGTTACTATCTGCTGAAGCGTACGAGGGAGGTATAAGTATGTCAAGTGTAACGGTATACATCAAATGCGACCGTAATGTAGAGGTACAGTCGCCGGATGTTTTTATGAAGGATATAGGAAGTCTTAGGTGTTCGGACAGTATAGTAAACGCCAAGCTGAATGCCCTTAAGGTTCATCATTTTAAGCAGGGTGACACAAAAAGATGTGTTATCAGCACATTAAAGCTGGTAGAGCTGATGGAGGGTGTGTGCCCTAATATCAGCGTGCAGATTATCGGGGAGCCGGATGTTTTGGTGGAATGGGTGAGCGTAAGTAAGCACAAGGGCTGGCAGCAGGGCTTAAAGGCGGCGTTAGTATGTTTGGTCAGCTTTTTCGGAACCGCTTTCACTATTATGGCATATCACAATGACGTGGGTATCAATGAAGTATTTACCGAAATTTATCGCATGGCAATGAATCAGGAGCCTCAGGGCTTAAATGTGGTAGAGGTGTCGTATTCCGTGGGTTTGGCGCTGGGCATTATTGTTTTCTTTAATCATATCGGAGGAAGAAGGCTGACAAAGGACCCTACGCCTATTGAGGTTGCAATGCGTAATTATGAGCAGGACGTGGATAAGACAGTGATAGAAACTGCAGGACGGGAAGGGAAGGAAGAGGAAGCATGATAGGAAAAACGCTTTTTTTAATCCTTTTAGGTGGAAGCTACGGGCTTCTTGCGGCGGCAGGTGTTTTTACGGTGTTGGTGGCGGTAGGTCTGGTACCGCGTTTTGCGGGAAAAACCCATACGGCAAAAAAAGTAATCTTGTATGAAGAAATGGTTATTTTCGGAACGCTTGCGGGAGGCTTTTTAAGTATTTTTCCCNNATATAGNCNATTTGCTGNGTTTTGGCAGCANNATTATCCCGANGCTTGAAACCTTNTGGTTTTNTTTGGGNACNGTAATTTCAAGCGGNNTTCNGNTTANTCAGCGGCATGTTTATTGGGTGTCTGGCGCTCGCCATTGCGGAAATGCTGGACAGTATCCCGATTTTTGCCAGAAGAATATCCTTTCGCCACGGAATCGGGCTTGCGATTCTCAGCATGTCGGCGGGAAAACTTTGCGGTTCTTTGTTTTATTTTTGGAGCGAGCTGCACAGAGTAATAAAATAATAAACGGCAAAAGCGCGTTGGTTTTCTAATGAGTATAAAATTTTTTTTGCGGCACAAAATAAGAGTAATAACAAATTTCCTCAATGCAAGGTCAGGGGAAGAGTGAAGGAAAAGATAAAGAAAGGATAAATAAGCGAACATCTCAAATAAAAATGCAAGTTTTTGCTTGAGGCTTGGTGCAAAATATGGACGAGAAAAAAAAGCAGGAATATGAAAAATATGTGAAAGAGGTGACACCAACCCACAACCTTGGCTTACAGATGCTGAAGGCATTTTTGGTGGGCGGGATTATCTGTACTATAGGGCAGTTCATTTTAAATTATGCCACAAATACCATGGGGCTTGACAAGCAGACGGCAGGCAGCTGGTGTTCGTTGATTTTGGTGCTGCTCTCAGTCATACTCNCAGGCTTTAATGTATATCCCGGTATTGTGAAATGGGGCGGCGCCGGAGCATTAGTGCCTATTACCGGCTTTGCCAATTCCGTGGCGGCGCCTGCGATTGAATTTAAAAAAGAAGGTCAGGTTTTCGGTGTGGGATGTAAAATTTTTACCATAGCAGGACCGGTAATCCTGTATGGCATTTTTTCAAGCTGGGTGCTGGGAGCAGGGTATTATCTGCTTAAATTGACGGGAATGATTTGAAACATAATGCAAATGTATTGAGCCGGATTACACTCTCCGGCACCTTCTACATATTTGCGGCAGCCAAAAGCTTGAGTTATTGCAGGGCAGAATGCGGCAAGCACAAAAGGGTACGGAGCGGTTTCAAGCATAAAAATTGAGTACATAAAGGCAAGAATCAATATAGCTTCTCATTCCCGAAGATGTTATTATGAGTTATAGTTCAGCCATGCGGGAATGATTGTACAATTTGACAGTGGAAGTTGCTCACTAAGGGCTAATTGTACAATCATTTCCATAGGGCGGACGCCCCACATAAAAAAGTTGGCAGTAAAACCCTTGAATAATCAGTGAAGGTGTATNTTCTTCCAACTTATGAATGGTATGGCTGAACAGTTACTATTATAAAGAAAATAATTAACTATCGTTGGGAAGGGGTAAAGCATGAAAGCATTATTTATCGGAGGAACAGGAACTATCAGCGCCGCCATTACAAGGCAGCTAGCAGACAGGGAGGAATGGGAGCTGTATTTGCTCAACAGAGGGAATCGCAACAGTATGATTTCTCCTTCGGTCAAGACGATTACGGCAGATATTAATGATGAGCCAGCTGTGGCGGAGGCGATTCAGGGCATGGAGTTTGATGTGGTTTGCGACTTTATCGGCTTTGTGCCAAGTCAGCTTGAGCGGGATTACAGGCTGTTTAAAGGGAAAACTCGTCAGTATATGTATATCAGCTCCGCTTCGGCATATCAGAAGCCCCCTGCCGATTACATAATTACCGAGGGAACGCCTCTTGCCAATCCCTATTGGCAGTATTCCCGGGNTAAAATNGACTGTGAGGCANATTTGATGAAGCTGTACCGTGAGGAGGGNTTTCCGGTGACGATTATCCGCCNCAGCCATACTTATGACGAGCGTTCCATACCTGTGGGCGTGCATGGAAAATGCGGAAGCTATCAGGTCATCGGGCGTATGCTGGCAGGCAAACCTATTATTGTGCATGGAGACGGCACAAGCCTGTGGACACTTACTCATAACAGTGATTTTGCCAAGGGCTTTATCGGACTTATGGCAAATGCGCACGCCATCGGAGAGGTATTTCAGATTACATCAGACGAAAGCCTCACATGGAATCAGATTTATCAATGTATTGCGGATTGTCTGGGAGTTCCTTTCAAGCCCTATTATGTAACATCGGATTTTCTGGATGCGGTGAGCGATTATGATTTTAAGGGTAGTCTTGTGGGTGATAAGGCGAATTCCGTGGTATTTGATAATTCCAAGCTAAAAAGGGCGGTACCTGATTATGTGGCAGCGGTTCGATTTGATGTGGGTGTGCGCAGGGCGTGGGAATATATCAGCACCCATGAGGAGTGCCGTAGGGAGGATCCGGAGTTTGACCTATGGTGCGACAGAGTGATAAACACAGTGGAAAGCGCTAAGAAGCAGTTATTCTCTTAGGAGGATAGCTGCTTACTGGGGATTTTACCCTATCTAAAAACTACATTTCTGGTGGCGTTTGCTTCACTGTTTTTCAGTATTTTATTGGGAGGGCTTGCAGCCATGGGAAGTCTGGGAAATATTCCATTGGTGTGGTAGATATTACGAGGCGTGCCGGATACTTGATTTCCATGAATATGGGGGCGTATATACTGGAAACCTACCTTGCATTAGCAGCGATTTATTGGGTATTGTCTACGCTTACTTTATTTTCACTCTGTCAGACTGCTTATTGACGAGCGAAAAATTTCAATCAAAAACGCCGTTGCAGGAGATGTACGCTGTGGCGCAAATCTGCTTAAGGCACGGGGTGATTATCGTCAGCGATGAAATTCATCATGATTTTGTGTATCCGGGATATGAGCATACTGTGTTCGCCACCTTGGACGAGAGACTTAAGGGGCAGGGAGCTGGAAAATCTGATTGTCAATGAAGCGGGGTTGTGGCTGGACGCAGGGGATATCTTCGGAGCCTGCGGGGAGGGCTTTGAGAGAGTCAATATTGCCTGCCCTCGAGCGGTCTTGGGGGAGGCGCTGCAGAGACTTGACCTNNTGNGNAANNATAAANGAATCNTAANATTTCANAAATNCCTCTNGCAATTAATTNTAATTGGATTATAATGTTAGCTATCTAACAGGTATGTTAGGCAGCTAACATTTTTTGATGAAAGGAGCCATTATGATATGTGAAGATAATCCACAGATAGGTTTTCAGCTGAAAGTGGTGAATAACTTAATCAGACGAAGGCTGGATATTCGATTTTCCGAGGTGGGGCTGGGAGAGCTGAAAGGAATGCAGGGTCCGATGATTGGCTATATTTACGAGCAGAGCAAGAGGTGTGACATTTTTCAGAAGGATATTGAGCGGAAATTCAATATCAGGCGTTCCACAGCCACCTTAATGCTGCAGAATTTGGAACAGAAGGAGCTGATTGTCAGACAGGCGGTGAATCACGATGCAAGATTGAAGAAGATTGTTTTGACGGATAAGGCAGTACAGTGTCATCTCCGCATCCATNAACAAATCGACGCATTTAACAGAGAACTGGAAGAAGGAATTACGGCGGAGGAGAAGGAGGAGTTTTTCCGTATTCTCGCTAAGATAGAAGGAAATCTTACAAAATCCGGTTCGGACTGATAAGAATATGCCTGACAATCCGGCGAAATGGTTTCAATGTAGTAAAAGTATTAGAGCAGCATAAGTATTAGCATAAGAGAGGATATAGGATTATGATCAAGACGTTATTAAAGCAGGTTAAGGAATTTAAGTCAGATTCTCTCAAAACCCCGTGTTTTATGGTTTTAGAGGTTATTATGGAGACTCTGATTCCCCTGTTGATGTCATCCATTATCGACAAGGGTGTTGATGTAGGAGATATGCAGCATATTTACAAAGTAGGCGCAATTATGGTAGTGCTGGCGATTATCGGTCTTTATACAGGAATTATGGGAGGAAAATACGGAGCAAGAGCTTCAACAGGTTTTGCAAGGAACCTGCGCGAGGCGATGTATACCAATATCCAGACCTTTTCCTTTGCCAGTATTGATAAATTTTCAACGGCGGGTCTTGTGACCCGTATGACTACGGATGTGACCAATTTACAGAATGCTTACCAGATGATTCTCCGCATGTGTATCAGGGCGCCGTTTAGTCTTATCTGCGCAATGGTGATGGCGTTTTTTATCAATGCGAGAATTGCGTCCATTTATTTGATAGCGGTTATTTTGCTGGGTATCGTTCTGTTTATCATTGTGAAAAAAGCAATGAAGTATTTTACGGAGCTGTTTAAAAAGTATGATGACTTAAATGCCAGCGTACAGGAAAATATTGCGGCGGAGCGCGTGGTCAAGGCATATGTGCGTGAGGAATATGAGACGGATAAATTCCACAAGGCAAGCGGCAACATTTACAATATGTCTCTTCGGGCGGAGAAGGTGGTTGTGCTGAATTCTCCGGTTATGCAGTTTACAGTGTATGGATGTATTTTGTTAATCAGCTGGATTGGTGCAAAAATGATTGTGGGGAGCACACTTACCACAGGAGAGCTTATGAGTCTTCTGGCCTACTGTATGAATATTCTCATGAGCCTGATGATGCTGTCCATGGTGTTCGTAATGATCACTATGAGTATGGCAAGTGCGAGGCGTATCTGTGAGGTGCTGGAGGAGCAGACTAATATTACCAACCCCGAAAATCCCGAATATCAGGTGGCGGACGGCAGTATCCGCTTTGAGGATGTGTCCTTCCGTTACAACCAAAGCAGCGAAAAGCCGGTGCTTTCTCATATTAATGTGGAGATTGCGGCAGGTGAAACTATTGGTATTCTGGGCGGAACAGGAAGCTCGAAGACCAGTCTGGTAAACCTGATCAGCCGTCTTTATGATGTGTCTGAGGGCGCCGTGTATGTGGGCGGCAGGGATGTGAGAAGCTACGATTTGGAAACTCTGCGAAATGAGGTTTCCGTAGTGCTTCAGAAAAATGTATTGTTTAGCGGCACAATTTTGGAGAATCTCCGCTGGGGTGATGAAAATGCCACGGAGGAGGAGTGCAAGCATGCCTGTGAGCTTGCCTGCGCCGATGAATTTATCCAAAAGATGCCCGAAAAATATAATACATATATAGAGCAGGGCGGAAGCAATGTTTCGGGAGGACAGAAGCAAAGGCTTTGTATTGCCAGAGCGCTTTTGAAAAAGCCCAAGGTGTTGATTTTGGATGACAGCACCAGTGCGGTGGATACGGCGACAGACGCCAAGATACGCAAGGCTTTTGCGGAAGAGATTCCCGGCACCACCAAGCTGATCATCGCACAGCGAATCTCCAGTATTGAGCATGCAGACCGGATTATTGTAATGAACGAGGGCTGTATAGACGCTGTGGGAACGCATGAAGAGCTGCTTGTTTCTAATAACATTTATCGCGAAGTTTATGAGGCACAGATTGGTGGCAGCGGCGATTTTGACGAGAACGGAGGCGAGGCATAATGGCACAGGAAGCAAGACAGAGAGGTCCTGTTAAGGGTCCAATGGGAGGTC